>Ga0064014_10048_pt1 | contig 62059 bp, 64 predicted proteins | sample CrowatWCoCulture_2_FD_61584 | JGI IMG/M metagenome (GOLD analysis project Ga0064014, IMG submission 61584) | Marine cyanobacteria communities from the University of California, Santa Cruz, USA, analyzing cyanobacterial DNA methylation -... | ecosystem: Host-associated > Microbial > Bacteria >...
ACGACCGTTTGCCGAAACGTTAGCGGATAAAACCTTTATTCATTACCCCAATCCAATTAAGGGAAATAAACCCATTAATATTGGACATTGTTATTCCGTTGTCTGCGCTTTACCTGACCAAATAGACACAGAAAAAGTCCCTTGGGCTGTCCCCTTATCAGGAGAGCGAGTCCCCTCTAAACATAAAGGAGTAAATCAAGGCAATCAACAACTAAAAAAAATCTGGCAAAGTTCTTTATTTTCTGATAAATTATCTGTCTTAGTGGCTGATAGTGACTACAGCCAAAAGGATTTTATTGGGGAACAAGTTAAGCATGAAGACGTAGTTACTATTACAAGAGTTAGAAGTGACCGAGTTTTTTATCGTCAATTTATTCGGGACCCAAATCAAGCCAAAACTTCGGGACATCCCCGTTGGTATGGGGATAAATTTGACCTTAAAGATGACCAAACTTGGACTGAACCTGATGAAGTTCATCATGTTCCCTTTACAACGAAAAAAGGTCGTCAATTAACAGTGACTATTTCGGGATGGAAACAGATGTTAATGAGAGGAACTAAAAACTATAAAATGAACAATCACTCCTTTACTTTACTCCAGATTGTTGTCAGAGATCAAGAAAGAAATAGTATTTGGAAACCTATGTGGCTTATTGTTATTGGTTCTCGGCGCGATGAGTTAAGTTTAGTTGATTGTTATCAGTGTTATCGACAACGTTATGACATGGAACATCTTTTTCGATTTGGTAAACAAAGATTATTGATGACATCTTATTTAACTCCCGATGTACATCATGAAGAAAATTGGTTTAAACTAACACTTCTTTCTTATGTAAATTTGTGGGCTGCCAGAAAATTAGCTGTGGTTTTACCCCGTGATTGGGAACAGTATTTGAAGACTAATAAATCCATCAAAATCACCCCTAGTCTAGTTCAAAGAGACTTTTCAAGAATAATTACGACCTTGGGGACTTTCGCCAAATTTCCCAAACGTCGAGGTTTTTCTTCCGGACGTATTAAAGGTTACAAAAAAGCCCCACGAACTCGTCATGATGTTATCAAGAAAGGGAGCAAAAAATCAACTGAAAACTTAAAAGCTCCTTAGTTTTCCTCAGAATCTATAGATTAGCCCTATTTGTCAGCCAATTTTATTGACTGATACAGAGCCGATATTTTGGGATTTTAGTTTAGCGTAAAATATACGCTAACAAACTTTTTTTGTCCAAAGTCCAATAGTAAAGTAAATATATCTAATTGTCATTAGTATGATTACTGATTATCGCTTAAGAAAAGTTAAGAAGCTGCCAAAGATTCCTGATCTACTAAATCTTCAGATTTGTCTACCCGATCGATAAACAAAATACCATTAAGATGATCTAATTCATGTTGAAAAATCCTGGCCACGAAATCCTTTAATTTTTGCTGCTGTAACTTACCATAACGATCTAAATATTCAACCGTAATTACCTTATATCTAGGTACTAAACCCCTTACTCCCGGAACACTCAAACATCCTTCCCAACCTTTGACTATTTCATCGTTATGGGAGATGATACGAGGGTTAATCATGATGGTAGGGTCCATCATCGGTGCATCAGGATAACGGGGGTTAGGATGGGAACATACAACAAATAAACGGTAAGATTGAGATACTTGGGGTGCAGCAATACCAACCCCGTTGGCATCCCTAGCTGTGGTTAAGAGGGTATCCATCAGTTGCTGTAATTTTTGGTCAGTAAGATCCTGCACCAGTTGAGCTTGTTGTCTTAAGATAGGATTACCGACTTGAGCTATTTCTAAATTAAGGTTTATCATAGATTTCTGTCCATCTTAAAAGTTCTATATCCATTATGACACTTATATAATTTTATTTTTTTCTATCCCTAATCCCTAACCCTCGTTTTTATTTTTGTTGTTGGGATAGATTAAAGTCTTAATTGATTTGAGAAAATTCTATTTCATTGCAAAAATTTAACTTTAAACTAAGAATGACTATATCACCTCAGTACATTTGGAATCAAGTTCTTGAGCGTCTTAAAATTCGATTAAATTCCACTGCTTATGAAACGTGGTTTGCTTCGGCAACTGTACAAACTGTGCAAGATGATTGTTTAATTATTCAAGTAGAAAATACTTTCATTGTTAATCATTTACGAAAAACTTATTATCCTTTGATTATGGAAGAAGTGGAGGGAGTTGTTGGTTATCCAGTCGAAATAAAGTTAACTACTGAACAGGAACAAAACTTAAGACTTATTGATAAAAATAATGAGAACTTAACTCATAAAAATGCTACCAATAAGTTGATTCAAGACTCCCCTAAACTAAGTCAATTAAACCCTAATTATAATTTTTCTCGCTTTGTAGTAGGCCCCACCAATAGAATGGCTCATGCTGCTTCTTTAGCCGTTTCTGAATCACCAGGAAGGGAGTTTAACCCCTTATTTTTGTGTGGTGGTGTTGGTTTAGGAAAAACCCATTTAATGCAAGCCATCGCCCATTATCGCCTAGAATTGTACCCTAATGCTAATGTTTTTTATGTTTCTACTGAACAATTTACTAATGATTTAATTGCTTCTATTCGTCAAGATAGTATGGAATTTTTTAGAGAACATTATCGGACTGCTGACATTTTATTAGTGGATGATATTCAGTTTATTGAGGATAAAGAATACACTCAAGAAGAGTTTTTTCATACCTTTAATACTTTACACGAAGCAGGAAAACAAGTGGTGATTGCTTCTGATCGACCTCCCCAAAGAATTCCCACGTTACAAGATAGATTAGTGTCTCGTTTTTCTATGGGGTTAATCGCCGATATTCAAGTACCAGATTTGGAAACAAGAATGGCTATTTTACAAAAAAAAGCCGAGTATGAAAACATTAGATTACCCCGTGATGTAATTGAATATATCGCCACTAATTACACATCAAATATTCGAGAATTAGAAGGGGCATTAATTAGGACAGTCACCTATATTTCTATTTCTGGACTGCCGATGAATGTGGAAAATATTGCCCCTGTGTTAAATCCTCCTATGGAACAAATTACGATTTCTCCTGAGATTATTATCACCATTGTTGCCGAAAATTTTCACCTATCGGTTGAGGATTTAAAAAGTAGTTCACGCCGTCGAGAAATTAGTTTAGCCCGACAAATTGGAATGTACTTAATGCGCCAACATACCGATTTAAGTTTACCCAGAATTGGGGAAGAATTTGGTGGAAAAGATCACACAACGGTTCTATATAGTTGCGATAAAATCTCTAAGTTACAGAAAAAAGATTGGGAACTTTCGCAACAATTATCTACATTGAGCGATCGCATTAATCTTGCTAGTAGGAATCAAGAATAATAACCATAGTTAGCTTACCAATACTGCGTAGGTTTTCAAAATTGTTTCTTGAGACAGAGATGGGGGAGATGGGGCAATACTGCTCGGGTAATACAATTATCTGTTGAGACAGGGATGGGGAAGAGGGGGAAGGGTGGTTCGAGAAAACATTATCTATTGATTAGGGGTCGAAGTGGTAGTCACCTACCACGACTCCCATTCCGAACCGTGCATGATACTTTCACCTCACACGGCTCTCGGCAATTAGTCCTTTGTCATAGGTACTGTTAACACATCGTCTTTCCATTCATAGCCATTTTCTAACCAATCGTAGAGGTAGTCATTTTTGCTTTTGACATCATGACAGTGACGATGTAGAGCTTGAAGATTGTTGTAGGTATCCTTTCCACCTTTCGATTTGGGGATAATGTGGTCAACTTCTATCAAGTCTTCAGGTGTAAAGTATTGCTTACATTGAGGACATATACCTTTTTGTTTCTTTAAGAGTTTTGCGACTCTTGTTGGTGTCCCAGAATATGTACCTCGTCTTTTGCTCCAGTAAGTCCAGTTTCCGTCATAGGGTGAAGCTTCAGGTTTAACCAATGTGTGTCTCAATATTCCTGTTTCGGCGTGGTGATAGAGGACTGCTCCTTTTGTTTGGAATGTCCAGAATCCGTGTTTTCCGTATGAGAAATATTTTTTAAGAGCTTTAATCAATGGTGTCTCTTTCTTTTTCCTGCTTACTGTCCAAGCTCTAAGCATATTCCATAATATGTTGTCTTCGGATTTGAATGTTTTCTTACTGCAAACATTTCGGTAGTAATTACACCATCCTCGGATTATGGGATTTAATCTTGTGATTAATGCTTTTTGTGGGGCTTTCTTGTTGGCCTTGATGGCCTCTTTGATTGCCTCATGGTGAGCTAGTATTTTTTCTTGCTTGGCTTGATTAGTGTTTTGAATCCAGTTAGTTGTGCCTTTTTTCCACCTGTTTTACTAGAGTGGTGTTTACCCTTGGGGTATGACCTAATATTGAATCCAAGGAAATCGAAGCCTGGTTCAATGGTTTTACCATTATGGACAATACTTTTTAGAGTGTGTCTTATGGAAGTCTTCTCTGGTTTTAGTTCCAATCCGACTTTTTCTAACCATTGTGCAACTAGATTTTTACATTGTAGAATAACATCGTAATCTGTATGAAGAATTACGAAATCATCGGCGTAGCGGATGATTTTGGGTTTATATCCCTGTTTAAGACTGCCATCTTCTCTCCGTTTTGTACGGGGGAAGTGATTTTCTATGTCTATTATCATTCCGTGTAGTGCAATGTTAGCCAATAACGGACTTATTACACCACCTTGAGGTGTAGCTGAATCTGTTTCCTCAAAAATGCCCTTGTCCATTACACCGCATTCCAACCATTGTTTAATGATTCTTTTGATGTTGTGTGGACAATCTACTTTGGACAGTAGGTAATCATGGTTAATCTTGTCGAAGCATTTGGCGATATCTGCATCTAGAACATATTTTGCATTCGTTTTTATTGCTAAAAATATTCTACTGATAGCGTCTTGTGCGCTTCTGCCTGGACGGAAGCCATAAGATGTACCCTCAAATTGGGCTTCCCAGTATGGTTCTAAGGCTGATTTAACCAAGGCTTGCATTGCTCTATCTTTCATGGTGGGTATCCCCAGTCCACGTTTTTCATCTCTTCCAGGTTTAGGTATCCAAACCCGTCTGAGTGCCTTGGCTTTGTAACCTTTTAACCTTAGTTCGTTAACTAACTTTAATCTTTGGTTAGGTCGTAATGACTTTTTCCCATCAACTCCAGCAGTTTTCTTACCTTGGTTGTCTTGGGTCACTTTGCGAATGGCTAAGAGCTTTGCGTAATGTGACTTTAACAGTAAATTCTGAAGCTTTTTAGCTTTGACTTTATTACCTGATTTAACAGCTTGAAATATTCTTTTTTGAAGCTTAAACACTTTCCTCTGGACTTTTGCCCAGTTTATGGTGTTCCATTCTGGCGTAGTCTTGGTTATACTCGCATTCGACATTTAACTACCTCTAATAGAGACTATTTCTTCTAATTAACCAGCAATACGTCAGCTTATCCATATTCATTACAAATAGGCATTTGCTTCTTAATTGCTTCTCACATCCATGACCCTTGCGCTTAAGTTTGTCACTACTTACATCATCGACCTGATGGTAAGAGCAGTCATGGACTTAATTCGTTCCGTTGGTTTGGGTGTATTGGTTTTAGGTTTCATCTCTCCCCCAGGTTACTTTTAGGAATCGTTGTGGATGTTACGAAGAAAACTCCACTTTTCACCTTGTTCTTTTGAGCGCAGCCTGTCAAACAGATTTGGCTACTTGGAGGTCTTGAGGGTTCAGGACGATGATTCAGCGTAATGCTTAACCGTGACCAATTGACTGGAGGAACGACTTGCCATGCTGTTTCATGACGGGTTTCCCTTTTAACCCTGCTTCCATCCTGAGTTTACTAAGTCCAAAACGGAGGGTTAAGTTGTCACTCTTAGGATTGCTCCCTTGATTCCGAGTGTGGCTCCTTTAGCCAACAAACCAACAGTTATCTAGTTTTCTAGGTTCTAGACTAGCTACACCCCTGTATTTAGTACAGGCTTTCTAGCTAAACGAATCGCACCTTAATTACCCCCACACTCCCCACACTCCCTATGCCATCAAAGTTTCCAGCCTATCCGAGTAGCATTGACTGGCTTCCCTTCCCAGTCTTCACAAGTTATGGCTTCTACTGTAAACGCTTTATAGGGATGAACAGTACACTTTAAACAGGTTTCTCCTGTATGAAAAGAACAGCGATCGCAAGGTATTTGGTGGAGTTGGCGCAAATAAAGATATCCATCTTCAATCGCAAAGAAAATTGCACAGAAAAAACATAACAAAACCAACCAAATAAGTAGAGGACAAATCCAACCCATTTGGAGCATAATAATCTTGGGTAATATCATAAATACTCTCTAGATGAGACAAACAAATTGACATAGAGACATTTCTTCAACGAATAGTAGAATGAAAGTTGCTCTACATTCCACTTATCCATTATTTAAACAATGTCTCTATAGAAAGAACCGATTAACTATGACACCGATTGAAACATTTTAGGATCTACTTTTGATTGGTCTACATTCTGCCAAAAATTTCTAATTTTCTCACCCACTAATTCGGAATTCATATAATGGAAAAAATGCCTTCCTTGGGAACATTCCCATAAGATGTCCCCTGATTTTAACCAGGGTTTCCAAGCATTTAATTGATAAGGAGAAATAACCATATCGTCTTGACTACCCCCAACAAACAAAGGAACGGAAACCAGTTGCGGTGTAACGCTCACTTGTTCTACTAAGGTATTAGGAGAAGGAGAAGACAATAAATCTTGCTCCAACAGATAAATTAATAATTCGTTTTTAAAAGGACATTGACGACCAAAAAGCGTAGAAACCATTTGGCTCAAAATGGTGTGGCGATCGCAGGGCAAAGTCTTGAACATGGCATAATAATGAGTCTGCCAGTCCACCGCTAAATTAGCCCCTACCGATAACAAAGTCAAAGACTTAACTCTTTCAGGATGACGTTGTGCATAGATCATCCCTAACCAAGCACTGGTACTATGACCAATGAGATGTACCGGTTGCTTCAGTTGTTTAAGATAGTCGTGTAACAACACAAAAGCAACGTCAAGGGTGATAGGTTCATCTGGGGTTTGATTGTATTCCCATAAAGCGACGGCATGATCTTGGGACAGTTGACTGATTAAAGGACGGTTAAACCTCTGTAATATAGGACTGACACTTAACCATAAAGCATTGGGAACAGAAGACATAACAAACTCCAAACTGAAGACAATTTAAGGCACAATAAAGATAGAGTTCAAGAGGAAAGTTAAGTGGATGTCTATATAGTGTCCTGATAAAACCCTTAGACACCTCTTAACTCCTTTTTATTTACTTACACTTGTCCGAGATTATTGAGCGCGTTTTCTACTTTTTTGAAGTCAAAGCCCATAGCACGTAAAGCGTGCCATAAATGACCTTGTAAGAAGAAAAAGGCTAAGAAGAAGTGTGTATTAGCTAACCAGCAACGTGCAGTATGCGCACCAAATTCTAAGTTGGCTGTATCAGCAAAGTAAGGGCTAATGCCTAACTTGACATCTAATACAGGACCGTAAAATTCGGGGGGATAAGCTAAGGTGTTAACCGCACAGAAATAAGCTGCGACAAACCCTGCTAAGGCAATACCACCTAAAGAGTAGGATAAGATGGCTTCTCCTGAGAAAATGAGAGCTTTTCTTGCCCATGCCATAGGAGGAACAACAATGTGCCAAATACCACCGCCAATGAGTAACGCACCCACATAAATATGACCACCAATTAAGTCTTCGAGACTGTCAACCGCAGCAAAATGGGTTTGATAGCCATAGATCACTAAGGGATCTAAGGTGGGTTGGGTTACTAAACGAACCGCCTCTGTGGTGGAATCGTATATACCGCCCCAGAACATCGCTTTTCCTACCAATAGTAAGGCAGCGACACCCAAGAATAAGAGATGATGGCCTAAAATAATGCCAAGTTTTTTGGGATCGTCCCACTCAAAATGAAAGCGACTTGCGCCTCCTTCTGTGGTTTTTAGATCCTGGGGAGCTTTTAAGAGATGAAATAAAGCACCCGCACCTAATACGGCAGATGAGACCAGGTGTAATACCCCAATAACAAAGAAGGAATATGTATCAACAATTTCTCCTCCTTGTCCTACACCGAAGCCTAAAGTGGCTAAATGGGGTAGTAAAATTAACCCTTGTTCTCCCATAGGTGAATCGGGAACGTACTTAGAGAGTTCAAACAAAGTAAACGCACCAGCCCAAAACATGATTAAAGCACCTTGAGCCGCGTGGGCAACGATGAATAATCCTGATTTTTCGGCAAATCGGGCATTTCCTGCCCACCAGTCATAACTGACGTTGGGATTTTCGTAAGTTTGCATCATAGTTTTCAATGAACTACACAATTGCCACTTATTGGGAATTGATATCAATAAGCTTATCCTCAATCTATAAAGATTGGCAAGTAAATACTATTAAGAATTGTTTAAGTGTGGAATAATCACCAGAAAAGTCTTAGGGTAAACTTTATAAATATTTAATTATTTTCCGTTGTTTTTTGATGATTTTTCTTTTACATTTAAGCTGTCTTTTCAACGTTTTTTGAGGATAGCCAACCATGATTAAGGATTTATTAAAAGTAGCATATGTATCAGAAACAGAGACTAAAACTCTAGGGGATAGCAACCATCATAAGTTAGCATTTCAGTTAGAGATAATAGCCGATCGATTAGAATTGATGATGGAAAATATGGCAACAGGGAAAAGCTTAGATAGTGAGTGTTACAGCTTAGAGGAAGATTGTGAAAAGTTGAGAGAATACTTATATAGAGAAACCTTCAAAGATAGAATTCCTCGCTATCAGCAAATGCTTACTCTTATGTCTGCCACCAAAGTTGCCCTCTCAGAGATTTATTTTGGTTCATCTTTCAAGATGAAGTTAGAGTTCAATCAAGACAATAACAATAAACATCCAGAAACAGTGCATAAAAATATGTTAACCGTTAAAAACAATACCCAGAAAATGAGAACAATCTCTCAAATTTTAGCGGTTTCATAAAAATCTGAAAAAAACTTTAGACTCAAAGTTAGAAGTCGGTTGAGTATGATTGACAGCCCTTGCCATTTTGTGTATCTTAAAAATGTCATTGTGGGGGAACTACTAATCTCCTAAACCCTCTAACCCTGATCAATAGTGCTGTGCCTCAGTATTGATCCCCTCTGACTCCTAACTTCTGAGTCCTAACCTATGACTAAATCGATTATTGAGCTTCAAAATCTAGAAAATCAGCAAATTTTGACAATAAACCCTCCCAACAGAGGATTATCCCCACAAGGAAACCTACAAATACCTGGGGATAAATCTATTTCTGATCGCGCTTTGATGTTGGGGGCGATCGCAGAAGGGGAAACCATCATTTAAACCCCGTCGTTAACGGCGGGATTTTTAAAATTTCTGGTAGGGACATAATAATATTATGTCCTTAATTTTTGCTATTATACAGTTATTAAGTCTTATAAGATAAATCCTATGATTGCTTTATCTGAATCTTTTCCTGTTACCCCTGAAGAATATCTTGAATGGGAAAAACACCAAGAAATTAAACATGAATATAGAGACGGAGACATTTATGCAATGGCCGGTGCATCTGATGCTCATGTTACTATAGCAGGGAATATCTTTGCTTTATTAAGAAATAATGTCAGAGGTTCAAATTGTCGGGTTTATATTAGTGATATGAAAGCTAGACTAGAAAAGTTTAATCGTTTTTATTATCCTGATGTTTTGGTCACTTGTGATACTAGAGATCAAGAAAATAATAATTATAAATGTTATCCTAAACTAATTATTGAGGTTTTATCAGACTCCACAGAAGCATTTGATCGAGGGGATAAATTTATTGATTACCAAAGCTTAGAAAGTTTAGAAGAATATGTTTTAATTAACACTAAACATCAGCGAATTGAATGTTTTAGAAGAAATGAGCAAGGGTTATGGGTATTAGAAGTTTATCATGCAGACTGTGAAATTTTTATTCTCAAAAGTATTAATTTTCAGAGTTCCTTAACAGCGATTTATGAGGATGTAATATTCAATTAGTATAATTGTAGGGTGTATTAGCAAAGCGTAATACACCAAAAATTGTTCAATTTTTTAACTAAAATGGTGGCCTGCGACGGACTTTGATATTCTTATTCACCATCAACATTATAGCCGTCTAACCCACCCTACTTTAAAGTTCCCCCCTTTGTTAAGGGGGGTTAGGTGGGATCAACGTTATCGTAAAATACCTATAACTGACAGTTAACTCCTGAATACTAACCTATGTCTAAGTCGATAATTAACCTTCAAAGCGCAGAAAATCAGCAAACTTTAACCATAACCCCTCCCAACACAGGATTATCCCTACAAGGAACCCTACAAATACCTGGGGATAAATCTATTTCTCATCGCGCTTTGATGTTAGGGGCGATCGCAGAAGGAGAAACCATCATCGAAGGTCTACTATTAGGAGAAGATCCCCGTAGTACCGCCGACTGTTTTCGGGCTATGGGAGCAAAAATATCCCCATTAAACAACGAAAAAGTTACTGTACAAGGTATAGGGTTGGGACATTTACAAGAACCCTCAGAGGTACTCGAAGCAGGGAACTCTGGGACTACTATGCGCTTGATGTTAGGTTTATTAGCGTCTCACCCTGATCGCCTCTTTTGTGTCACAGGGGATGCTTCTTTGCGATCGCGTCCCATGTCCCGTGTCATCAAACCCCTGCAAACAATGGGGGCGAAAATCTGGGGACGCAATAATAACAGTTTAGCCCCTTTAGCTATCCAAGGACAAACTCTCAAACCCATTCATTACCATTCCCCCATCGCCTCAGCACAGGTAAAATCTTGTATTTTATTAGCAGGGTTAATGACAGAAGGAAAAACCACCGTCACCGAACCCGCTTTATCCCGTGATCACAGCGAACGGATGTTACAAGCTTTTGGGGCAACTTTAGATATTGATGCTACAACAAATAGTGTTACTATCACAGGCCATCCTGAGTTAACCGGTCAAAAAGTAATTGTTCCAGGGGATATTAGTTCCGCCGCTTTTTGGTTAGTGGCCGCCTCTATAGTAGAAGGAGCAGAATTATTGATTGAAAATGTTGGTATTAACCCCACCCGAACCGGTATTTTAGAAGCATTGGAGATGATGGGGGCAAATATTAGCCTAGAAAACGAACGGGTGATCACAGGGGAACCAGTGGCGGATCTCCGGGTGAAAGCGACTCAGTTAAAAGCTTGTACCATTCAAGGGGAGATCATACCTCGTCTCATCGATGAAGTACCTATTTTAGCTGTGGCCGCTTTGTTTGCTCAAGGGACAACTATTATTAAGGATGCTGCCGAGTTGAGAGTGAAAGAAAGCGATCGCTTAGCTGTCATTGCCTCACAGTTGGGAAAAATGGGTGCTAATATTACCGAGTTACCCGACGGGTTAGAAATTACTGGAGGAAAGGAATTAAACGGTGCTGAGGTAGATAGTTGTGGGGATCATCGTATTGCCATGAGTTTAGCGATCGCAGCTTTAAGAGCAAAAGGCAAAACCATTATTAACGGTGCTGAAGCTGCCGCTATTTCCTACCCCGAGTTTGTGGAAAGTTTGCAAGCGATCACCCTAGAATAATTGTTTGAGAGACACCGAGTGTGAGCATCCTGCTCACTGGACTAATTAAGAAAAACTGTTGCCTGTTCCTCACTAAGATGGGCATAAATTAGCTATGATTAATTAAAAGGACATAATAGGGCATTTTTAATGAAATTTCAAGTTATTTTTACTTACGATCCAGAATATGAGGGTTATATTGCTGAAGCTGTATCCTTACCTGGTTGTGTTAGTCAAGGTAAAACTATGGATGAGGCGATCGCCAATATAAAAGATGCCATTCAAGGTTATCTATATGTAGAAGAAAAGCATGGTAATGATAGTTTTTCTGTGGCACTCTAATACTGTTCAAAAGAAATTTTGAGATTAGTTCCTGTTGCCTCGGCAATTCTTTTTAGTGTTTTGAGCGTAGCATTTTGTTCTCCGCTTTCCCATCGGGCGATTTGGGACTGTTTAGCGCGCATTCGTTGAGCAAGTTCTTCTTGAGTTAATCCTGCTTGGGTTCTTGCGGCAATAATAGCTGAGGCTATTTCAAACTCCATAGCCATTCCTTCATAAGCAGTTTTGTATTCTGCGTCTTTTAACCATTTTTGATGTAACTGAGAAATTTTAGTCATTATTCAATCTCCTCAGCCCGTTTTAGGGCAAGTTTAATTTCTTTTCTCGGTATTTTTTGGCTTTTTTTGATAAAGACTCTCACAACAATTACCCGTTTAGGTTTAGCTGTAACGTATAAAGCACGAGAAATCCCATCTTTTCCTTTGAGACGAATTTCCCACAGGGCTTTTTCTATATGTTTAACATAGGGTTCTCCTAAATTTTCTAAGCCATGTTCTGTGATGAGTTGACTTATCCAGACAAACCTCGCACGCATATTTGCTGGCAAGGCCGCAAGTTCTTCATCTACGGTTTCATTTAAAGTTTCAACGCTTCAGTCCATGAGTCCATTATAACCCAGATTCCGCACTTCAAAATGTAGTATAAAAAAATACATAGTTTTAAAAAGTCCGAAAATCATACCTGGGCAAGAATATTTCTCTTTTCATTAAATTTTTAGGAAAAATAATCAAATTAAGAAGATTTATACTCATTGAAAACTTAGCAAGACTCAGCACAAACGAAGGAGAGTTTCCTCTTCTCATTTGATATCATTAGACTCTTATTCTTTTATTATTTTTGCTTTATCCAATTCAATTTATAGATAATATCTTTGACAAGATGCAGGTAATAAACTCAATATAAAACGCCTTTCTTCTGTTAAATTGACAATTTGTTTAACTCCGTTTAAAATCACATAATGAATACCTTGAAAACATTGAAATATCCACCTCAAAGTCGGACGCAATGTTACTTTCCCTACTTAATTATTTATTCCTTTTTTGACTCTTTTTAAACAGTTTCTTAATTCTCTTTGCCCCAAGTTATAAATCAACAAACACAAAGACATTAAAAATAACATTGTTTCTATTCTTTCTGGTTTTTCAACGAAGAAACTATCAGTAAAAAATAAGGGATCTTTCAAAAATCGAAATCCTCTTTCCGTAGATTGCTGGTTTTTATAAGTTATCAGAATTTCACTAGCTTCTAATTTATTTTCCTCTACTAAGTTAGTTGCTAAAATAAATTTTCCTGCTTCTTTAGTCTTTCTACTTATCTCTTCATCTTTTTTGATGATCAGACTAATCATTTTATAAATCTTTTCCTTTTTTTTCGAGTAAGTTTCAATCAGTTCAACTTCTTTTATTTCCAACAATCTCAATTTTTTATTAATAGCTTTTAATTTATATCGAGCAGCTTGAGGATGTTCAAATTCTTCAGATTGTATTTCTTTAAGAAATTTTTGGGATTTCTTCTCTTCTTGGGAAAGTTGTTTTTCTAGTTTTTCCAAATCACTTTTCTGTCTTTTTTCACTCAAGACTATTAACCAAGTTTGCTTGATTCCACCATAAGTAACAATTTCTTCTTTCCAGGTATAACTTTCTAAATTTAGGTCACTTCTTTTTTCTTTATCTTCATCTTTTACTTCTTCCACCTCTATATTTTGCACTAATTCTTTTGCTTTTTTTATGGTCATTGGAACTCTCGTTATCCATTTTAAATGTTGGATTAGTTGGAGATTTTCTTGACCATATAAAGCACTATCACAAACAATGATACTATCAAACTTTATTTGCTTTTTGAATTCTACTAAAACTTTTCCAAATACAGCTTTATCAGATTCATTTCCATCTCCTACTCTCACAAATAATGGAATATCTCCATCTTGGCTTGTTATTAAATCCAAGACACATTGTTTTAAGTCTGGTCTATGATCCCGAGAATATCCTTTCTTAATAAAAATTGGTCTTTCTTTAATAATTTTTTCTTCTTCCTGTTTCTCTTTATCTTCTTCCCTTTTATATTCTCCATCTAAATGAAATGATGTGGAATCTAAATGGGAGTATTTAAGGTCTATTTTAAATTTTTTAATTACTTCTAAAACTACTTCAATAAAAATATCATTTAGTCCATATTTATATAATTCATCCATTACTCTCCCAATTTTATCATCATTAAGGTAATCAGGTTTAATTCTTTCTCCTAACAATTTCTCAATGGCTTTATCTTGAAAAAACTGACTGAATAAATATAGAGGTCTTGAAACAAATCCTAGTCCATTGATTAAAATAGACTTAACTACTGTACCTGCTGAGATTTTTTCTCTAACATCTATTCCTAATTTATTATTAATTATTTTGACTATTCCTATTTCATCAATTAAACCAGCTACTATCCCTAAATGGTCTAAATTTTTAACTTGTATTTCTTCTAAATAAGACATTTTTCGCTCTTTTTTTACAGAGGAAACAACTTAAGCAATTATCCTACTTTTTTGTCTTCAAGAGCTTAAGCAATTATACTTAATTATTAACCCCAGACTTGTAGTATTTAATACTACTTTTTGAAGTGCGGAATCTGGGTTATAACTTATATGTTATGTTCTCTCCACTCTCAACACTCCAAACCCTTCTAACACTAACCTTATTCCCCCCCTTAATTAAGGGGGTTAGGGGGGATCTCAACCCTCCCCGAAAAAAAAATAAAAAAAATTTTTTTCCAAAGTGATATGTTTTTTAAGCCAGGTGGGTATGTTCCTTGTAGAAGCAAAAAAAACACATTTACCTCTATCAAACAAGGAACATTCATCCAATGAATAACACATTTAAAGCTAACCTACTCAAAACTCTCGCTAACAAAAAAGGTAACAAAGGTTTCACCTTAATTGAATTATTAGTTGTTGTAATTAGGGTTTGCTGAATAAAAGCAAAACCCTATTCTTTAAAAGGTTACACCCATATTCGCGATCGCAAAAAAGATCAGCTTTGTCGGCTACAAACCGCTATAATTGGTAGAAACACCTCCCAGTTGTTGGTCAAGAACAAATGTATCGAAAAGAGGAGCAACCTTTACCGCCCCCAGAAAAATTTGAATTACCTTTCGAGGGCAAATTGTCCCCCAATAATCGTTGGGTAATCATGGCAGAGTTGATACCTTGGGATGATTTTGAGGAAGAATATGCTAAACTTTTTTCAGCAGAAAAAGGTGCGCCAGCCAAACTATTTAGAATGGCATTAGGGACATTAATTATTAAGGAAAAATTAGGAACAAGTGATAGAGAAACTATAGAACAGATTAGAGAGAATCCCTATCTACAATACTTTATAGGTTTAAATTGTTATCAACAAGAGCCACCACTGGAATCTTCAATGCTAGTTCATTTTAGGAAAAGAATTGATGGAGAATTGATAAACAAAATCAATAAAAAAATAGTAAAAAGAGAAATAGACAAGAGTGATAAAGAAGTAAAAAAAAAGGATTGTCTCCAAGAAAAAGGAGAAAAAACAAAAAATAAAGGTAAACTAATTTTGTAACTGCTCACCGCAACAAAAAAGTCTTATTGAAAAGCACTACAAACAACATCAGTTGAGTCAACAAAAATATAAGCCCTGTGATTTAGCGTAAAATTTAAGCTAATTTATTACGGCTATTTTAATGACTAACATTCCCAGGATCAAGTCTTTTAAAAACCTCAAATAAAAACAACAATATGAGAAAAAAAGAATAGTAATATAGTTTTTTGTTAGCGGAGATTATCCGCTAACCCTGTGTATTTTTGTGCAGAGAGATAGGGCGATCAAGAAAAATCTATCCCCCATCGGCTCCGGAGCCTTTTACATCTCTAATCCTGGGGGACTCCGACCAGCTAATGACAATAATTCGCATAATTGGACAATGGCATTTTGCCCCTGTAATCTCATGGTCTCTAAAAAACTGAACATTTGGGTGACTAACTCTGCACCCCAGTCGCTTCTTGCTCCCCCACTTACTTTGCGGTGAATGACAATGGGACGTAAAGCTCTCTCAGCATCATTATTATCTGGTTTGACTTCAGGATAAGTTAGAAAGGTGAACCACTCTTCCCAATGACGTTTGAGACGGTTAATCAATCTTTGTGCATCATAAGGCCATCCTTTTTTGGGAGTTGCTTTAAAAATCTTTTGCAGTGAGTTCTCGACTTCTGTTCTTTTGGAGCCTAAGTCTTCAAGGGTTAAATTTCGACCATGATAATGACGATAATGGATACGGGCGGTTGCTAAAACTTGCTGTACATCGGCAGCAAATTCTCGATTCGCTTGAAAACGACTGGTTTTAAGGGACTCTAACTCTCGTTCTAAATGTGCCAGACATTTCTGTTTGGCCATCGCACTTTGTCTAAAGTAGGCACTATAGCAGTCACTGGTGAGGATGCCCTTAAAATCTGCTCCTAACAATTTCTCGACTTCTGCGGAGCTTCTAGTGGGAGCCAACATCAACACACAGACCTCATTTGATGTGGCTACCCAAACCCAATACTTGATGCCATCGATGCAATAACTGGTTTCGTCAACACATCGGATTCCTGGCTGCTGGATGTACTTTAACCACTGTTGGGTCAAGGGTTCTAAACTTTCTTGAAACCATTTGTGCATTTTGGCAAGGCTCCCTTGAGAAATGGGAATGCCAAAGACATACTCTATAAAATGTTCCTGTTTACGCCATGTAATACCAATTTCCTAAAGTCCGGCTACACATCCGGTGTAGGGGTCAACGGCCGTTGACCCCTACAAGATAAACATCTGTAGTCTAAGTTTATGAAAATGGTATAAGATTACCCCCATAGCCAAGCCAGCCCACGATGCTACTTAATCGCGCCCCATAACTGAATCCTTCTTTAACTCCCAATGGAACAGGACTGTAATCTGACCATCCACAACTAGGACATTTATAGAATCCGCGACGATATTCCCTGATTTCTATGGGTTGGTCTACTACTTCAGCCACTTGCTGGACTTTTTCGGGAACTACTTCATCTCGTTCCACTGAACCCCCACAAACAGGACAGTTTTCTAGTTCTAAAGGGACTATCTTATCGGGCTGACCAAAACCATTACGGGTCTTCCCTAGGTGGTCATATTTTGGTCCGCGTTTAAATCCTTTTTTGCGTTTCTTTTTGTCAGAAGGCTTTTTTAGTTGGTCTGATGATGGGGGGACTGAACTGTTTTTTGAGTTACGGTTTTTTAGCTTATCTCTCTCTTCTTTCAATTTTTCAATTTCTTGCTGTTGTGTAGAGATTTGTTGTTGTTGCTGGTCAATCAGTCTTTCTTGAAGAGATAACTGTTGTTGTGCCTTGACTAGCCACTCAATCATGAAGACATTGTTCGCCAACTGTTCATCGGCGATAGCTCTAACTAGCTTTGAATCAATGGTAGCATTTGTGGTCATAACCCCCACTATACATAAAAATCCCCGATTTTACCTTTATGTTGTCAAGACAGATTCTTTATTGCGGTGAGCAATTACTCAATTTCAAGCAACAGTTCAAAAAAGAATCAAAACCGATGCGAAGTTTCGCTTATCTTTGCTTACTGAAGCTATTAATTGTTTAATTCACGGAGAATTTACCATCGGAAAGGCAATTTTACGAGACTATATTAATGCAACTATTGGATTTACAAAATTAGGAACTCTTACGAATAAATCCTCTAAAAGCCTTATGAGGATGTTAAGTGATACTGGTAATCCCCAAGCTAAAAACCTTTTAGAAATTATTGCACGACTTCAAAAAATTGAGGGAGTAGAACTTGATGTTCAAATCAATGAATCCTAGTCATGACATCAGAAGATGCCTCAATAATTATGAAAAAACCTCTAATAATGATTCCATCATCTAGTTCGTAGCGTCCCCCAGTGTTGGGATATTGGGCAACAAAATCATCAAATGTAATTAATTCTGTTAACGTTTGAATCATACTAAATAATATCAAAAGAATTGGAATTGAAAGCTCACGGGGTGACAAGCCCGTTAAAACCCTGATTGAAAGAGGGTTTCAGCCGTGGCGATCGCTCTATAAATTGTCAAAAACTAGAGGGCTTATTGAGAATAAACAATAATGATAATCATTCTTGCCGTGTGTGTGGGGGGGAGGAGGGTTACACCGTCCTCCCCCCCACAGAGTTGATGCTCAAAATCAACCCCTTGGGCAATATTAGTTTTTATTAAATAATAAAAATTGGTTTATTTTGGATAGTTACATCTAAAATAAATCATCTTCCACTGGTTATTTTATGTTAAGATAAAATAGGGGAATTAAGCCGTCTTATCTATTATGGACATGGCTTGTAACCCTTTTTTATAAGTGTTGAGTTTCTGGGGATTATTGCTCATCATAATTGAAATAAAATCAGAGCAAAATTCCCAAGCGTGAATCCAAAGAGAGCCATAAAGTCCTATCCAAAAATTACTATGTCTTCGGTCACGTCTTGATTTTTCAGTTAGACGAGCAATATATTTTCCTTGATTGGTTTGTCGAAATGTTTTGCATTTTAAAGAAGTAGCAGTGTAAGCGATCGCTATTAATAAAATCAAGGAATTTAGTCGTTTATTATTGGCTTTACTTCCCTCCAAATTATAACCCCCTGTCTTACAATCCTTGAACATAGCTTCAATACCTGCACTGGCTCGATAGACTTTCAAGACCTCTGATAAACTCTCTAAGTTGGTAAGAATAAACCAAGGCTCTTTTTCCTGTTTGCCCTTGTATTTTCTTTTCCAATATGCTCCCACATTAAAGTTTCCAAACCCTTTATTTTTAGTGACTGAAACCCCAGTTAAAAACATCTTCATCCCAGGTTTCATTCCTAACTGCGAAAAAGTTTGATAATCTTCATCATCTTTTTTCTGGTTTGTACCTTGTTTCTGACGAAAAGCGAAGAATAACTTTTGTTTTTTACTTTTTTGTTTCAACCAATAAGCTAATTTAACACTGTGGAATTCTCGGTCTCCAAGAATGACTAACTCATAGTTTTTTAGAAGACAAAGAACAGGTTGAATTAATGCCTGTTGTTCAGATAATCTGCTGGCTCCTCTTTTCCCTAAAAGTGTCCAATAGATGGGTAAAGCCAGCTTTTTCCAGATAACAGCAACCATGAAAACATTTTTATCTTTCCATTGGGTTCGGTCAATTGTTATAATCAGACGAGAGCCAGTCTTAAATTCTTTACAAATAATAGCTTTAATCACAGGAAACGAGAATCTGGGAATGGCTAAAGCTGACAAAACTAGGAATCTCTGGATATGTTTACGACGACTTTGATAAAGGATTGGTAAAGGAAAACAAGCTGCTAACCTTTCTATTCTAACCTGTTTATGTACTGTCAGCAACCACAGTAAAATTCTAAAAGCCTCGAACTGTGTTTGTGTTAAATGTTTGGTAAAATGAGATTCATAAACTGCTAAAAAGCTCATGATTTAAGTTATAAAACGATTAAGGACAATCTGATTATTATTAGCATAAAATCGGATTGTTTTCTCTCTTTTAGGAGTTGACGCTCGCGCATCAAAACAGTTTGGGGGGGCAGGGCAATCGCATTTAATTTTTGAAAAGCTGACTGCATAAGAGGTTTCGCGATCGCCGTTCATTTGTACTGAAACTCTAAAATCTTTACTGGATCACGCATCTCAGATTTTAATGCGATTGCCCTGTTTGGGGGGGGAAGACGTGGCATTTGCCACGTCTTCCCCCCCCATTTACAAATGATTATCATTATCGTTCATTCTCAATAAGCTCTCTGGTTGCCGACAATTGTTTAGGGTCGGGTAACAGAGAAAAACCGCTCTGGACTTACTTTTCAACCTACTTGTCACCCCGTGAGGATTGAAAGTTCAATAATGGATAATTGATTAATTATCCATTATCCATTGATCATCAAGCGATCGCCTTAAAATCTAAGTAGTATATTCGGCGTTAATTTTGACGTAATCGTAGCTTAAATCACAACCCCAAGCGATACCATTACCGGAACCATTGCCAACACAAACGGTGATTAAAACCGTATCTTCTTCTAAATAAGCTCCTTGTGCAGCTTGTTTCATATAATTACTAGCGGCATTGCGATCGTACTCTAATGGTTGTCCGTTTTCCATCATCACATATTCCCCCAGTGTAATACGCAATTCTTCTTGACGAAACTTAACTCCAGCACGGCCAGCAGCACCAGCAATACGCCCCCAGTTGGGATCACGGCCAAAAATAGCAGACTTAACCAAAGAAGATCCCACAATGGTTTTAGCAATGCGTCTTGCAGAGGGATCATCCGGCGCACCAGATACTTGCACTTCCACTAAACAAGTAGCACCTTCTCCATCTCTGGCGATCGCCTTAGCCAAATGCTGACAAACCGCAGTTAACATCTGCTGCAAGGTTTGAGCATTTTTACTATTGAGATCGGTAATGGCCGGGGTGCGAGATTGACCATTAGCCAAAGCAATTAAACTATCATTGGTACTGGTATCCCCATCAACTGTAATCTGATTAAAACTTTCATTGGCTGCTTGGGTTAACATTTCTTGCCATAACCCAGTTGAAACCGCAGCATCACAGGTAACAAAAGCTAACATAGTAGCCATATCAGGATGAATCATCCCCGATCCCTTGGCAATACCCCCAACCCTGACGGGACGGTTATCGATCATGGTTTCTAGGGCGATTTCTTTGGTGACTAAATCTGTGGTAATAATGGCGTTGGCTGCTGCTTCGTTGCCATTTTCCCCTAAATTTTCTACTAATTGAGGAATTCCTGCTCGCAAGGGTTCCATTTTAATCCGTTGTCCGATCACCCCCGTAGAAGCCAAAAGAACCGCCTCTGGGGAGATATTTAAAGACTCGGCGACTAAATCGGCTGATTCTACCGCATCTTGCCAACCTTGTTTCCCTGTTCCGGCATTAGCTTGGCCCGCATTACAAAGGATGGCTTTAGCGATGGCCTTTTGTTGTAGTTTTTGACGACAATAATCAACACAAGCAGCCCTAACTTGAGAAGTGGTAAATACCCCGGCTGCGATCGCCTCTACTTCGGAGACAATTAAGGCTAAATCAGGTTTTCCTGACGGTTTTAAACCTGCTGCTATTCCCGATGCTTTAAACCCTTTGGGGGCCGTTATTCCCCCCGTAATTTCTACATAATCCATAGTTGACATCAATAAAAGTTTTCTCCTTTTCTCCAAGTGTTGCAGATAGGGTAAACGATTTAACTATCATTAATGATAGTATATTTATAATTTCTCATGGATCACCGCAACTATTAAAATTTTCCACATCTGGAGTTCTTTTAGAAACTGTTGATCTTAGTCAACCAGGGACTTATTTTGGTCTTGCTGTTGACAATACTCATACTATTTCTGTTCCTGAATCATCTAATCTTTGGGGACTAGGGATCTTTAGTTTATTGGGAATATTTGCTTTAAAAAGCCAGAAAAAATAGTTAATTATGACGACATGTTGCAGAAACGTTTTAGGGAACATTTCTACAAAGATGATAATGGATTGTTCTGAACTATTTTAGGTTAAATAGATTCTTTTTTCCTCACAAATGACAGTTCATTATTATCCTATTTAATCAGGTTTGAGGTTAAATAGATTCTTCGTTTCTCACCAATGATAGTTAAAGATAAACACTCTTTCCCGAAATAGCAGATTGATGAGCAGTTTCCCCAACTTTTAGGGCGTAAATACTGGATTCTGGTTTAATATATAGGGGTTTACTATCAAATAAATGATCTAATACCATCCTAGTATCTAAGGCAAATAAACCCCGACGACTTTCTAGCTCAATGGGTTCAGTTCCTTCTGAAGTTATTAATTTTCCTTCTATTCCTTCAAAAATGATTTTACCGGTCTCTCCGTATAATTCAAAGGTGCGATCGCTTGCTGAAAATATATCGCCTTTACCATAAATTAAGTCCACAATCAAGCCATTTTTAAACAATAATTGAGCATCACATAAACAAGCATGATAATAGTTTTCTTTTTCTATGTCCCAATACTGATGATGACAATTTACACTCTTTACTTCTCCAAATAAATGAGTAAAACGGTGAATTCTTGGTAAAGCAGCTTTAAAAGGAAACCCAAATAATTGTTTATTAAATGTCCATTTAACAGGAGCAGGATCTTTTCTGTCAATTGTTTGATATCTTCCATAAAAAACCTTACCTATTCTTGGTAAATATTTCTGCACTGCTCTGTGCATTCCCCCTAAAATTTCAATATGTTCAATATGTAATAATTTTTCTTTTTTCTTAGCTAATTCCAATAATTCACTTGCTTCTTTATAGTCTAGGGATAAAGGATATTCGATAATGACATTTTTGTTATTTTCTAAAGCAAGTTTAGTGACTTTTCCGTGTAGATGGTTAGCGTTACAAATCACCACTAAATCTAAATTTTCATTCGTAACTAAATCTTGCCAATTTTCATAAGCTGAAACATCATAAGTTTGACAAAAATCAGCCACATTTTCAGGAGTGTATCCCGTCACACCATAAACCTGCGATCGCTCATCTTCAATAAACGTTTCGGCCCGTCGTTTCGCTGCGTACCCGGTACCGACAATACCAACTTGAATGGGACGAGAAAACTGAGAAACAAGAGACATCCTTAAATCTACCTGTAAATTACTTAATTCCATTATCTTACTTTGATAGGGGAGCAGGGGGAGATGGGGAGATGGGGAGACTGGGAGACTGGGAGACTGGGAGCAGAATATTAATATTGTTTCTAGTCTTCCCACCCTTCCCTGTTACTGAGCGAAGTCGAAGTACACTCCCCACTTCCTACTCCCCACTTCCCACTTCCCATGGGAGACTGATCACTATATCTACTTAAGTCATCAATTACTGTTATAAATATAACTAATACTAATAAGTCCTAGTCTATATGATAAAAAATTGCAGGTTTATATGGGGTAAAGCACTATTAACCATAGCTTATAGACTATATACTCTTAAACAATTCTCGACTTCTTCTGCCCCATGAATACATAAGTAAAACTTATTTTAACTTTATTTAATAATCTCATTACTAATGCCTTGTTGACTAGAGGTGTTTTTGTTTTATTATCAGATCAGAAGCTTATTTGTAGAGGCTTAAATGTTTAAGCCCAAAGGACTAACATCCACCATCCGATCACTTGATAAGAGGACACTTTAACATGGCAACTTACAAAGTTACATTAATAAACGAAGCAGAAGGAATCAACACCACCCTGGAAGTACCTGAAGATGAGTACATTCTCGATGTGGCAGAAGAACAAGGTATTGAGTTACCTTATTCTTGCCGTGCTGGTGCTTGTTCTAGCTGTGCTGGTAAAATCACTGCTGGTGGCGTAGATCAGGGTGATCAGTCTTTCTTAGATGACGATCAAATCGAAGCAGGATACGTTTTAACCTGTGTTGCTTATCCTACTTCTGATTGTACAATCGAGACTCATCAAGAAGAAGCACTGTATTAAATTTTCACTTTAAGTAGTTTCAGCACAGTATAGATAATTATCCTGACAAATTCTCCTTATTAAAGTCAACTAATCTATCTTATTGAACAAGAGGACACCACCATGGTAACTTATCAAGTTACTCTCATTAATGAAGCAGAAGGGATAAATGTAACCATTGAAGTCCCTGAAGATGAGTGCATCCTAGATGTAGCAGAAGATCAAGGTATTGACTTACCTTACTCCTGTCGTGCTGGTGCTTGTTCTGCCTGTGCTGGTAAAGTTACTTCTGGTAGCGTAGATCAAGGTGATCAGTCTTTCTTAGATGATGAGCAAATCGAAGCAGGATATATTTTAACCTGTGTTGCTTATCCTACTTCTGATTGCACCATCGAAACTAACCACGAAGAATCATTATATTAAGTTCAGATATTTAATCGCAATACCTGAATTTTTTTTACAATTGGGGCAGGGACTGAGGATAACAGTCTCTGCTTTATTGTTTTGATTGTAGGGGATTTTTTCGATTGAGATGGCTTGTCGCAATTTTTTGTAACATTCGGTAGTTTAACTTACCTTGTTGATTTCGTGGTAATTTTTGAACTTGAATCCAATATTTGGGTTGTTTAACGGGACTTAATTTTTGCCTAATTGTATCTTTAATAAGATTAAGGTTAATTTTCTCATCTTGGGGTACATAGATAGCTGTTACAACTTCTCCCCATGTTTCGTCTGCCACTCCAATAATAGCAATATCTTCAACTAAATTAGTTTCTAAAATAATACTTTCAACTTCTTTAGGAAAAACATTTTCACCCCCTGTAATTATTGTTTGACTGTTTCTCCCTAGAATATATAAATAGTTTTCTTGATCAAAATAGCCTAAATCGTCAGTTATTAGATATTCCTGATATTCGTAGTTAGGATAATAGCCAAAATAAAGAGATTTTGCTTGTATTTTAATTAGTCTTTCTTGTATTAAACAAACGTGAGTATGGGGTAAAATTTCACCTGTACTCTGATTATTTTTAAGAAAATATTCTGGTTTTAAGGTGACAATCTGTGATGCTGTTTCTGTCATTCCATAGGTAGGAGAAAGGTTGATTTTATATTCTCTTGCTTTCATTAATAAAGAATTCCAGGGAGATGCACCTCCTAATAAAATAGTTTTAAATTGTTGTAAAAATTCTGGTTTAGTAGTTAATAAAAATTGTAGTTGTGTAGGAACCAATGAGATAAAATAATCGGCCAAGTTTAGGGATGGGAATATTCCTTTTTTTAGATCAGTATAAGGATAGATTATGAGTTTACCTTGGCTTAAAAAAGAGCGAATGAACTGCATTAAACCACTGACATGATGTAAAGGTAATAGACACAATGAGTTGACTTTTTCAAGATTAAAAAAATCAGTAAATCCTTGAACAGATGCTTCTAAAGTTTCCCAAGTATGAATAGCAAAGCGAATATTGCCTGATGTTCCTCCTGTGGGAATCATAATTAAGTTTTTCTTGGGCAATTGCCAATTATTTTGGTATTTTTCTAGATTATAATCAATATTTAATCCTAGTATTAAATGGGGTTTGCTTAAAGATAAAACTTCTTGCCATTCTTTTTCTTGCCATCTCCTATCACATAAAAAAACGTGGCAATCACTTATAATAGTAGCTAAAAAAGCAGCTAAAAATTCTAGATTCTCATTATTATTGTCAACTAAAATAATTCTAGGATTATTAATACTCTGTTTTAACTCTGTAAATTGTTTAATATAGTTTTGAATAAGTTGATAAAAATGTAGGGAATCATAGCCAATTATCCATTTTTCATTTAATCTAGCCGTAATAATATCTAAAATATTGTTCATATTTTTATCATCGTTTGATTGTCCAATAGTATCAATAGGTTTTAGTATTTTGTTCTAACAAATTAAGGTCAATATAATCTAGTTTAGCATAGGGTTCTAATGCGCTTAAAATTAGACTTCCATAACTACGATAATTCACTCTATTATCTAACAAAGCAACAATTCCTTGAGACTCTCTTAAGGGCATAACTGCTCGTTGTATTTCTGTCAAAGCAGTTGGTAAAAGATAAAAGCGAAACCAATCTTTATGTTGTCTTTTGTAGTAATTAACTTGAGCCGCAACCAAAGGATTTTCTAGGGAAGGAATAGGTAAGGTAGCAATAATTAATAACTGAGGATTAGGTAATTTACCTTGATTTTGATGCCAAAATTTCCAACCGCTAATCAAGATACTCTGCTCATCAATTGTTGTATTTTCAACCTTGACTTTTGAGCCAAACTCTGCTGCTAAAAAAGTAGCAACTTGAGCTTTTGTAGGAACATCATTAACAATAATAGTAATAGGTTTTAGGCTTTGATAGCAACTAAAAACAAGCTTTTTTACCTCTTCAATTAATATTTTATGAAATTCTGGAGTATTAGGCATTGGTAAGCGATCTCGAATATATAGATTAATTAATTCATTTTGACGATGGGGAAAGAATTTTAAACATAAAATATCTTGGTTTAAGCCAATATTTTGACGATAAATAGGAGCCATTTTTTGACTATCGATAAACCCTCCCATCAAAACAATGGTAGAATTATCTAAATGAGGAGATAAAATAGCAGAAACATCTAGAGGACTCGAATGAATAAAAAAAGTTTTCTCTTCCTGATTAATTGTTGCCCATAAAACTTTATTATTATTGTCAAAAGATTGGGTGAAATTCTGTAATAAAGGATGGTGAGCAAAAGTATCACAGAGATGAGCTAAGCTTTCTGTTTCTTCATGGTCTAGTAAACAACATTGATAGGGATTATTAGGGCGGCTTAAAATAGATTTTTCCAGGAATAATTTAACTTCTTGAATTAAATTACCAGAAGAAGAATATTGTTGTTGTAATTGCTGCCAATCATCAGGAGAAATGGTCAGAGTTAAATAATCTTTTGTCCATTCCTCTAAATAATCAGCTTGATCGATTAAGGTTAAAATATCATCAGGTAACTGACCTTGATTATTTAAGTGATCGCCTAACCAAACATCAGGAGAAAGCAACAATAATCCCTTAAAAGTTGTAAAATTAACCGATTGCTTTTGAGTAGCGATCGCTTTATTGGTGTTTAACCATCGCTGAAGATAAGGAATATCCTCTTCGATTAATTTTTGTTGAATATTGGAAGGCACTACTAATAAAATAGGGCGATCGCTCAATAAGCAAGGCATTAAATAACTTAACCCATAGCGAGAAAAAGTGCTTCCTGTTTGAATCAAAGCCGATCGATCCAAGCGTAAAGCGCGAGACACCAAACGGGCCATAGTTAAATGGTGGTCCCATAAAGGTTGTCCTTGGTGTCGTAAAAATTCTCGTAAAGAGATGTGAACTTCTGCTTCTAAGAGAGTCATAGGCAACATTTAAGATAGATATAGCACGAAACATTATGCTTAGGACGTTATAGAGATTTGTAATTTTCTGGGAACGAGAAGAAAAAAACAAATATCCCTTAACCAATTTTCGTACTGTCATAGCATTCACGCAATGATGACTATACCTGGGAGTTGATGAAATGATAAATTGATGATCATGTGAAATTAATTAAAGGATAACAAGCATGGCTCAAATTCAATTTTCTCGTGGTGTTTCAGAAACCGTCATTCCCGACATCCGTTTAACTCGTGGTAAAAAAGGAGACAGTGGTACTGCAACCTTTCGGTTTGACTCTCCTAAAATTTTTGATGCTCAGAGTACCGACGATATTACGGGAATGTATTTAGTGGATGAGGAAGGGGAGATCGTCACCAATGAAGTCAAAGGAAAATTTGTCAACGGAAAACCCACATCAATCGAAGCTTTTTTGATTATGAACTCTCAAGACGAATGGGATCGCTTTATGCGCTTCATGGAACGATATGGAAAAGAAAACGGGTTAGAGTTCGTTAAATCTTAGTTAAACAACCTGAGTTCGGAGTTCGGAGTTCGGAGTTCGGAGGCGCGAGTTTTTCCATGAGACAATCAGGGTTTAAGACTCTTGATGTAAATCAGTTGTCTATAAATTTCCTTATGTCGAACTCAGGTAAATAACTACAATGCAAAAAAATGGGTGAGCGTAACTCACCCTAACACTTGACTTAATCAGAGGAAAAACTAAGGTGCTAAAGCGTGACCTCTTAGTAAACTACCGATAGTTTTAGCGGTAATTTTCATTTGCACTAAGGGGTTAGCCGGGACAACGGTTTTGTAGAGATAACTATCAAAGGTTATCCGTTGTACATCCTTATCCGCACACATTTCTACAAACGCTTCACGGGTGGCATCGGTACGATAGAAGACCCTTTGTAGGATATCTAAGACTAGATAAGTCATACCATATTGCTTATCCCAACGTTTGAGATACACTTTTAAATCATCTTCCGTGGGAATGCGTTGACCAGCGTTACTCATTTCCACGATGGTTTCAGCACACATACGGGCTGATTTTGCCGCGAAATAGATACCTTCCCCAGAGGACTTGGTAACTGTTCCGGCAGCGTCTCCAACCAAGGCCACACGACCCACTACACGACGGGGACGGGGATGTTCTGGGATGGGATGAGCCTCTACTTTAATGATCTCACCACCTTCGAGTCTGCGGGCAGCACGGGCGCGTATTCCTGCTTGTAAACCTTTGATCATGTTTTTATTGACCTTCATGGTTCCTGTTCCCACAGCCACATGATCGTATTTGGGGAATACCCAAGCGTAGAAGTCGGGGGAAACATCTTTCCCTACATACATCTCTGCTAGGTCTTCATAGTAGGTCATTTTATCCTGGGGCAAGCGGATACGCTCTTGGAAGGCGATCGCATAATTATAGTCTCCAGCATCGATGGCCTTAGCAACCCGAGAGTTAGCACCATCAGCACCAATAACTAGATCGACTTCTAGGCTTTTCCTTTCTCCTACAGAGTTCCCGTTGGAATGATCCGCATAATGGAGAGTATAAGCACCCTCGCTTGTTTTGGGTATCTCTAGTTGATAAACCGTACCATTGATCAGGTTAGCCCCTAACCCAGCGGCCCGATCCCTTAGGAAGCCATCGAGAACTTCCCGACGACACATCCCAATATATTCGTCTTGGCGATCGAGGTTAATATCAACTTCTACGTTGGATGGGGAGATCATTTTCATCTTCCGCACCCGGCGATCGATAATTTCGGGGGGTAAATCAAATTCGCTTACCATACATAGGGGAATAGCACCCCCACAGGGTTTAGCGTTATCTAATTTTCTTTCAAATAAATATGTTTCTATGCCAGCTTTTGCTAATGTTTCGGCGGCGGAAGATCCGGCCGGCCCTGAACCGACAACAGCTACCCGTAAAACCAAGGCTATTCTCCTAATTTCCATAAAGGATTACGGATCGAATCGTATCATGGACGTTTCCCCTTAGGGAGTTAATTTGTAAAAATTCGTCAATTTTGCAACACAGCTTAACAAGTTCGTTACATTACTTCATAAAGTAGGAGAATAATTGCTCATCCTCAATAAGGTTCATTGAGAAATTTAGATACTTAACTTGTTAAAGAAAATAATAAGTAATAGGGTATGAGGGATTATTCACAGCTAAAATTACAAGGAGCATAGACTTATAGCTATGCCAACCATCACATTAAGGAGTTAACATTGTGGGTTACGCTGTTGTTGTCGATCCTAGTAATTTTCAGCAAGAAGTTATTGAAAATTCTTATAAAAAACCAGTAGTTATTGATTTTTCTGCCACTTGGTGTGGTCCTTGTAAACTATTAAAACCTATCCTAGAAAAATTACTCCAAGAATACGATTTTATTTTAGCAACTATTGATATTGATGCTCATCCTAACTTAGCTCAACAGTATAATGTAGAGGGGGTTCCTGATGTAAAAATTGCTTTTCAAGGTAAGATTAATCAGGGGTTTGTTGGAGTTTTATCAGAAGCAGAAATTAAGGACTTACTCAAACAATTTAATTTGACCTCTGAGTTAGAACAAAAAATTGCAGAAATGCACCAAGCTATGGCAGAGAAGAATGTTCCCAAAGCAAAAGAAATCTTAGATGAATTGTTTGCTAAATATCCTGAACATCCTCAGCTAATTTTAGAAACAGTTAACTTTTTGATCCGTCTTAACCGTCTCGAAGATGCTGATAAAATGTTATCAACTATTGGTGCTGATCAAAAAGAGTATTATCCCAAAGCACAAGGTATGAAAAGTTTGATTGAGTTCAAAAAAATGGCTAGTATTGAGGGACAAAATGACTTAGAACAGCAATTTTCTCAAGGGGCAAAATATACATTGGGGGAAGAATACGAGGAGGCTTTAAAGTTGTTTTTGAATTTAGTTGAAAGCAACAGAGAATATAAAAATGACGGTGCAAGAAAAGCTATGATTTCTATCTTTAAATTACTGGGTAATACTCATCCATTAACTAAAAAATATCAACAAGAATTAACTATGACACTTTATTAATACTCATTTTAAGCCTGCAAGGGTAACTTGATAACCTTAGAAGCGCGAAAAAGGTAACTAGCTACAACATCCGTTCTGTCTTTATTTGAGCTACTTGGTTGCTCGTTAGTTACCTGCTTACCGAATAATTATTAATTATTAATTGTTCATTGTTAATTGCTGAAATTATGGGTGGTTATTTTTTACCGGATTTTTCTCCACCTCATCGATAGTGATTTTTTGTACTATCCCTGTGTTTTCCCTGTTTCAATTGAATATTAACCCTATCATTACTTATCAAAAAACGGCTCAACTGCCCATTGAAATCTATGTTCAGCCTGTCACTCAATTCATCACGAATAATTCTTCTTTATTACTCCCAGAGTGGCATATTGTGCCTAAAACTGCTGTTATTATTTTATTGTATTCTTTCATTCCTTTAGAGACAAGTAATCGTCAAGTTGAACTAGAAAAACAACGATTGAGAGAAGAATTTTTAACTTTGAGTAAAAGAATAAAAATAACTTTTCAAAAACAAGGAACATTAATTGCTATTATTGATCCGCAAGATGGAAAACCGATTAATTCCCCTGCTAGTCAACTTAGCTTTGATATAATTGCTGTGGTTCATCAGTTGCTCAATTTTAGTTTTTATCAAATACATGGTTGTAAAGTTTTAAATCATCCGATTCAACAAACAGCGATTTATCCTAGTCTTTTATTGTCTGATGTTGATATTACAATAACAAAGTCTTGGCTTTAACTTTTTTGATTATTATTTGTTAAGTGATTACACAAAATTCATTTAGCGAAAGTAATCTTAAATGTAATCACTTATAATACAAGAGTGTCAACACTTCCACTAAGCTCAGCGTTGATCCTTACAATATTAAAAGATTACCCACCACTAACAGGAGGAATAAAGACTAATTCATCTCCATCTTGTAATTTTGTATCGCTTTCCACAAATTGATAATTAATGGAAAAACGAGTAATACTTTGCCATTTTTTTAATTGAGGATGTTCCTCAATAACAAGAGACAAAACCTCACTAACGGTTGTTTCTGGGGTAAACTGTCGTATCAACTCAGGAATTCCATAAACCTCTTGATAAATAGCAAACAACTTAATAGTAACAGTGATAGAAGCTTCAGCCATGATAATAAACATTAAACTCTGGATATTTGTCTTCGAGAAAAGAAAGCCATGATTCTCATAAACTTAAGATATTAACTTTTCTATCAAAATTGAGCCATATATAAAAAAAATATGTCAAGCTTAGAGTAGAAGAATAATATATAAAAACGGGGTGGACTATGACTAAACAAATTGAGAGTCAACAAGTCTTGAATTCCGCAGCTTTAGAAACCAATACAGTTACTCCCACATATCAAAAAATTTTAGTTGGGATAGGAGAAGAACATAGCAGTCAAAAGGTTTTTGAAACTGCCTTAAACCTAGCAAAAGCTCAAGGTAGTCAGTTAATGATTGTAACGGTTATCCAAGAAAATTTGACAAGAACGCTAGACTTACCCATTTGCTCAGAAATATCGGGATATGGCTCGATCTGTACCCAGGAAATGGTGGAATTAGAAGAAAAATTAATCCAAGAAAATTTAGTAGAACTACAAGCTTGGCTGAAACGATTAACGGAACAAGCTGTTAATCAGGGGGTTAAAGCAACCTCAGACTATACTTATGGACAACCCCGAGAAAAAATCTGTGCTATGGCTAAGGAATGGGGTGCTGATTTAATTATTGTTGGTCGTCGGGGTAGTAGTGGGTTATCAGAACTATTATTAGGTAGTGTCAGTAACCATGTGGTTCATCATGCACCCTGTTCTATTTTGGTGGTACAGTGAACAGTGAACAGTGAGCAATAACTGGTAACTGGTAACTATTGGTTAGAATGGAACATAGGAGTTAGAGCAGAGTCATTGAAATTCTAAGATCAACTCCTAGAAAACCTTAATATGATTAAACTCGTAAAATTAATGACTAAACCTGATGGTCAGTAAGATTAAGCTATGATTATAAATTATGCTTGATCATCAGACCGAACTGCCTGTTATTTAATTCTTCTATTGCTAGACAGTCAAAATCTAACCTAAGACACAATGACCACAGATAAAATCCGACTACGTAACGAATTTATTAATACACAAGTAATCACCCGTGAGGGGGGTAAAAAGCTAGGGGTTGTTAAAGAAATTTTAGTGGATATCGATCAACGAGAAGTTGTAGCTTTGGGACTGCGGGACAATATGCTTTCTTTGTCTGGTATGCCCCAGTATATTTACATTACCAGTATTCGGCAAATCGGTGATGTTATTTTAGTGGACAATGAAGATGCGATCGAAACCGTTGACATTGATCTTTACTCTCCTGTGATTAACTCAGAAGTTATCACAGAAGCAGGAGAGCCCCTAGGCCGTGTTAGGGACTTTCAGTTTGACCTAGAAACCGGTCAAGTCTCTTCCATCATCATTGCTTCTCTAGGTTATCCACAAATTCCGGATCAAGTCCTCAGTACCTATGAGATATCTATGGAGGAGGTAGTTAGTAGTGGTCCCAACCGTTTAATTGTTTTTGAAGGGGCCGAAGAACGCTTAACCCAGTTAACGGTAGGTGTGTTAGAAAGATTAGGAATCGGCACTGCACCTTGGGAAAAAGAAGACGAAGACTATCTCTATTCTCCTCCAACCGCTAAACCTGAAAATCAGTTGGGGACTGGTATTCCCATCAAAACCCCTATACAAGCTAAACAACAGGTGGTAGAAGAACGTTGGGACGAAGATACCTGGGAACAACCTATTACCCCACCTCCTCCTAGACGACGTGAGGAGTCCATTCGTTACGAAGAATACGAGGATGACTACGAAGAGGATAACTGGGGAGAAACCCGACGGGAAGAACCTGTTTCTTATGAACCTCCCGTTCGAGAAAAAGAATACGAATATGATGAGGTTCAAGGGGATATTTGGGATGACGATGTTGAACCGGAACCCTATAACCCCCGTCCTGTAAATATTCCTCAAAAACAAAAGCAACCGGAATATTATGAGGAAGAAGCTTAAAACTTGTTAATGTAAAAGGTGGGAATACCCACCTTTTTTTAGGTGTTCCTGTATTTTTTACAGTGATAATTGTAGTATAGTAACATCTTATACCCCAGATTCCGCACTTCAAAAAGTAGCATTAAATACTACAAGCCTTGGGTTAATAATTAAGTATAATTGCTTAAGCTCTTGAAGACAAAAAAGTGGGATAATTGCTTAAGTTGTTTCCTCTGTAAAAAAAGAGCGAAAAATGTCTTATTTAGAAGAAATACAAGTTAAAAATTTAGACCATTTAGGGATAGTAGCTGGTTTAATTGATGAAATAGGAATAGTCAAAATAATTAATAATAAATTAGGAATAGATGTTAGAGAAAAAAATCTCAGCAGGTACAGTAGTTAAGTCTATTTTAATCAATGGACTAGGATTTGTTTCAAGACCTCTATATTTATTCAGTCAGTTTTTTCAAGATAAAGCCATTGAGAAATTGTTAGGAGAAAGAATTAAACCTGATTACCTTAATGATGATAAAATTGGGAGAGTAATGGATGAATTATATAAATATGGACTAAATTATATTTTTATTGAAGTAGTTTTAGAAGTAATTAAAAAATTTAAAATAGACCTTAAATACTCCCATTTAGATTCCACATCATTTCATTTAGATGGAGAATATAAAAGGGAAGAAGATAAAGAGAAACAGGAAGAAGAAAAAATTATTAAAGAAAGACCAATTTTTATTAAGAAAGGATATTCTCGGGATCATAGACCAGACTTAAAACAATGTGTCTTGGATTTAATAACAAGCCAAGATGGAGATATTCCATTATTTGTGAGAGTAGGAGATGGAAATGAATCTGATAAAGCTGTATTTGGAAAAGTTTTAGTAGAATTTAAAAAGCAAATAAAGTTTGATAGTATCATTGTTTGTGATAGTGCTTTATATGGTCAAGAAAATCTCCAACTAATCCAACATTTAAAATGGATAACGAGAGTTCCAATGACCATAAAAAAAGCAAAAGAATTAGTGCAAAATATAGAGGTGGAAGAAGTAAAAGATGAAGATAAAGAAAAAAGAAGTGACCTAAATTTAGAAAGTTATACCTGGAAAGAAGAAATTGTTACTTATGGTGGAATCAAGCAAACTTGGTTAATAGTCTTGAGTGAAAAAAGACAGAAAAGTGATTTGTAAAAACTAGAAAAACAACTTTCCCAAGAAGAGAAGAAATCCCAAAAATTTCTTAAAGAAATACAATCTGAAGAATTTGAACATCCTCAAGCTGCTCGATATAAATTAAAAGCTATTAATAAAAAATTGAGATTGTTGGAAATAAAAGAAGTTGAACTGATTGAAACTTACTCGAAAAAAAAGGAAAAGATTTATAAAATGATTAGTCTGATCATCAAAAAAGATGAAGAGATAATTAGAAAGACTAAAGAAGCAGGAAAATTTATTTTAGCAACTAACTTAGTAGAGGAAAATAAATTAGAAGCTAGTGAAATTCTGATAACTTATAAAAACCAGCAATCTACGGAAAGAGGATTTCGATTTTTGAAAGATCCCTTATTTTTTACTGATAGTTTCTTCGTTGAAAAACCAGAAAGAATAGAAACAATGTTATTTTTAATGTCTTTGTGTTTGTTGATTTATAACTTGGGGCAAAGAGAATTAAGAAATTGTTTAAAAAGAGTCAAAAAAGGAATAAATAATCAAGTAGGGAAAGTAACATTGCGTCCGACTTTGAGGTGGATATTTCAATGTTTTCAAGGTATTCATTATGTGATTTTAAACGGAGTTAAACAAATTGTCAATTTAACAGAAGAAAGGCGTTTTATATTGAGTTTATTACCTGCATCTTGTCAAAGATATTATCTATAAATTGAATTGGATAAAGCAAAAATAATAAAAGAATAAGAGTCTAATGATATCAAATGAGAAGAGGAAACTCTCCTTCGTTTGTGCTGAGTCTTGCTAAGTTTTCAATGAGTATAAATCTTCTTAATTTGATTATTTTTCCTAAAAATTTAATGAAAAGAGAAATATTCTTGCCCAGGTATGATTTTCGGACTTTTTAAAACTATGTATTTTTTTATACTACATTTTGAAGTGCGGAATCTGGGTTATACCAAAAAATCCGAATTTTACCCTAAAAGTGTGAGAATCCTTCTCAATAAAAAACGTAAGAATGGGGGTTGACAAAACATACTACTTTTTTATATCATTATGGAGAAAGTAACGGTAGGATAAGGTTAATTGTAAATTAAAATACCTGGTAATTTGGGTTAAGATAAAGATGTCTCTACTGTTAGCCATGAATACTAAAGTTATTGCTAAATTAAGGAATAACCTCCCTTTAACTGGAAAATAAGGATTTTTGTTAACTATTCTCTCTATATTAGAAATTATCCTATGAATAAAGCGGCTAAAGTCAGTGACTCATTATATGAAACTGACTATTTTTTATGGTTAGAAAAACAAGCGATCGCCATTAGAAAGCGTGATGTTGGCGGTTTGGACTGGGACAACTTATTAGAGGAACTTGAGTATTTGGGTAGAGAACAAGTTAATGCGGTCAATAGTCTTCTTAAACAAATTATTATCCATCGTTTAAAACTTGATTACACTTCTGAAATTTATTCTAGACACCATTGGAAGTGTGAAATTAATGCTTTTATTGATGATCTGGAAGATAAATTAACCAATGCTATCATTAATAAAGTTGATCAAAAAAAACCTTATACTAGAGCTAGACGTGCAGTATTAGAACAATATAGTGTTAACTTACCACAAAACTGTCCTTATTCCCTGGATGAATTAATGACTTATATGGAAGTGAATGATTAACTTTCATTATCTGTCAATCTTGTCATCAAATCTTCAAAATTATAAGGACATTGATCAGGAAGCTTTAACTTGTATTCACTCAAAACCAATCTTTTTGCCCTCTCATACTCTTTATCTATATCTATTTTATTTAAAAGAGTCTTTGTTAATCTTCTTTCAATTTCATCTTGAAAGTTATTAATTTCTGTTTTCCAGTGATTACGAGGATAACTATCAGGAGAATAGTCAAGTTTTAGCTTATGTTCAATTAACCTTTTTACCCAACTACTGACAGCATGAATCTGTTCTTTTCCCAAGTCTTCTATCTCCTCCTTTAAGTTATCCCAATCAAGTGCTTTGATATTATGATCATGTAAAGCTTGAGCTTGTTGTCTTGTCCATTCTATGAAGTCGGTTTCATAAAGATTATTCATGTTATTTGTCTTATGGGTTTCTTTTCTCCCATCTATAGCAGTCATGAGCTAAACTCCTAATAATTTACTCTTCCCCTGCATGGTAGGAACTACGAACCAAAGGACCGGAACGAACATGGGAAAAACCAAGAGAACGAGCTATTTCTCCTAATTTATCAAATTCTTCAGGAGTCCAATACTTCTGTACTGGAATATGTTTTAAGGAAGGACGCATATATTGGCCTAACGTCAAGCGATCGCATTGAACTGCTCTTAAGTCTTCTAAGGTTGCAATAATTTCCGCTTCGGTTTCCCCATGGCCTAATATTAAGCCTGACTTGGTGGGGATGCTGGGGTCAAACTCTTTAACCCATCTTAACACATCCAGCGATCGCCCGTATTTTGCACCTCTTCTCACTGGGCCTTGCAAACGTTGCACCGTTTCGAGATTATGGTTATAACAAGCAGGTTTAGCAGCAACTACTGTACCAACTCGTTGTTTTTGAGCGACTTCCCTTTGTTTTCCTCCCCAAAAGTCGGGAGTTAAGACTTCTATTTGAGTTTGGGGGTTAAGAGTGCGAATAGCTGTCATGGTCTTAACAAACCAATATGCTCCACCGTCTTCTAAATCATCCCGTGCAACAGAAGTCAGCACAACATAGGTTAACCCCAGTATTTTAACTGATTCTGCAACTTTTTGAGGTTCTTCTGGGTCTAAGATCATGGGTGCATGGCCTTTATCTACTTGACAAAAGGCACAGGCACGGGTGCAGGTTTGACCCATCAAGAGAAATGTTGCTGTTTTTTTGCTGTAACATTCCCCACGGTTAGGACAACGACCTTCCTCGCAAATAGTGTGAATATTCCGACTTTTAATAGTTTTCTGAACAGTAGAAATTTCACTTGCTTTTCCAATTGGCTTTTTTAACCAAGAAGGTATTGGTGTTAGGTTAATATCCTTTTTGAAAGAGGTTTTAGTCATTGTTTATAGAATAAAAATATATCTCTACTATTATACTTTTTTATCCATTTATTGTCAATCGTTTTTCTATTTCCAGTAAGCAGATAAAAGTTAGTTTCTCCACCTTTATTGATAATAGTTTATCGGATTAATTTACCCTTGTCTTACCCTCTCCTCGTCAAACTCCAAGGATGCTTATTCTAGATAAATACTCTGTTCCCTATTCCCATTGCTCAAATTCTTCCACCCAATGATTAATTATGGTAGTCATTTGAGTTCGTCTATTTTCAAAGCTAGCAGCGATCCAAATAAACATCAAACCTAATAATAGTCCGATCATCCATTTTAATAGAGGGTAAGCAAAACTAACAATTACTAACTGCTAAAAAGCTGTTACTAGAAAAGTAATCGTTCCTATAAATAGAAAAGCACGGGTTTTTGAACCTAAACCTATAGCAATAAAAATAAGCCCAATTAATCCTGGAATAATTCCTATTTCTTGATAAAACCAAAAGGATACAAGTCCTAAAGATACTGTTGCTATGAGACGAATATAATGTCTTAGAGATTTTCTTTCTTCTCCTTGACAGTAAGGTTCAATCATAATGAATAATAACAGAGATAAACACAATAAACTTGAATATGATGTAACGGCTCACCGCAACAAAAAAGTCTTATTGAAAAGCACTACAAACAACATCAGTTGAGTCAACAAAAATATAAGCCCTGTGATTTAGCGTAAAATTTAAGCTAATTTATTACGGCTATTTTAATGACTAACATTCCCAGAATCAAGTCTTTTAAAAACCTCAAATAAAAACAACAATATGAGAAAAAAAAGAATAGTAATATAGTTTTTTGTTAGCGGAGATTATCCGCTAACCCTGTGTATTTTTGTGCAGAGAGATAGGGCGATCAAGAAAAATCTATCCCCCATCGGCTCCGGAGCCTTTTACATCTCTAATCCTGGGGGACTCCGACCAGCTAATGACAATAATTCGCATAATTGGACAATGGCATTTTGCCCCTGTAATCTCATGGTCTCTAAAAAACTGAACATTTGGGTGACTAACTCTGCACCCCAGTCGCTTCTTGCTCCCCCACTTACTTTGCGGTGAATGACAATGGGACGTAAAGCTCTCTCAGCATCATTATTATCTGGTTTGACTTCAGGATAAGTTAGAAAGGTGAACCACTCTTCCCAATGACGTTTGAGACGGTTAATCAATCTTTGTGCATCATAAGGCCATCCTTTTTTGGGAGTTGCTTTAAAAATCTTTTGCAGTGAGTTCTCGACTTCTGTTCTTTTGGAGCCTAAGTCTTCAAGGGTTAAATTTCGACCATGATAATGACGATAATGGATACGGGCGGTTGCTAAAACTTGCTGTACATCGGCAGCAAATTCTCGATTCGCTTGAAAAAGACTGGTTTTAAGGGACTCTAACTCTCGTTCTAAATGTGCCAGACATTTCTGTTTGGCCATCGCACTTTGTCTAAAGTAGGCACTATAGCAGTCACTGGTGAGGATGCCCTTAAAATCTGCTCCTAACAATTTCTCGACTTCTGCGGAGCTTCTAGTGGGAGCCAACATCAACACACAGACCTCATTTGATGTGGCTACCCAAACCCAATACTTGATGCCATCGATGCAATAACTGGTTTCGTCAACACATCGGATTCCTGGCTGCTGGATGTACTTTAACCACTGTTGGGTCAAGGGTTCTAAACTTTCTTGAAACCATTTGTGCATTTTGGCAAGGCTCCCTTGAGAAATGGGAATGCCAAAGACATACTCTATAAAATGTTCCTGTTTACGCCATGTAAGATTACCCCCATAGCCAAGCCAGCCCACGATGCTACTTAATCGCGCCCCATAACTGAATCCTTCTTTAACTCCCAATGGAACAGGACTGTAATCTGACCATCCACAACTAGGACATTTATAGAATCCGCGACGATATTCCCTGATTTCTATGGGTTGGTCTACTACTTCAGCCACTTGCTGGACTTTTTCGGGAACTACTTCATCTCGTTCCACTGAACCCCCACAAACAGGACAGTTTTCTAGTTCTAAAGGGACTATCTTATCGGGCTGACCAAAACCATTACGGGTCTTCCCTGGGTGGTCATATTTTGGTCCGCGTTTAAATCCTTTTTTGCGTTTCTTTTTGTCAGAAGGCTTTTTTAGTTGGTCTGATGATGGGGGGACTGAACTGTTTTTTGAGTTACGGTTTTTTAGCTTATCTCTCTCTTCTTTCAATTTTTCAATTTCTTGCTGTTGTGTAGAGATTTGTTGTTGTTGCTGGTCAATCAGTCTTTGTTGAAGAGATAACTGTTGTTGTGCCTTGACTAGCCACTCAATCATGAAGACATTGTTCGCCAACTGTTCATCGGCGATAGCTCTAACTAGCTTTGAATCAATGGTAGCATTTGTGGTCATAACCCCCACTATACATAAAAATCCCCGATTTTACCTTTATGTTGTCAAGACAGATTCTTTATTGCGGTGAGCAATTACAACTTGGATTACATGAAAAACGAACTGGGATAGTGTGTTTAGGATTACAATCAGTCAATAGTGGATGTAAAAAATGGGAGGAAAGATACCCAATAGTTGCCCAATCATTGAAAGAAATAGCCGAAGCTCACGCACAACAAAACCCCACATTTAATAACCCCATTGCCTATACAAGATTAACGGCGGCTGAAGCCATTAAACAATTAAGAAATCTAGGATATAATGGAGAGGAGGTTCCTGCTGCTTCGACAATGGCAGATATTTTAAATCGTTTGGGCTATCGATTAAGAAAAGTGGTAAAAGCTAAACCTAAAAAAAAATCTCGGAGACGGACGCTATCTTCGAGAATATAGAGAAAAAAGATAGAAAAAAAGACCCTTCTGTGAAACGTTTAAGTATGGATTGTAAAGCAACTGTGGAAATAGGAGAATATTCACGTGGCGGACAAACGAGAGGTTATAATCAAGCTCAAGATCATGATATGGGAACTAAAGAAAAATACGTTCCTTGTGGGATTGTAGATGAAGATACAGGGCAACTTTATGTAACTTTTGGAAGTTCTTCTAAAACGAGTGATTTCATGGTAGATAACTTGGAGCAATGGTGGACAAGTCTTAGTATAACTGAAAAGCAGCAACTAGAGAACATCCAAATTAAAGTTGATAATGGACCAGAAAATAGTGGAATAAGAAGGCAATTTTTGAAGAGAATGGTAGAGTTTGCCGACCAAACTAAGAAATCTATTCAATTACTATATTTTCCTCCTTATCACAGTAAATATAATCCCATAGAAAGATGTTGGGGAATTTTAGAGAGGCATTGGAACGGAACACTTCTGAGAAATGCTCAAATGATGTTAGCTTGGGTAAAAACTATGACATGGAAAGGCTTAAATCCGATAGTTAAGTTAAGTAAAAAAGTTTATCAAAAAGGCATTTCTTTAACGAAAAAAGAGATGAAGGAAATTGAGAAACGTTTAGAACGTAATCCTCACTTACCTAAATGGGATATTTTGATTAGACCCAGTTAGTCTAAAAAGTTAATAAGAGTGTAAAATTAAGTGAATTTCCTTTTTAAAAATAGTCAAAGCTAATTTAAAAGTTAGCGTATTTCTTTCTTTTAGATAGGGAGGTTTTTGTTCGCGGAAAGTATCCGCGAACAACTTTTTATTTTTCCCTTTTCGCTTATTTGAGATGTTCTACAAACAGATTCTGAGAATGGGTGGGAAACTTTTTCTTGGAAATCACCTAATTCCACCACGGGTAGTTCACATCCTAATTTTACCAATTCTGCAAAATCTATGCCCATGGAACGAAGACATTCCACTCTAGCAGTTTCTAACCAACTAACATAAGTACCATGCCAGACGACTCCTGCATAGTCGGTATGATGGGGTTGTACCCTAAGAGAATACTCAAACCACTTTTCCGTGGTTGCTTTGAGAGGGTTTTTCGGGGTGATAGCTGAGGTAGGCGGCAGTTGGGGAGACTCTTGTGAAGAAGACAAGGTATTGACACTCTAGAGAAATATGGGGTTGACACTCTCGCCGTTAAGCTCCTATCGTCGCTGTAACGGGAGATTCTTGAGCTAATCACCGCCCTTTCAAGTTACCTCTACTTAAGTCTTACACGATTATGTCTGAACCGAGCTTACTAGAATATCACTTGCTATCTAGACACCCTTTTTGTGGTTCACTCTCCAAGCGTTTTGGCATTTCAGCCAAGGTTTGGGGCTGCCCGACCCTACCTGTCTTACGACAAAAGCTTTTTGCTTTTTCATTCACCAATGTTTATCGGTTACTGCGCTTACGGTCGTCACAAGCTTTTGAGGGAACCTCAAAAGACGCGACCTCATGTTTTTCGTGGTTTTCGCTACCCACTGTCCTTCTTTTTTCCGTTCGACGGTGCTGCACTGTTTCAGCAGATTTTCACGCTTTTCGGCGGTGTTTCAACCTGAAGACATCACTAGTCTAGCACAACTTTTTTTGAAAGTGTCGATGCACTCACCTTTTTTTGTTGGTCGGGATTTCATCCCACCGTTAACATTCGTGTAACGGGGGTCTTCACCCCGACATTTGAGATAACTTGCTCATCAGTGTATCAAAAAATCACAGTTATTAATAAACTACCCCAGGTTGCTACGCTGAACCTGAGGTTTTCAAATTAGCTATCTTATTCAATTTTAGTAATGGAGTTGGTTCTCGGATCGACAATTTTCCTACCAAGTCCAGCAAATTGGATGGCCAAGTTAGTTTTTTTTCCTGACCCTAAAATATGGGTAATTTCTCCTTCCCCAAAACTATGATGAATGACGCGATCGCCTACTGACCATTTAGCATTTGCAGAACTAGAAACTGTTTTTTTGCGATGCACTTTTCTAGCGGTTGGTCGCAGATTACTATTGATTAATTCTTCTGGTATTTCTTGGATAAATTGTGACACCATTTTCATTTCTTTTGAACCCCAAACATATCTCTCTCTGGCATGACTAATAAATAATTGTTCTTGGGCGCGGGTAATTCCCACATAACATAATCTTCGTTCTTCTTCTAAGGACAAAGGATCATTTAAACTCCGAACATGGGGTAAAGTTCCTTGTTCTAATCCCACTAAAAAGACAATGGAGAATTCCAACCCTTTTGCAGAGTGTAAGGTCATTAACGATACCTTTTCTTGTCCTTCATCCAGGTTATCTAAATCCGAGGCAAGAGAAGCATTAGTTAAATAACCTTGTAAACTTGTGTCTTCATTTTCTTCTTGATATTGAGCGATTGCACTGTACAATTCATAGATATTTTCTAATCTATTGTCTGCTTCTTCGGTTCCTTTTTTCTTCAAATCATCCACATATCCTGATAATTCCATGATCTGATCAAATATCTCTGTTCCTGAAAGTTCTTTCAATTTACCCTGTAATTCTTTAATCATACTAGCAAATTTATTGACTGATTTAGCTGCCCTTCCTGCTAAGGTTTTCACCGACGTTTCATCCCTAACAATTTCCCATAACGGTATTTCTAATTCTTGGGACGCTTTCAGTAAAGAATCAATGGAAGTTTTGCCGATACCTCGACGGGGAGAATTAATCACCCTCAGTAAACTAACCGTATCAAAAGGATTGACAATTAACCTTAAATATGCGATAGAATCTTTAATTTCTTGACGGTCATAAAACTTAAAGCCCCCCACAATATTATAGGGTATATTATTACGAATGAAGTTATCTTCAAATGGTCGAGATTGAGCATTAACCCGATACAATAGGGCAAAGTCTCCCCAATTTAATTCTGGGTTTGTTTCAACCATTTCTTGTATTTTACCCATAACAAAATCCGCTTCTATGCGTTCATCCTCTGCTTTATAACAGTAAATTTCTTCCCCTTCTCCTCTGGTGGGACGCAAAATTTTATCGATACGTTGACTATTATTTTCAATCAGTTGATTAGCTGCTTGTAAAATAGTTTCTGTAGAGCGATAATTTTCCTCTAGTTTAACCATTGTTCTTGTATCTTCATCCGGCAAACCATCACCAAAGTCAGATTGAAAATTCAATAAAATAGTAAAGTCTGCCATACGAAAACTATAAATAGATTGATCCGCATCTCCTACCACAAAAATAGACCGATTTTCCCAGTTCCATTCGCTTTTACGAGGTTCTGCATTGGTTGTTAACAATTGAATCAACTCGTATTGAATACGGTTAGTATCTTGATATTCGTCCACTAAAATATGTTTAAATTGGGAATGCCAATAACCCAAAATAGATTCATTTTGTTGAAATAAGCGCACAGGAACCAAAATTAAGTCATCAAAATCTAGGGCATTATTAGCAGCTAATTGAGTTTGATATTCGTTATAAACTTCCGCAATGACACGACCCTTGGCATAGGAATTTTCTTTTAAATAAGCTTCGGGAGATAAACCCAAATTTTTAGCATTACTAATGGCATAACGAACAGTACGAGGATTAAACTTTTTATCGTCTAAATTAAACTGTTTGAGAACAATATTTTTAACCAAACTTTGGACATCAGACTCATCAAAAATAGAAAAATTACGCTCCCATTGTCGCTTCTTTTCGTCTTGATACTTGTTAATATCGTAGCGGAGAATCCTAGCACATAAACTATGAAAAGTCCCGATCCATAACTTTTTCGTTGTTTTCTTATAAACTTGAGAAAGTAAACGTTTTTGATCGTATTCTGGCAAAGAATTAAACGGTTGTCCCTGCTGCTTTAAAGCCATTTCTTGAGCAAATAACCTCTCCAGTCTATCTTTCATCTCCCGTGCTGCCTTATTGGTAAAAGTGACAGCCAAGATTGACTCAGGATCAACTTGATAATGGGTGATCAGATGGGCAATTCTATAGGTGAGAGCGCGAGTTTTGCCCGAACCTGCCCCTGCTACCACCAAAAGGGGTCCACAGAAGTGTTCAACAGCAATACGTTGTGAGGGGTTAAGTTGAGAGAGAAAATTGACGGAAGCAGTCATAAAACTTTACAATTGGGTGACACACTGGAACTATCTTGATTTTATCGTTAAGCATTCCAGAACTGAGATTGACTTACAATCATTTTCCAGGCATTTCAAGCCATTGTCTCCCTCTCAAACTTAGGAAAAACAGAGTTTTTAGGGACTATGCCCAAAATAGCGATCAGGTATAACTGCCTAGCTTAACACATTAAGGAAAAAAAAATTTTCAATTAGGCAAAATTTAGTGTATCAAAATGGAAATTCTCCCTTACAATAGAGATAGCGGAGACAAACGTTTCCGTTCACTCCTCACACCACACTCCGCCCGGCATTAGTTCGGGCGGTTTCTTATGGGAGAAAACCGCACTTCATTTTAATGGGTAAAAGTCCAGAAAGTTTTTAGTATGGTAGAATTCTAGAGTATTCTAGATAAACATGAGCAATCAAAGGAATTCATGATATGTCAGCTGCAGTTCAAGTTACAGATGGTACTTTTAAAGCAGATGTTTTAGACAGCGACGTTCCCGTTCTCGTGGATTTTTGGGCGCCTTGGTGTGGTCCTTGTCGTATGGTCGCTCCCGTTGTAGAGGAAATAGCAGACCAATACGCCGGTCAGGTTAAGGTTGTTAAGCTCAACACGGACGAAAATCCTAACACTGCTAGTCAATATGGCATTCGTAGTATCCCCACTCTGATGATCTTCAAGGGAGGTCAACGAGTGGATATGGTTGTGGGTGCTGTTCCTAAAACAACCCTCGCTTCTACTTTGGAAAAGTATCTTTAAGTTTTGATAACAATCAAGACTGCATCGAAAGAGGTAAACTGTTTTAGGTTTACCTCTTTTTTCATCTTTTTACTCCCTTTCCTCCCTCGGTTATGCCGAAGGGAGGAAACGGTGCAAATTTAACTTAGGTTATTTTTCTCTGGATAAAGATAAAGGTTGAATTTTATCAATTTCATCTTGCTCTTTTTTAAGCACAGCGTAAAGATCATTAGCTCGTTGTAAATTAAGCCAAAAATCAGGAGATGTACCAAAGTATTTTCCTAATCTTAAAGCGGTACTGGTAGTAATACCTCTTTTATTATTAATGAGTTCATTAACTCTTTGATAACTAACACCAATCTCATTGGCAAGTTGTTGTTGAGTTAAACCCATTGGTTCTAAAAATTCTTCTCGCAACATTTCACCAGGAGTGGTGGGGGGACGTATGTTAGGAATATTAACCATAATTAAATTAGTTAGTGATAATCAATTATATGGATTAAAACATAAGCTTTAAGTTCTTGTTTGCTCTTTTTTTTACTAAAATTAGGTTTCATCTTTTATCCTTGATATGCAAAAACATCCACTTGAATTGATTTTATCGGTTTAGTTTCTCCTTGAACCATTAAACGAACTTTTTCTGCTGTTTCACTACTAAAAATAATTTCTCCACAACGACTACAAACTTGTGCAGGAATATTCTCTACTAAAATTAATTTTCCTTCAATCTCAAAAGTTTCATTAACCAGTTGAGATGTAAATTTTTCTGAGCCACAATTATAACAGTTAAACATTTTTTTATCTCCGTTGTGAATAATTAATCCATTCGTCTTCATTCGGTTCATAGAGAGTAATAATAGTTGTTATAGGAGAATCTAACCGAGATGTCTGAAGATGTAAAGGTCTATTTGCTTGAGTAAATCCCAACAAAAGACAACTAGGAGTATATTTATCATCGGGATAATCTTCAATAATAATAACATTGTTTCCTGTTTCCATAATTTCCTGTCTAGATATATTTCGTTCAACGACACGCTTGAAAGCATGGCGTGTTAAATTAAATTTTCCAGACATTAGTTGTTGACGAGTTGTTTCTAATGATTTCATGGGTTTAAAAAAAGTCCCCTAGTGCAGCTTAGTAAAAATAATCCACCAGTCACTTATGATCTTTAAAGCCCTTAAATTTCCAAACGAACGGCTTAGCAAAATGTTGATTAAAGTAATCAATAAAATTGAGAATTTTTTGGGATAGTTCTTCAGTTGAACGGACAGTAATTCTTTTGAGTAAACGCCTGACTAAGATCGAAAACCAACACTCAATTTGATTAAGCCACGATGTATGTTTGGGAATATAAACAAAGCGAATTCGATGAGATTCATCTGATAAAAAATCTGCTCTGCTGTCCATAGATTGCAAAATCCCCTCCTTTCCTTTTCTCCCCAAATCAATAGTAATTCCACAGCTTTCTGCTACTAATTTGACTAAGCTTTCCGATTTATGAGTGTTGAGTTTATCTACAATAAAAATCCATTCTGCTTTTTCATCAATCTTAATCGTTCTCTGGATATGTTCAGAAAAATCTTGTTCTGTTCTTGTCGGTCCAATAGAGGGACTAACAACTTTTCCTCTTGCCACATCCCAGTTCGCAATCAAGCTTAAAGTTCCGTCTCTTTCATATTCAAATTCGATTTTTTCTACTTGTTTAGGCTTGATTCTTTTGTTCGGAAATAATCTCTCAAGAGCTTGAATCCTTGTTATTTCATCTGTACTAATTAAATGAATTCCTTGTTCTAACAAAGTTTTAGCTTCTTGATGAAGTTCACAGATATATTTGACTTGCTTTTTAAATTTTAAGGGATCATCAATTTTGGCATTTAACCAGTAACGAACGAGATGTGGTTGTAATGTCGCTTCTTTTTAAAAAACGCCCCACACTACGGGGGGAAATCTTTTCGACAATTCCTCTTTTTATGGCTTCATCCGCCAACTCTGAAGGTGTCCAATGGCTCACTGGTCTGTCTGATTTTTCACATTCTTCACAAGCGATCGCTACAATCTGGACTACTTGTTCGACCGTAAAGGATTTTGTTGTTCCAGGTCTTGGGCGATCGCTTAAAATTCCTTTGATCAAGACCATTAATGCTTTCTCCGTTACCTGTTGTTCTTCGGCGACACTCAGTTTTTCTCTCTCCTCAAACCATCGCGATCGCCACTGACGCACTTGTACTCGGTCTAATTCTAATCTTCGACTAATCGAACTATTGCTCTCTCCTGATGCTGCGGCTAAGATTAGCTTGGCTCGTCTAACAAGGCGATAGGGGTTTGTTGTCCCTCTCACTATTTGTTGGAGTACTGTTTTCTGTAGGTTGGAGAGGTTAATTGGCAATGCTTTTATCATGGACATCAACTTCGAGATTCTTCCGTTAGTTTCATTGAAACACATTGTCGTGGCTAGTCACGAAAGTTTCTGTAAAAATCTGGTGGATTACTTTCGCCAAGCTGCACTAGTTTGTTTCTAGAGGACTATCTTTATTATCGGTGACAATTATAAAACTCACCTAAATTTATTTTTTATTACTACTCTTAGAAACTTTCTTAATAGCTAAACCTCCCAAACTCAATAATCCTAAAATAGATGAGGGTTCAGGAACAGATTGAGAAACAGGAGCATCATTAATCGTCCAGCTACCAAAAACAGTCCCATCAGCATTATTCGTAGTATTACCTGTAAATGTATAGGTTTCCCCTGCTTGAAATAGTAGGGGTTGACCAACAAAATCACTGGATGTCTGTATATTTCCCAAAGAAGATACACCAGGACCAGTGATATCAAAGTTAATAGTTCCAAAATCAAGGACTGAAATGTAGGAGAGAAGTTCTACATCTTGGTCAAAACTAACATCAAATGATGTGGTTCTGCCATCTCCAAATACTAATCCACCAACAAGAAAGTCAAAATTCACTGGACTTGGGTTAGAGAAGGTTGCAGTTGCTGTTCCGGCGGTTTCTTGGAAAGTGCTTACGGAACCTGTGTTGTCAGTAAAGTCAATAACAACTGTAGCAGCATTAGCAGCAGAAGATAGGGTTAAAATGGCAAAGGTAGCACCAGCAATTAATAAGCTATGCTTTACCCCAACCCAAAAAAATGATAAGTTTTGCTAAACTTATCATGGTATAATTCCAAAAAAAGTTGACGCTTTTTAGTATAGCTTTCATGTTAGTTTTTGGGCATAATTCTGGAAAAATAAGAACATTTAGATCCCATTTTCATCAACTTCGACTATAGATATGGATGTTGTAGGGGTCAACGGCCGTTGACCCCTACGGAAATTAGTAAGATAAACAATTATGCAACTAACAGAACATATTTTACCAATCAAAAATACAACACTAAACACTTTATTATCAGAATTGTCAGAGGAATGTAACAATGTAAATATTTTAATTAATCAACTGCAATTACTTGATATTACCCCTAAACAAAAAGCGTAAATTTTAGCCGAGTTGTTAACAGCAACCATTCATTTACAGGTTCATTGTGGAGAAGCTTTTCAAGATTTAATTGCAGAAGAAATGGAAAATTTACCCGATGATGATGAATTATAGTAGAATATAATCAAACGATCAAGTTAACTTAATTTCCTTAGTTTCTAAAATCAATGATGAAGCAAAAAATTACTGCTATTTTCAATGGTGAAGCTTTTTACCCAATAGAAGCTTTTAATCTTGAACCCAATACAAAAGTAACACTAACTATTGAAACTCAACTAACGGACAAAAAACAACTAAAAATGATGGCAAGAGATCCTGATATTATCAAAGAAATGAACATGATTAATGAAGAATTTATGTCAACAGAAATGGATGGATTAAGAGAGCATGAAGATTGAAAGAAGTCAAATATGTTTTGTTAATCTTAACCCTATTCAAGGTAAAGAAAAAGCAGGAAATCGTCCTGTTTTAGTATTATCCATTAATTCTATCAATGACTTACCTTTAGTTGTCACAGTGGTTGTAGGTACTAAGGGTAAAAATATTCGCCAAGATTATCCGACAAATGTTAGGGTTTCTCCTGATGAAAGTGGACTTTCGTTAGAAACAATATTTCTCTGTTTTCAAATTCGTTCAATTGATAAAAATCGTTTTTCTTCTGCACCAGTTGGTAAATTGTCAGAGGAAAAAATGCAAGAAATTGAAACAGCTATTCGTTATCGTTTAGGTTTATAGCCTATTACTTGTAAGTATTATAGAAATTAGATATACTTATACAAGATACTTCCAGGAGATAAGATGAGTGCTATATCATTTCAAGAAATTATTGATTCAATTGAAAGTTTATCCATAGAAGATCAAGATTATTTATTTGACTTAATTCGTAAAAGAAGAATTGATAATAGACGAGAAGAAATTGCTAGAAATGGGGAAGAAACCTTAAAAGCTTTATCATCAGGAAAAGCAAAACAAGGAACAGCAGAAGAAATAAAAGCATATTTGTTAGAAGATGAGGAAGAATGAGATTAGTAGCTGATAAAAGCTTTAAACGTGCTTTTAAACGATTAGTTAAAAAGAATCCTCAACTAAAGGATAAAGTATTAGGTATTTTAGATATCTTAGAAAAAGATCCTTTTACTACTTCTTTAAAATCTCATAAATTAACAGGGAATTTAGAGGGATATTGGTCATGTTCTGTGAGTTATAATTGCCGTATTATTTTTACTTTCAGTCAAGATATAGAGTCGGAAGAAACTTTAATTATTCTGGTTGATATTGGTTCTCACGATGAAGTGTATTGAGTGTCACCAATGCACAGAAATGGTATTTTGTCAAGATAAAAAATCAAGAAGACAAAAAGGATACATTTTGTTACAAACGTACTCAGAAAGTTCCGAAACAGTTTAATCTAGAGGCTGATTAACTTTTTAAAGATAAAACCTTATCGCCTTGGGAAGCAGGGCGACTGCCTGCGGAGGCTTTAGTAAGACCGAACCCCCCCATGTCCGCCTGATAGGGGGGATGTAAGGGGGGTTGAGGCAACAGCCAATGAAGCGGGAAGCTCCGAAGACGAATAAAACCGTCCTAAGTCTTTGTTAGTTGGAAGTCCCAACCAAAACAGAGTTTAGTTGGGGTACTTCACAAAACATCTGGTTTTAATCAAGATGTTGCCAATATATAAACTCCGATAATGGAGTGTAATAGCAATTTTTTTCATGGGAGATAGTTGAAATCTAATGAGTGTAAAAGCAAGTGGTGGAAGCTCGTCAGCCAACCCTCAACTGTATCAAACCGTTCCCGTCTCAGCCATCAGTCAAGCTGAGCAACAGGATCGCTTTTTAGGAAAGACAGAACTCAATCAATTAGTTACCTATTTCCAGTCTGGACAGAAGAGACTGGCGATCGCCCAAATCATAACAGCCAACTCAGATTTAATTGTGTCACGGGCAGCTAATAAGATATTCACTGGGGGATCGCCCATGGCGTATCTAGAAAAACCCCCAGTGGAGGCTCCCCGAGAGATGGCTATGGCAGGAGCAACCCAAACAGTGCAACCAGGAGCAGTTACCTACGTAGAAAGCGGCGGTGGTGGCGGTGGAATTTTTGGGGGTTTACGCGACCTGTTTACCTCTTCTACTGGACCTATTCCCCCTGGGTTTCGCCCCATTAATATCTCTCGTTATGGACCGAGCAATATGCAGAAGTCCTTGAGAGATATGTCTTGGTTTTTGCGCTATGTTACATACGCTATTGTGGCTGGTGATCCGAGCATCATTGTGGTTAACACCCGTGGTTTAAAACAAGTCCTAGAAAGAGCTTGTTCTATCGATGCGACCATCGTAGCACTGCAAACAATGCGGGCTGCTTCTCGGGAGTATTTCCGCGAAGATGCAGAAGCACAAACCATTGTTACCGAATACTTTGACATTCTCCTCACAGAACTCAAAGCACCAACCCCTGGTAACAAGTTACGTCAACGTTCTTCTGATGATCTACAAGGCTTAGAACTACCTCAAAGCTACTTTAACGCTGCTTTAACCCGTCAAAAATTCGTGATGAAGCCTGGCTTATCCGAATCTGAGAAAGGGGAAATCGTCAGAGCAGCCTATCGTCAACTGTTTGAGAGAGATATTACCAAGGCTTACAGTCAATCTGTATCTTACCTAGAGTCTCAGGTAAGAAATGGGGACATCTCCATGAAAGAGTTTGTCCGTCGTCTTTGTAAGTCCCCTCTTTATCGTAAGCAGTTCTTTGAACCCTTTATCAATAGTCGGGCTTTAGAATTGGCTTTCCGTCATATTTTAGGCCGTGGTCCTAGTTCTCGTGAAGAAGTGCAGAACTACTTTTCCATCGTTTCTGACGGTGGACTTCCAGCATTAGTGGATGCCTTAGTAGACTCTCAAGAATACGCCGATTATTTTGGAGAAGAAACCGTACCTTATCTGCGTGGTTTAGGACAAGAAGCCCAAGAATGTCGTAACTGGGGAATGCAGCAAGACCTATTTAACTATAGTGCGCCCTTCCGTAAGATTCCTCAATTCATCACCACTTTTGCCAAATATAATCAACCCTTACCGGATCAGCACGTTTACGGTTCTGGAAATGATCCCCTAGAAATTCAATTTGGGGCAATTTTCCCGAAAGAAACCCGTGACCCCAGTAAGAGTCCTGCTCCCTTTAGCAAAGATACCAAGCGGATTTTAATTCACCGTGGTCCTGGTATCAATAACCAAAACAGTAACCCGGCTGCCCGGCCTGAATTGCCAGGTAGTTTAGGGGCGAAGGTTTTCCGTCTCAATAACGAACTACCTGGTAGCAGTAACGGAGCCAGTGTTAAGTTTGGTGAGAGTTCCACTCAAGCGGTGATTCGTGCTGCTTACCGTCAGGTGTTTGGCCGGGATGTCTATGATGGACAACGGTTAAAAGTAGCGGAAAATAAACTGGAAAATGGGGATATTACCCTACGGGAGTTTATCAAAGCTTTAGCTAAGTCTGAGGTGTTCCTGAAAACCTACTGGACTCCTTTTTATGTGGTTAAGGCGATCGAATACATCCACCGTCGTCTCTTAGGTCGTCCTACCTACGGCCGCCAAGAAATGAACCCTTACTTTGATTTGGCTTCTAAGAAGGGCTTTTATGCCTTAGTTGATGCCATGATCGATAGTCAGGAGTACACGGAAGCCTTTGGAGAAGATACGGTTCCCTATGAACGGTATTTGACACCTGCTGGAATGCAGTTACGCATGGCTCGTCCTGGTAGCATTCGAGAAGATATTGGTCAACGGGTTGATAAGAAAGTAACTCCAAGATTTGTGGAACTAGGTCAAGTTTCTAATAACCGCACCGAACCTGAACTCAAGTTCCGTGTTAACCAAGGGGTTAGTACCCAGCGTCAGCAAACGAAAATCTTTAAGTTGTTAACTACAACCGATAAAGTAGCTCTACAAAATGCCATTCGTGCTGCTTATCGTCAGATTTTTGAGCGGGATCTCGACCCTTATATTATTCAAGCTGAGTTTACCAGTCTTGAAAGTAAGTTAGGTAACGAAGAAATTACCGTTAAAGAGTTTATTGAAGGTTTAGGTTGTTCTGATCTCTATATCAAAGAGTTCTACGCCCCCTATCCCAACACGAAGGTTATCGAACTAGGAACTAAACATTTCTTAGGTCGTGCGCCTTTAACTCAAAAAGAGATTCAAAAATACAACCAAATTTTAGCCACTGAGGGTATTCGGGGCTTTATTGGGGCAATGGTCAACAGTATGGAATATCTCCAATTATTCGGAGAAGATACGGTTCCCTATCGTCGTTTCCCCACCCTTCCTGCCGCCAACTTCCCCAACACCGAACGCTTGTATAACAAGTTAACCAAACAGGATCAGGAGTTGGTAGTTCCTAGTTTTGAACCTGTGGTTAAAGTGGGTGGTTAATTTAATGATCATTTCCTAAATTTTCATAAAAAAAGGCGCGATTTGTCGCGTCTTTTTTATAATGAAAATGGACAAAATTTTAGGAGAAAAAAATGCCTAAACTTCGTAATTGGACTTTGGATAAAAAACAATTTTTAGCGTAAATTTTACGCTAAACATATCTCCAGAGCTAAAATAGAGAATTAAGGTGATTTTAAAAACTCTCTTTCCATCTTTTTAGGGGATTTTAAATATTAAATAGCTTCATTCAGTTTCGGTTCCAATATAGATATCTAAGTAGCTTTCAGTTAGAGATTGAATGACTCGTTCTAATTCATCAATGAGATTTCTTCTAGTGAGTTTTTCTACAGCATCAATATGAGCAGAACTTCCGGCTCGTCCTAAATATTTATATTTGGTTTTTTTCTCATTATTAGTGGCCATAGGAAAAATTGATTCAGCAGCCTGTAGTTTATAATACCAGTAGATTGTTCCCTTTCCATTAACCTGATAACGAATAATATGACAATTAGCTGGTGCTACTTCCCCTTCCCGTTCAATTTTCTTTATTTTCTGTTTAAGAGAGCGAATTAGACTCTTAATTTGTTTGGCTCTCAGGTGGACATCTTGACTGGTCTTAAGTTCGGAATGTGATGACATTAGCCTTAACTGTAACAAATAACCTCTTTTGATGTTAGCGTATATATTCCGCTAATTTATAAGGTAATAAATTTTAAAAATGACCAAAAATGAAACGGCTACGTCTGTCGAGGAATTCCTGGTGTGGAGGTCTAACCTCTTCCAAGGACTAAAAGCTAGAAAAGAAACTATTATAGAATTACTCGATGCCCTCTCCAGTAACCAACAAGCTCACTCAGTCGTTGAATTGTCTCTCAATCCTTTATTTAGAAGAGATTATAACAGTTTATATAGAGGAATTCAAGAGTTTTTACCCACTCAAACTGACCCTAATTATGAACAGAGAATTGAGACTTTATTTTCAGCGGTATCGAGAACAATTCCTCCCACTTCAAAACATTATAACTTATTTGGTATTGACACAACTCCCTGTCCACGACGGTTTGCCGAAACGTTAGCGGATAAAACCTTTATTCATTACCCCAATCCAATTAAGGGAAATAAACCCATTAATATTGGACATTGTTATTCCGTTGTCTGCGCTTTACCTGACCAAATAGACACAGAAAAAGTCCCTTGGGCTGTCCCCTTATCAGGAGAGCGAGTCCCCTCTAAACATAAAGGAGTAAATCAAGGCAATCAACAACTAAAAAAAATCTGGCAAAGTTCTTTATTTTCTGATAAATTATCTGTCTTAGTGGCTGATAGTGACTACAGCCAAAAGGATTTTATTGGGGAACAAGTTAAGCATGAAGACGTAGTTAGTATTACAAGAGTTAGAAGTGACCGAGTTTTTTATCGTCAATTTATTCGGGACCCAAATCAAGCCAAAATTTCGGGACATCCCCGTTGGGATGGGGATAAATTTGACCTTAAAGATGACCAAACTTGGACTGAACCTGATGAAGTTCATCATGTTCCCTTTACAACGAAAAAAGGTCGTCAATTAACAGTGACTATTTCGGGATGGAAACAGATGTTAATGAGAGGAACTAAAAACTATAAAATGAACAATCACCCCTTTACTTTACTCCAGATTGTTGTCAGAGATCAAGAAAGAAATAGTATTTGGAAACCTATGTGGCTTATTGTTATTGGTTCTCGGCGCGATGAGTTAAGTTTAGTTGATTGTTATCAGTGTTATCGACAACGTTATGACATGGAACATCTTTTTCGATTTGGTAAACAAAGATTATTGATGACATCTTATTTAACTCCCGATGTACATCATGAAGAAAATTGGTTTAAACTAACACTTCTTTCTTATGTAAATTTGTGGGCTGCCAGAAAATTAGCTGTGGTTTTACCCCGTGATTGGGAACAGTATTTGAAGACTAATAAATCCATCAAAATCACCCCTAGTCTAGTTCAAAGAGACTTTTCAAGAATAATTACGACCTTGGGGACTTTCGCCAAATTTCCCAAACGTCGAGGTTTTTCTTCCGGACGTATTAAAGGTTACAAAAAAGCCCCACGAACTCGTCATGATGTTATCAAGAAAGGGAGCAAAAAATCAACTGAAAACTTAAAAGCTCCTTAGTTTTCCTCAGAATCTATAGATTAGCCCTATTTGTCAGCCAATTTTATTGACTGATACAGAGCCGATATTTTGGGATTTTAGTTTAGCGTAAAATATACGCTAACAAACTTTTTTGTCCAAAGTCCAATCGTAATATGTTAATTGGTGCTGGTATTGCTGTGGTGGGTGGTATTGGGACTAAAATGGCTGTGGATTATTTTCGTAATCGTGACAAGGAAGAGGAAGTTCCTGATACTGAGGAAGATGTGGAACCTGCATCTGAGGAAGAAGTTGCTTATGCAACGGTAGAAGATAGTACGATTCAAGAATTTCTTGATAATAGTTTCGGTGATCCAGGCCGTTATGTTCCTACTCGTGCGCCCAAAATATTTGAGTATCAAGGGTTTCAATGTATGGTGATTTGGGCTTACGATAATAAGAACGAAAAAAATCAATTATTGGCCTTTAAATAGGGTTTGCTGAAAAAAGTTTAGCATATTCTTCCTCAAAATCATCCCAAGGTATCAACTCTGCCATGATTACCCAACGATTATTGGGGGACAATTTGCCCTCGAAAGGTAATTCAAATTTTTCTGGGGGCGGTAAAGGTTGCTCCTCTTTTCGATACATTTGTTCTTGACCAACAACTGGGAGGTGTTTCTACCAATTATAGCGGTTTGTAGCCGACAAAGCTGATCTTTTTTGCGATCGCGAATATGGGTGTAACCTTTTAAAGAATAGGGTTTTGCTTTTATTCAGCAAACCCTAAATATACAGATGAAGAAGGTCGTAAAATGATCGCAAGTGTTGGTTATACTGCCGATTTAACTGACTATAATCTTAGTTTAGATGATACACCTTCTGCCATTGAAGTTAACGGGGAACAAATGACTTCTGGTCAAGGAAAAACCGATGGAACCGATGAGGTTGATCTTGTTCCTGCTGGTAGTTAATTAAACTTCTTCGTAACTCAAAAAATTGTTGAATAACAGAGGGGAATCTTATACCCTCTATTATTTAGTATTAACTATTAACTATTAATTATTAATTATTCGGTAAGGAATTTTGGTAAGATATGTTAAATTATCCCCCAATTATTGTTGTACAAGCCATGACATAACATGAAATATCTACTTTGAACCTTTATCTATTTTTTCCGAAGATTTGAAAGAGTTATTATTGTCTTGATGACGGTATTTTTGAGAATCTATTTGATTTTTCTCCGACAAATTAATAGGTTCTTTAACCCAAGAAAAACGAGTGGGAATAGGAGTGCGAGGTACAGCTTGTAACCCTTGTAACATATCTGATAGGTGGAGTCCTTCTAGTTTGGCTTCTTTGAGTTTGTGCCAGACAGAACGAGACATCAACAAAGTATTTTCAATGGGACTTGCCCCCAATTTTTCTAGATATTCTTCCCGTTCATGCTGATAGTCTGCTGAGATCAACTCTAAACCTTGACTAGGAAATTTTTGGACGATTTGTGCCATTTGTGCCAACAACTTTGGATAAAGCCAAGTATAGGCAGGATGGACAATCAACTGTGCCTGATGAGGTTGAGAACCATTTTTAGATAGGGTTAATTTGAAATAACCGATCGCTGCTTTTCTTTGGGGTTCAAAAACATAGCCCTGGGCGACTTCTGTTTGATTAAGCCACTGCTGCCATTTTGAACATAATCCCATCAAAAAATGAGTTTTAAAATCTTGTGAGTTGCGATCAAAAACCTGCCTTAATAACGGAGGCATAGAAACACAGTCTAACTGATATAATAATTGCGCATCTGCATTACTCACTGGCAGTAAATTGGGCAATTCTGAATTCTGTTGGGCTAGGGTTTGTAATAATGTAGGTTCTAGTAACCAATAGGTTAATTGGGCTAAGGGTTGAAAGCCATTTTGCCGATATAAGGCTAAGGTATTCTTTTCATTGATATTAACCTCCAAAACCCAAGTTCTGGCTTCCCAGACGGCTTCTAAACAATAGCGTAATAACTGAGATCCTACACCCTTAGGGTTGGTTAATAGCTCAGGTTGTCCTTGATCACAAGCCACCATAACCTTTTCTACACGCCAGGTACTCCGTCCCATGTTGAAAGGGGAAATATGGATAAATCCTTTTAACCGTTTTAGTCGTGGATCTGATTGTTGGGGTGACTCTGCTACATAGACACGAAAATGATCTCTAAGACTGTTGGGGAACCAGCTAAGAAACTTGAGAACCCCAAACCAACGTTTGGTTTGTTGTAATTGTTCTGCAAAAAAAACCGAATTTGGGGCAGTCTGGTTAGTCTCTGTGGTAATACCTTCTAACCAGTCAAGATCCCGATATTGGACGGGACGGATCAATACTTTGGGATAATTATCAGAAGATGCTGTCATGAATCGCACTGGGAAGTGGGTCGCCTACTTTCTATCTTAACCATTTTTAGGGATTTCTTGTTTAATTTAGACCCCGTAGTTCACGACAGGGTCCGATCTAGGGTAGGCTAAGGGAGTAATTGACCCTCCACTGCCCTTATGGCGAGTGGATTCTTGGTTCAACAAGTCCACTTAGACCCGTGTACCTTGCGATTCTTAGTCCAGAGGTGGTTCTTTCCCCAAGCGTTACTTTTCGTGCGCCCCACGATAATGGATAAAACCCCATATCTTTGATTGCCAAGGCACAGCGTCAGTAGATCACTTGCGTCAGTTTGAGACAAGCGATCGCCCCGTCTGAGGTTCCCTCAGACATAGGGACGGAGCAAGAAGGACGGGGCTTTAAACCCAATTTTTTGGTAATTTCTTGACCTTTAGGATTAATTGGGTTTGAATGAAGGGTAATAGATATATTTTTACCCTGAACTAATATACTTTATTATTAATGGCTAGTCTCCCATAAAACACCTTGACTATAAATCTGTTTACTTTATCTTAATTCTAATGATCAGGACATGCGCATCCTTATTTACTCGTATAATTATCATCCCGAACCCATTGGTATTGCCCCTCTAATGACAGAGTTAGCCGAGGGTTTAGTTAAGAAAGGACATAATGTGCGAGTTGTTACCGCTATGCCCTGGTATCCCAATAGTGAAATTGCTCCAGAGTATCAGGGTAAATTGTATCTTACTGAAAATTGTAATGGCGTGAAAATTCAACGGAGTTTTGTCTGGATATCTCGTGAAAGAAATTTTAAAAATCGGGCTTTGTTCGAGATTAGTTTTGTTTTTTTAAGTTTTTTCCAGGTTTTAAAAGGTTCTCGTCCTGATGTTATTTTTTTGACAATTCCTGGTCTGCCAGTCTGTGTTCCAGCAGCTATTCTTAGTTGGTTATATCGAACACCCATTGTTCTCAATTTACAAGATATTCTACCTGATGCAGCCGTTCATGTGGGCTTAATTCGTAATCCTAAAATGATTCGCTTGTTTACATGGTTGGAAAATTTTGCTTATAAAACAGCGAGAAAAATTAGTGTAATTAGTGATGGGTTCACCGAAAACCTTTTAGAGAAGAAAGTTTCTAAAGAGAAAATTATAGAAATTCCTAATTGGGTAGATATTAACTTTATTAAACCTCTTGAAAAAGAAGATAATTACTTCCGCAAAGAAAATAATTTAGATGATAAATTTGTCGTTCTCTATTCGGGGAATATTGCCCTAACTCAACCATTAGAAATTTTAATAGATGCAGCCGTTAAGTTAAATCATCTTGATGATTTGGCTGTTGTTATTGTGGGTAAACAAGAAGCACTGGAAAGGCTAGAAAAGTACTCTTGTGGAAAAAAAGCTACCAATGTCATTTTAAAACCGTTTCAACCTAGACATAAATTACCTGAAATGTTGGCAGCCGCTAATCCCGGATTTCTCACAAATTAATTTGAAAGCCCAATCCAGAGATGAAAAATGATAATTTTTAGGACTAATAGAAATTTTGAATATAGATGAATAAAAAAATTGACTTTGATTATCCAAAAATTAAGTTTAAGAGGGAATAATTATATTAACTTTTGATTTTCTCCACGATAAATAAGACTAAATGAAAGTATCAGTCAGTCAACAACTTATGATAGATATCTTTTTTAAAAAACAACTTATTATACTTATCCAGTATTAGGAATAGTTTTAATTCTTTTGTTAGCAATAGACAAAACATCTTGATAAGGACAAGCACTAGCTATAGCGATAATAATTCTTCTACAACTAATCTTTATTCTGGCTCCCAACTTAAGAAGATTTAGACATATTCTTCCCACAGTTGCTTTAGCCAATGAAGTTTTTTTTAAACAGTGTTGACGAAAAGCATTTATGAGAACATAAGCCCAGGAATGTATCCATAATCTTAGTTGATTACTTTGAAATGTTTGAGTTGAAGTTCTATCAGCTAACAAGTCTAATTGTTGTTCTTTAATCCGATTTTCCATCTCGCCTCTCGGACAGTATTTTTTTGTATAAAGTTTTGAGGGTGGAATTTTTGAAGCGGGCAAAGATGTCACCACATGGCGCATTTTTAAGCCATCACTTCCATAACAAACTTTTGTCACTACTCTTCTTTGACAACTCCATGACTTTTCTGTTTTATAACGAATAGAGCGATACCAAGTAGAAATTGGTACTAATTTTTTAACTTCTTCTAAATCTTCTTTTTTCTGAAATAAACTATCCATTAATTCAGTTATTGGAGCTAGTTTTTTTCATATTTATGTTTGGCTTTTTCAATTACATCATCCGCTCGTAACTTAAGAACGCCATTTGTTCCCATAGCTATAACATAATCAACTAAAGGCTGATTTTCACAAAAATAGAAGATTTCTTCACGAGCATAGGCACTATCACCCCTAACTAGGATATGAGTCTCTGACCATTTTTCTCTAATTAGTCCGATAATTCTTTCTAATTCGTCTAAGGCTCCATCGGCTGGATCTACATTAGATGAACGAAGTTTAGCAACTAATAAATGATGCCCACAGAAAATATATAAAGGAGCATAACATACTCCGTGATAATAACTATTAAAAAATGCCCCTTCTTGATTACCATGTACTTGGTCATCCGTGACATCCATATCTAATATAATACTTAAGGGAGGTTTTTTATAAGACTCTAAAAAAAATTCGACAAAAGATTTTTCAATGGCTTCAAAGTTGGGTTCTATTTTATGATAACGACTCGTTTTTTGGTCGAGAATAGTCTCAGGACAATATTCCAATCTATTAATTGTACTTTTTCCAGCTAACCATCCCTTTTTATCTTCAAGTTCATTAAGCTTTTCTAAAGCGATCTTAAGGGCAGGATCGTGACGTAATTTATCATGGTCATTGACATCTTCATAGCCTAAAATAATTCCATAAAGCCTTTGTGCTAATAACTCATGAACGGAATGATCTACATAAGATTGATGACGATGATCTTGAAAACAGTTACCAAACTTCTCCGTAATTCCCAGTTTTTTATCCAACTCAGCTATCCAGACAATCCCCGCATCTGAAGTGATTAGTCCCCCATCAAAATTAGCGATTATTTCTTTTCCTTTCTGTTTACTAAAGTTGATTACTTGACGAGGGGTTCGGGGATGACTGGGACTCATTAAATCAGTTTAAGATAAATTGCTTTAATAATTAAATTATAGTATATTTTATTCTAACAATCTAGTACTATTAGAGATTTTATTAATATTTTTTTTGGAAAAATGAGTGATTGATTTATCTTTTCATCTTTGTCTAATTCGGGTTGATTTTAACTTAAAATCTGACAACAGACTGTTGGTTGGGGAAATCTGCGATCGCTCTGTTCAAACCCACTTCCTGTAAGGCTTCTGTGTTTGGCGATCGCAGATTTTGTGAGAAATTCGGGTAATGTGGGTATGGTTATGCAAAAACATAACGTAATTTCTTTTAATATGCCATCAAAGATACAAGTTTTATTAGCCAGTGGCAGGGCTATTATTACTTCGGTTCCTACTAATGGAACTGCTGCTAAAGCAATTGAAAAAAGTGGTGGCGGTTTAGTGATTCCTCCAGAAGATTCCCAAGCCCTAGCCTCGGCCATAGAACACTTATATCGGAATCCTCAACTGGTTAAATCTCTGGGAAAAAGAGGTCGAGAGTATGCTAAAAAAGTGTATAATTTTGAGTTTATTTTGGATAGATACGAAGAGTTATTATTGTCCATGAAAAAGCCTAAAAAAAAGCTTAACGAACTCTAGTGTAGGGTGGGCATTGCCCACCCTACACTAGAGTTTAGGCATTAACTAAACTGCGAGTATGACGTTCTTTTAAATAGGCCATAAACTCTCTTCCTTCTCGTAAACGACGCACTAACATTTGCGGATCACCTAACATTTCTTTAACAATAGGAACGATGGTACGACGACGGAAATAGAAACGACGATACATCTGTTCAACTCCCTCCTCAATTTCCGCAGCAGAAAGATTAGGATATTGTAAAGTAGATAGTTGAATACCGGAACTGGCCACTAAATTTTTATTAGTAAACCAACCATTTTCTTGCGCTTGCTTATATAATTCTGTGCCAGGATAAGGGGAAGCGATGGACACTTGAATCGTATGGGGACTAATATCACAAGCAAAGCGAATGGTGTCTTCAATGGTTTCTTTACTTTCGTTGGGTAAACCCAGAATAAATGCCCCGTGTACCTTAATACCCAGTTTATTGCAGTTATTCATAAACCTACGGGCAACTTCTAATTTAATGCCTTTCTTCACCCCGTCTAATACCCCTTGATTTCCTGATTCAAAACCAACCAATAACAAGCGTAAACCATTATCTCTTAGGGTTTTTAAGGTTTCGTAATCTAGATTAGCACGGGCGTTACAACTCCAGGTTAGGTTAAGCTTTTTCAGATGTTCACTAATAGCCATAACTCGTTTTTTATCGATGGTGAAAGTATCATCATCAAAGAAATATTCTCGAACCTCATTACCCCAAATAGACTTAGCTAAAGCCATTTCTTTGCCCACAGCTTCGGGACTCTTGGCGCGGTATTGATGCCCTCCGATGGTTTGGGGCCATAAACAAAATGTACATTGCGCCGGGCAACCTCTTCCTGTGTACAAA
>Ga0064014_10049_pt1 | contig 62019 bp, 56 predicted proteins | sample CrowatWCoCulture_2_FD_61584 | JGI IMG/M metagenome (GOLD analysis project Ga0064014, IMG submission 61584) | Marine cyanobacteria communities from the University of California, Santa Cruz, USA, analyzing cyanobacterial DNA methylation -... | ecosystem: Host-associated > Microbial > Bacteria >...
AGTCAACGTTAACTATCGCAATTACTTGAACGAAAGCTGGCAGATCTTCGGTGAAGCTCTTTACGAAATTTACGGGAGTGACGTTTCAGATAGCCCAATATCTCGGAATGATTATGAAGCGGAGATCGGTGTTGGCTTCATTTATATTTTTTGATGTTCTTTAGTAGAAAACCAGAAATCAGAAGGGCGAGTTTCGATGGATTTTGCAGGAAAGCTCATAGCTACTGGGTTAGAGCGGTATTCGCCAAAAACTGGTGAGGGTTTCTCACTGCCGTACTTCTATATTTAACATAATATACATTATGCGCAGTGCGGTATGGAATCACAGTTCGGTTCCCGGCTGTTGGTGGCCGACCACACAAAGCACTAAACTTCTCCACACAAAAGGCTAAATTTGGCGTATTCGTGCTATTGGTGTTGTTTGCTCATAAATCCGTTAAAATAACATTATTACGGATTTTATCTTTACTCTCCTCTAACATCCGAGCGGCTTACCAAGAGCTTATCCGATGAGCAAAACCGGCCAGGCACGCGTGCTCACCTCACACGCCCGAACAGTTCGCCTACCTCTTGAGCGTTATTAAGGAGCATCGCTTACCGGGAAAATCCCCGGTCCAATACAGTGGGACTTCATTGCCCCATGTACTGGTATGATTAATGAAACCTACCATAATTCAAGGGTTCGGTTCCTGAGGTCGGGGTGCTCGTCTCCGAACCTTGCTCCTGCAGATTCAGTGTTAACAAGTGGTACTGAGCTGCGCACTGTCGCAGATATCAAACACAGTCAGAAATCATCCATACGGCCAATCTGGCGGGCCAGGCGCTTGGTTTCATTCTCTCCCAAGGTCAGGAGCGACTGGAGCAGCTCCCGTGCTTCGGGAATTTCGGCTTTTTCGACAAGGGTCTGATAGAGATCAAGAATTTGCTCGTGGACGTCGAACACTTCACGGCAGATGCCAGCAATATCAAGCCTCACGTATGGCTCGTCGCAGGTCCGATGGGTTTTTATGGGATCATGAGATAGATAATCGTAAACGCGACTCTCCAATGCCTTCGCATCTCCCTGGCGCTCAAACTCCCTCACAATGCGCTCGATTTCAGATTCATGGGTGGCCAGATAGTCCAACAGGGCCCTTGCCTGCTTGTCTTCGTGCTTTGTTTCACAATGGGACAGACACCGCGCCAAGTGCGAGTGGAGCTTGCTCGTCCAGTCAATTAGCTCTCCGAGTGTTTTGATATCCATACGGGCTCATCCCTCGCGGAAGGTATACTTTAAAAATACACTTAAACGCTGTTTCCGAACAGGGGCCTTTACTCGACTCCAATGCACTCCACCGGGCATAGCGAACGCAATGACCCCCGCACCCAGGCCGATGCAGCCAATGGCAAATTGTTCGCTCATCACCGCGCTTTGCACTGCGTCCGGCCCAGCAGCAGAGCTCATCCGGCCTACCGGTGATCCTTCTCGTAACGCCGACGCAGTAACATTGAGTTACCAATGACCGAGAGCGAGCTGACAGTCATCGCCACTACACCAATCATCGGATGCAGCAGCCCCGCCGCAGCTATAGGAATAGCCGCAGCGTTGTATCCACTGGCCCATAGGAGGTTCTCAACGATCTTTTTGAAGGTCGCACGTGACAGCACCATGGCGTCAACAACACCAGATAATTCGCCACGGACCAGGGTAACGTCAGCAGCTTCGATAGCCACATCCGCACCAGCGCCTATGGCAATGCCTACGTTAGCCTGTTTGAGTGCCGGGGCGTCGTTAATGCCATCACCCACCATGGCAACATGATTGCCGTACTTTTCCTGCAGTTCCCGAATGGCATCCACCTTACCTTCCGGCAACACCCCGGCGCGAACCTCGTCGATGCCTACTTCGCGGGCAACCGCGTTGGCTGCACGCTCGTTGTCACCAGTAATCATCACAACATACAGTCCTTGCTCGTGCATGGCCCGAATGGCGGCCACCGATTCGTCCTTGAGCGTGTCGGCTACCGCGACAATGCCGTAGGCCTTGCCGTCACGGGCAACAATAACGGCAGTTCTGCCCTGATCCTCAAGGTCGGAAAGACTCTTGTCCAGGGCCTCCAGTCCATTAACGCCCTGCTCTTCCAGCAAGAGGCGGTTACCAATCAGCACGGTGCTCTCACCGACCCTTCCCGAAACACCTCTGGCGCCGGTGGAGCGGAAATCAACAACGTTCCCGGGTTTGATTCCACGTTCCCGGGCACCGTCCACAATGGCACGGGCGATGGGATGCTCAGAAGCATTTTCTACCGCGGTGGCAAGCTCCAGCAGTTCGGTCTCCGAAACGCCGTCGGCGGGTACTACATCGGTAAGCTTCGGCTCACCCCTGGTAATGGTGCCCGTTTTATCGAGGACCATTACCTTGACGTCCTTGAAGGTCTGAATGGCCTCTCCAGAACGAATCAGGATGCCCCGCTCGGCGCCGACGCCCGAACCCACCATCAGCGCAGTCGGCGTTGCCAACCCCAATGCACAGGGGCAGGCAATTACCAGCACAGCAATAGCCGCCAGGATAGCCAGCACCGGCGTGGCCGCCGTCGGGTCTACCCACGGCAGGAAAGCGGCGCCCCATTCAAGGATTGGTCGGAGTGTATCGCCTGCAAACAGCCAGACCACAAGACTGCCCAGGGCAATAACAAGAACCAGCGGCACGAAGCGACCGGTCATGCGGTCAGCAAACTCCTGGATTGGCACCCTGGAGCCCTGAGCCTCGTCGATCAGTTTCACCACCTGGGCCAGAAAGGTATCACCACCAACACGGGTAGCCTTGACTCTCAGGCGACCTTCCTTGTTGATGGTGGCACCAATAACCGTGTCTCCCGTGCTTTTGTATACCGGGACAGACTCGCCAGTGGCAATGGATTCATCCAGATGACTCTCACCATCCACCACTTCACCATCAGTGGGCACCTTGTCACCGGGCCGGACAATCATGATGTCGCCTGGAGCCAAATCCTTCACGGGAATTTCGACCTCTTCCCCTTCCCGTTCCACGCGGGCGGTCTTAGCGCCGAGGGTGAGCAATTTCCGGATGGCCTCCGAGGCCTTGCCCTTGGCTTTTGCTTCCAGGTACCGACCAAGCATATGGAAGGTCATGATGGTAACGGCCATTTCGATGAAAGAGGTCATCGGATAGACAAAGCCCACCAGACCAATCAGGTAGGGGGGAAGGCTGCCCATGGAAATGAGCACATCCATGTTGAAGGTGCCATTCTTCAGTGAACGCCAGGAAGCCTTGTGGGTAGCGGCACCGCCATAAAAAAACACTACCGGGAAGCCGAGCACTGCAATAATAGCCAGATACCCCGGAATGGGCTGCCAGAACATATGAAACATCATCAACACCATGATCAGTGTTGTCGGTACCGCAGCGATCCAGAACCTGCGTAATGCAAGCTTCAGATAGGCCTCTTCAACGGCCGAGTCCTCCTCCTGACTGGCATCTCCCTCAAGAGCGACAGCAGCAACATCATATCCGGCGCCCTCTATCAGCTCTTTCAGCTCATTTTCTGTCGGCCCATCCGAGCCGACTACCACGCTCACTGTGTGATTGGCTATGTTGGTTGACGTCGTCTGCACGCCGTCGTGTCGCGCAAGCGTACTCTTGATAATACCCGCACAATGGTCGGACCCCATTCCGGGTACCGTGACCCTGAAAGTCCTGCCACCCACTTCCCTCACGGAGGCCACATCGTAACCGGCACCCTCCACAGCGTGTTTTAAGGCTTCCCCGTCAGGCCCCGACGCAAGGGAGCGAACACTCACCTTATGTTTGGCAATGTTAGTCTCTATCTGGTCGATTCCGTCCAAGCGGCCAATCGTTTTGTTGATAATGCCGGCGCAGTGGTCTGACCCCATTCCCGGCACAATCAGCTCAAGGTTCCTTTGCCTTTGCGGTGCCTGTGTTTTCGTACTGTTCATCAAGATCTCCCGTCATTGTTTCTGTTGCTTGGCCAGTCACTGAACGCTATGAAATAAAGTAATACGAGATTGACGATGGGAATCAGTATCAGGAAGCCCATCCAGCCCGGATACCCGGTACGCTGGCAAATACGCCAGGCCGGAATCACAACTACAATGGCAATCACCAGCATCCACAGCCAGTGCCCTGCCCACATGGTGTTGCCAAACATATTATCTTCCATCATAGCACTGCCCTCCACGTCGAATGCCGGTTAATGGTGATCATGAGCATGAGATTCCTCATCTCCCGATTGCCGGGAATTCTCGGACTTTTTCAAAAAAATCTGCTCTGCCACTGCAATAACGATCATGGTGGCCACCGCAACACCGATGACAAACGGGTCCGTATTCAGCTTGACCCACACAAAGCCCCCAAGAACGAGCAAATCCAGCAAAATGGCCATGACTGGCACCCAGGCGCTGGCCTTCACGTCTTCGCGTAGATAACGAAGAACACCCCAGTGAATCGCAACATCCATTACCAGGTAGAACACGATACCCAGCGCAGCAATCCGGGAGAGGTCAAAAAAGGCCGTCAGGACCAGCCCCAGGACCACTGTATAAACCAGGGTGTGCTTCTGAATACTGCCTGGCATGCCGAAATGCCGGTGGGGGACCAGTTTCATTTCCGTCAGCATCGCCAGCATCCGGGACACCGCAAAAATGCTGGCCAGAATGCCTCCGGCAGTAGCCATCATGGCAATGGCAACGGTGAACCACACGGCGTACTCCCCCAGTGCCGGGCGGGCGGCGGCGGCAAGGGAGTAGTCCTGTGTCTCGATAATCTCGGCCAGGGACAAGTTGCTGGCAACAGCAAAACCAACCAACGTATAGATCACCACGCAGGCTGCAATGGAAATAATGATCGCCCGTCCTACGTTCCGCTTGGGGTCTATTACTTCGGAGCCGCTGTTGGTAATGGTGGTGAAGCCCTTGAAAGCTAGAATTCCGAGCGCGGTTGCTCCAAGGAAGTTGCCCACAGTTCCGGCCTCTCCGGGATTCGAGAAGTCAACCGATATGGAGTCGGCGACCCATACCCCCACCAACCCGAAAATCAGTATGCCGCCGATTTTCAGGACGCCGATAAAGGAAGCCACACCCTGAATCATCCGGTTACCCAGCAGATTTATGAGAAACGCTGCCAGGATCAGTGACACCCCGAGAATGGGCACCATTCGCCCGCTTTCGTCGCCACCGAAGAGCTGCATGGTGTAGGAGCCGAACGTGCGGGCCAGAAAACTCTGGGCGATCACCATGGAAAAGTACATCAGCAAGGCGTTAAATGCGGTCGGCAGCCGGTTTCCGTAGGCCTTGTGTAAGTACATGCCGATACCGCCCGCAGACGGGTACGCATCGGAAATTTTGATGTAGGAATAAGCACTGAAGCTGACGATCACGGCGGCCGCCAGAAACGCCAGGGGGAACAGAACGCCCGTCATCTGTGCCATCTGTCCGGTCAACGCAAAAATACCAGCGCCTATCATGACGCCGGTACCCAGCATGACGGTTCCTGGCAGGGTGAGACTGCCTTCCTGATAGCGAGTGGTTCTGTCTTGCTCCCTGCTCATTCAACCTCCGGTTATTGTCGTTTCTATTTACGCTTCATAGGTGGGATTTTGGAACAGCAAAACGGATCATGTTTTGCGTTGGCCCGAACATTGTCGTCTGTAAACCGACACCACGCCAGTTTCCGCTGGGTCCACCACCCGGCCTGCAACCCGCCTCCGTGGGTTTTGATCAGTTCCATTAACTCGTCAAGAGACCAATGGGTTCCATCGTAGACGACATGCAGCTGGTTGTTCGGTTTGCGCTCGGCAAAATCAACACAGGGATGATGGTTGAGTTCATGGATGAAATCGCCCCACTGACTCTCGCCAAATCACTCACCATTTTGGCACGTAGATGCCGGTGAGGTGAGGAGGAGTCCATCCCATTGATTCAGGTTACTGATGAAAATGAATAATCACGGTAATCCTGATGCCTATGCGCCGTATCCTCTTGGCCGTGTAGCGACAAACGTCAGGCACTCACCCAACCGATCTCATTGTACCCGGCGTCGAAAGACCCAAAGGGAGAAAATAAACAGCGTGACACCGATTACCAGCAAGGCGAGAGCCTCATCCCAGAGAACCGCCAGGTCGGCGCCTTTGAGGAAAATACCGACGATGATATCCATGTAATAACGCAGTGGACTCAGCAGGGAGAGGCTTTGCAGGAAAGGCGGCATGGCTTCTACCGGCGTCAAACTGCCCGACAGGAACATCAGCGGGAAAAGTCCGAAAAAGGAGAGCAGCAACGCCTGCTGAAGGGTCCGGCTGTAGGCGGCAATCAGTACGCCCAGCGCAATCGCACTGAGCAAAAAGATGGCGGTCAGCACCAGAAATAAAAGCAGACTGCCCTGAAGGGGCACATCAAAGACTCTGACAATCACCAAACTCGGAAAGATGGACAGTACGCCCATGATCAGCGTGGGTGTGACCTTGGCCAGGAACAGTTCCAGGGTGGAAATGGGCGTCACCAGCAGCTGCTCGATAGTGCCTCGCTCCTTTTCCCGGACAATAGAGGCGGCCGGGTGAATAACGCCCACCATCATACCGGCCAGAGCAATCATCGATAACACGATAAAACCCGATGTTGTCAGATCGGGGTTATACCAGATCCGGATCAGGGGTACCGCGACCCCCTTCTTCCCGGCAGCAGGGAGCGCTTCGCGCTCCTGGCGCTGGACGATCTGCAGAGCATCATTGACGGCATTGGCGGCAATGTTGGAATTGGTGCCGTCCTGGAGCAACTGGAGCTGAGCACTCTTGCCAGCGAGAAGAGCACCTTCGAACCCGGCGGGAACGACCAACACCATGGTGGCATCGCCTTTCTCCAGGAGGTCAGTGGCGGTTGCCACACGGGTTTCCTGAAATTTCAGGTCGAAGGTTTCGCTCACCGCAAATTTCTGGATCAACGAGCGACTCAAGGCGCTGCGATCCTCGTCCACCACCGCCAGGGGCAGGTGGCTTACATCAAAACTGAGCGCAACGGCACAAATGACGACTTCAATGGTGTAAAGCCAAAGTATCAGGGTCAGTATCAGCCGGTCACGAAAGAACTGCACGAGCTCCTTGCGCAACAAACCAAATAAGGCAATTCCCATCAGGCCACCTTCTGCTTCATTCGCCAGGCCGCGAAGACAAATACCAGGACCGTATAGACGATCAACATCATCAGATTTGGCAGAACGGCTTCAAGGCCGGCTGATTTCAGTACGATGCCCCGGGAGATTTCCATAAAATAACCGGCAGGGAAAAGCCAGCTATACAGTTGCAGGGCAAGAGGCATGGTGAACAGAGGGAACAGAAAACCGGAAAACAAAAACGACGGCATCAAGGTGACAATCAGCGTTATCAACATGGCCGCCAACTGGGTACGGACCAGGGATGAGACCAACAGGCCGATACCCACCGTGGTCAGCACATAAACGAAAGCGGACGTCAGCAGCAGTATCGGGCTGCCGGCAATGGGGACCTGAAACCAGGCAAACCCCACCACCATGACCATAAGAATCTCCAGGAAAGCCACCAGACCGTAGGGCACCAGCTTGCCGACAACAAACTCGGTTGAGGTGACCGGCGATGCATAGATCTGCTCAATCGTACCGGTCTCTTTCTCACGCACGATCGCCAGGGCGGTCAGCAGGGGTGGGAACGCCATCAGGATCACGGCAAATAACCCGGGGATGACGAAATTGACGCTGCGCAGGGAGGGATTGAACCAGACCCTGGCCTGGACCCGGACGGCGCTCTGACGCGGGGCGGGGAAATTTGCGATTACCGCCTCGGCATAGGCCGATGCCAATCGACCCAGAACAGGATAGCCGCCGTCCACGATCACCTGGACAGGCGCCTCGTCGCCTCTGAGCAGTTGCCGGGCCAAGCCGGCTGGAATCACCACGCCCATGCTGATGGTCGAGCTTTGCAGTGCCGACTCCAGATCGCGGAGATCGGTCGTTTTCTGCTCTAATTGAAAATACCGCGAGCTGTCGAAACGGGCTGACAGGTCGCGGCTTGCCGGCGTGTTGTCCAGATCGTAAATGCCCACGGCAACCTGTTCCACATCCAGATTGACCGCATAGCCGAACAGAAAAAGCATGATCAGCGGCATGATCACGGCCAACGCAATGGTAACCGGGTCGCGAATCAGCTCGCGACTTTCCTTGACGATGAGGGCTCCAAGCCGATGAGCCTTCATGGCCCCAACGCCCGGGAATTGGCCGTTCCCGCCTGTTCTATGGCCGCCGTGAAGAGCATCTCCACCGTGGCGTCGGCTTCGAGGCCGAGCGAATGATTCAGCGATGATCGGCTACCGTGTGCAAGCAGCCGCCCGTCCAGCATTAACGCCAAACGATCACAATAGGCCGCTTCCTCCAGGTAGTGGGTAGTGACCAGCACGGTCATACCGCTGGCGGCCAGCTCACGGATAACCCGCCAGAAAAGGTACCGGGCGACGGGATCGACACCCGAGGTGGGCTCATCAAGGAACAAGACCCGGGGCCGGTGAAGCAGGCTGCAGGCCAGCGCCAGACGCTGGCGCAAGGCACTTGAAAGATCACCGGTGAGCTTGTCGGGAATATCTGTCAGCCCCGTTACTTCCCTGGCCCAGTCGATCGCAGCCCGCGCCGCGCCTCCGGCCAGGCCGTAGGCATTGGCAAAGAAGCGGAGATTCTCCCAGGGGGTCAGTTCCAGATAGAGTGAAAACCGTTGTGACATATAACCAATTTGCCGGCGCAATGCGGTGCTACCCCCGCCGGAGCTCACCCCGGCCACCCGGGCGTTGCCCTCATCGATGGCCACCAGCCCGCACAAGGCCCTGATCAGGGTTGTCTTGCCCGCCCCGTTGGGCCCCAGCAACGCAAGCAGTTCGCCAGATGGCGCCTCGAAACTCACCCGGTCAACGGCCTTGAAATGTCCGAAGCGGACGCTCAGGCCGGTGGCCACCAGCCCTTCCTCTTTTCCCCTGTCTTGCCGGGCCAATTCCGGAAACTGCTGCTCGCCGGCCCTCCTGTCCGTCCGCAGCACAAACAGATCCTCGAGCCGGGGCTCGGCCGCCGCCAGGTGGGTTCCCTCGGGCAATAACTCGGCGAGCTGGTTTTCAGCGATGTCCGCGTTCATCACCAGTCGCAGGTGATCCGGCAACCACTGCACTGAATGGACGCTGTCAATTTGAGCCAGGATGCCGGACAACTCCCGCAAGCCTCGTCCGGTATCTCCAGCATTTACAGTGAACACCCTTCCGGCGGCGGGCCTCAGCAGCTCTTCCAGCGACCCATCCGCAAGAACGCGGCCCTGTTCCAGCAGCAGTATCCTGTCGCAGCGCTCCGCCTCGTCCATGTAGGAGGTAGCCACAACCATGGTCAGGCCCTGCGACCGGAAGCGGTCGAGCATGGTCCAGAGATGGCGCCGGGACAGGGGGTCGACGCCGAGCCCCGGTTCGTCAAGGATCAGCAGCTCCGGTTCATGGACCAGATTGGTACATAGCGACAACTTTTTCCGCATGCCACCGGACAGTTTGGCGGCGGGCCTGTCAGTAAAGCGGCCAAGCCCCGACATGGATAGCAACCTTTCTGAACGCTCCCGATAGAGTTCGTCGGGCACATCCCGGATGCGAGCGGCAAAGCTCAGGTTTTCCTTGACGCTGAGTCGATCGTAAAGCGTAAATCCCTGGGACATATAGCCAATCTGGGCAGCAACCTGCTTGGCCTCACGACGGGTATCGAAGCCCAGGACCCGGCATTCCCCCACAGTGGGGTCCAGGATGCCAGCCAACATCTGTAACAGCGTCGTCTTGCCAGCGCCATCAGCACCGACAATGCCCACTCGTTGGCCGCGATCAACGGAAACATCCAGTGGCTCGATGACAACATTGTCTCCGAATTGGCGGCCAAGGCCTTTGGCGACGATGGGTTCCGGGGAAGACATGACGGCTCAGCGCGCCGGAACCGAGAGGGTCGCTGGCCACTCGGCGTCCGGATCCCAGCGAATCCAGGCATCTGCCGGCATACCCGGTTTCAGAGCATCGGCCGGATTATCCAGCACCAGGGTAACGCCATAGACCATCCGAACTCTCTCGTCGGGCATGTGGACATCGCGGGGGGTGAACTGGGCGAAATCGTCAATCCTGCCGACTTTGGCGGAAAAGTCCCCGGGCAAACCGTCCACGCGGATTCTGGCGGGATCCCCCAAGCTGATCCGGTTGAGGATATCACCGGGGACATAAACCTTGAGTTCGAGCTGCTGCAGATTCACCATCGTGGCCAGCGGCTGGCCGGTATCGACAACCTCTCCCGTCTCCACCGCCCGGATCAGGATGGTTCCGGAGAGCGGCGCGGCAACCTCCGCTTTGTCCAGTTGCGATTCAGCCAGTGCCACCTGCGCCGCCCTTGCAGCCACCTGTTCTTCGGCGGCATCCTTCTGCCGCTGGAGAGACTCAAGTCGGCCCCGGGCCTCACTGACGGCATTTTCCGCCTGATCCAGATCACTCGAGCTGGCCAGATTGCGGGACCGCAAGTCCCGGATCCGCTGCCGTTGTTTCTCGGCATTCTTGAGATGATGACGCCAGGTGGTGATTTGGCTGTCGAAGCCGTCACGGACTTCCCGCGCCGAGGCCAGCTCGGCCTGTGCCGAGCGCAGGCGGTCTCTGGCATCGGCGGGGTCGATCACGGCTACCGTGTCGCCAGCCGAAACCTTGCTGCCTTCCGCGAGATGGTGCTCGATGACCCGACCGGCCACTTCGGCCGCGATCCGCACTTCCCGCCCCTCGATATGGCCATTGCCATAGACGATTCCCTGCGGCAAGGGCTCTTCCCCAAACAGAACAAAAACCCCATAAGAACCGCCGGCGAGCACCAACACCGCTATCAGAGACCAGAGCCAGGATTGGGATTTCACCAAACACTCCTTATGACATTACTGTTCAGGTTGGAGCCGGGATCAGGGCCACTGCCTCTCACTCCAGCCAATGAGATCGCCCACTCTAGCACACGGCAGCCGCCGCGACCAAGGTCGTTGCCGGATCTTAAGCGGCTCATTCAGGTCGCCCTCGAAGATGGCCGTCAGGGCATCGTCAAAGACGCAAAATGGATTGGTAGCCTGCCACATCCACCTCAAACCGGGTGTTCTGACGCAAGTGATCCCTCAGCGCCTCCAGCGCCTCCGGATCACCGTGGATCAGGTTGATCGGCGTTTCGGGGGCCAGGTCACTCTGAGCAAGCCACTGTTCAATCTCTGCGAAATCCCCGTGCCCGGAAAGCCCACTCAACACTTCCAATCTGGCTTTGACAGGAAACCAGTCACCGTGGATCTTGATCCTTTCCGCTCCGCCAATCATCTTGGCCCCTCGTGTTCCCCCGGCCTGATAGCCGGCGAAAATAACAGTTGTGCGGTGCTGGCCCAGGAGGCGCTTGAAATGATGAAGTATGCGTCCACCTGTTGCCATGCCACTGCCGGCAATAATTACGTGGGGGTATGCCTGGCCAGCCAGCGCCTTGGAGTCCTGAACACTGCGACTGTAATGAACGGTGCTACACATTTCGTGGCACTCGGAACTGCTCAATCGGTGCTGATCCTCGTAGCGGCAGTAAATCTCGGAAACATCGATTGCCATGGGACTATCGAGGTAAATTGGAAGCACTGGAATTCGCCCCGCCTTCATCAGGGTAGTGAACATATGCTGTAAAACCTGCGCCCTGCCCACAGCAAAGGCCGGAATCAATATATTGCCCCCTTTGTCGACGGTTTCATTAACGATGTCTGCCAACTGCGACAACGGGTCCGCATCGTCGTGGCGACGATTGCCATACGTTGACTCCAGCATCAGCATGTCCAGAGCTGGCAGAGGCGCAGGTGGCCTCATGAAAATATCGTTGAGGCGCCCAACATCGCCGGAAAAACCGATGCGTTTACCTTCCGTCTCAATAATGATGCAGGCAGCACCGAGAATGTGCCCAACCGGCCGAAGATGGAAGCGTATATCACCGAGCTGGACTTCTTCGTAAAAGTCTACCGGCTGAAACAACTCCATACAGGCGTCCGCATCATCCTGGTCATACAGAGGCTCCGGAGTTTCATGTTTACTCAGTTTATGGCGGCCGAGGTAATGCGCCTCCTCTTCCTGGAGATGGCCGCTATCAGCCAGCAGTATTTCACTCAAATCACGGGTAGCGTGGTGGGTATAAACCGCCCCTCGAAACCCCTGCTTGTACAACACAGGTATATAGCCCGAGTGATCCAGGTGGGCGTGGGTCAGAAGCACTGCGTCCAGTGATTCTATATCCAGCGGCAATGGCTGCCGGTTGCGCTTTCTCAGCCACTTGTAACCCTGGAACAAACCACAATCAACCAGAACCCGCGTCTCCCCCGCTTCAATCAGGAACTTGGATCCGGTAACCGTCTCTGCGCCACCAAGGAATGTAATATTCATCGACTCTTACTCCTGTCCTGATTGAGAAAATGCCTGATCGGTGGCGCCAGCAACTCACTGACATCAATACCGTTGGTACTGTGTGGAATGGTGTTGGTGGTCACCAGAGACTGTAAACCCGCAGCCAAAAGATACTGATCCGAAGCCTCGGCAAAGATGCCGTGCACCGCAGCACAGAGAATAGCCTCCATACCCTGCTCCTCGAGGCTGTCAAGCAGGCGGACCAATGTCGGATTCTCGATGGTCATCAAATGGGCTAACTCCCGCTGGGTCAATCCTCCACCACCACGCTGCAGGCAGACCATGGTGAACCATCGAGCCTGGGTAACCCCAAGGTCTTTCAAGCGCTCATCCAGTAAACTTGCGCCAGCGCCTTGCCACCCGAGCACTGGTGAAAGGAAACTGATCTCGAGGGATTTGTGGGTCCATATCGCTGTCCTGCTATTGCTGACTCAGTAACAGTAAATCGTAAGCTAATCATTGAGGCCAACATAAGTCACACATTGATCTGGGATCAGGCTTGCGCCAGATCAATATGCAACATCACGCGGATTCCGAGGCCAGCTAAGGAACTTCTCCTTCCAGTGAGACAGGTAACTCCTCACTTTTTCAGAGACAGGAGGCCTTCAGCGTATTGTCGCCCTGGTAGACACCCTTGCACCGTGACCGGCAACCGGCTTAAAAAAGCTGGCGCCGAGCGCTCCACAACGCTGTAGCATCTTCACTCGAAACCAGCCCGGTCTTCGGCACGACGTCTTCCAGGCAATCCGCATCCGCTAAGGTCAGTCCCCAGTCGGGTAGAGTATGCGGGGTCGACAACAAGGCCAAGTTCCGCTTATCGGCCAGAATGGCATGTACTCGGGAGGTTGGGTGACCAAAAAATCAGTAGTTCAATAGGTTGAGAGTGTTTTTGCGCTATTTTTCGCGTTTGTCTGCCAGCCCTCATATAGAGATACATCTGTACGGCAAAGACGAGGTAGATGGATAAGAACGGCAGAAAAAACCACAACGGCTCGTTGAGATAGTGCTGCATCAAGCGCCAGACTATCATGTTTTCCAGCGCCATACCCATGGGATAAAGCACGATGAAGCCGCTGTAGCGTGCCCAGGCCAGCAAAGGGTTCGCTTTCTCAAGGTAATACAGATACCTCAAGGTATCCGCGCCGACCCAGGCCACGCCCAAAATCACAATCATCCACTGTGGGCCGAGAGGCAGGAATAAAAATAAGAGAACAGATACTGCGATCCGCGCACCGACCTGGATGAGGCTTGGGACAAACGTTGACCCGGTGTTGCCTCTGGCAGCCGACCACACCTCAATCACAGCCAACCCTTGCGACAGGCCGATCGCGGTCACCAAAGCGGAAACGTTAACCGTGCCGGTGACTGATAAGATCAAAACCAGCGAGATCAGTCCCTGCAAACAGAGCTGAACGATGTTGTAGCAATTCATTGCGCTTGGCTGCATGAGATAACCCAGGAACCCTTCCCTCTAATCCAACATAAGATATTCGGCTACCGCCTGGTGTATACATCACCTGTCGGACAGTTGCTGATCCAAATGCACTTGTCCGCAAACTCTGGAACGATGGAGGAGACCAGCGCATTGTCGTCCAGCTTTCCTTCAGCCACGAGTATATCGGTAAGCAGGCCCGTCATCGACTTGGTCATAGACATAGCTCCGTGATTGCCGGCCTCGTCGAGGTATTGACGGGTGCAGACTCGCAGTAAACGATACTGCGCCCAATACGTTTTTACAAAACGACGGCGCGAGACACATCAGCCAATCCTGGAATCAACTCGTATGAACTAGACTCGGGATATGGAATGGGTCCCTCAGTTCATTCACAAAACAGCGAGAACAAAAAATGAAATTCCAGAAAACTTCGCGCAATTGGCTTGCCCTGGCTCTCTCTCTGGGTCTTTCTGCCACCGCTTTTACGGCGCACGCCCACGAAGGCCCGGCTCCGTCTTCATCGGGCCCTGACACTAGCCAACCGAATGGAGGCACCGCGCAGGGAATGCAGCACCACTACTCTCATAAAAATGGTTATCAAGGACACCATGGCAACAGCGCTCACTCGCGCCATCATGGCATGCACAATCAAGGTGGGATGCATCATGGTATGAACGGCTATCAGGGCACGCCTCGTGGCCCTTCGATGGAGCTTGATCTTGACGATGGCCAACTTGAAGAGATTGCTGGGATTGAAAAGGAGCTGCGATCAGATCTTCAGGAACTGAAGGTCCAAAGGTACGAGGAATCGCTCAAGTTACAGGAGCTTTACGCCGAAGATGAGCTCGATGCGGGCGATATCAATGATCAACAGCAAAAGGTTTTCGACGTCATCAAGGAAATAACGGAATTACAGGTTGAAGCCCAACAGGACATTCGCGACCTGTTGACCTCCGAGCAGAGAACTCAGCTTCAGCGTTCAGGTGGCTGGCTCATGTTGAATTGATCTCACTTTTTCAAGCAGAACACTCAGATAATCAACCCGGGGCAGCGTCGCGGGTTGAGAAGTTTCTAACGTCGTCTACGGGTATTTGCATACGTGCAGTAATGGTTTCTGCATACGTCCGTGAAAGCCTCTTTCAAGTACACTAATCATTAGCTTGAACACAATGCATCGACAAACGATGTTTGCCCGCTGCAACTGATCGATGGGAGAAGCCTCTGCAAAACGGAAGCAGGATCCATCGAAAAACCATTGGAGGTTTTCAAACTTATGAACGTCATCCCTGTGATCACCCTATTTGGCGGCTTGGCTGCATTTTTCGCTCTGGCCGTAACACTGAGATACGCCGCCTGCAAAACTCAGGTGGTTGATAAGCAGAACGACAACCAACTCGCTGGCTCATAAAAGCTAGCCACCCGGATTACTGGCAAGCTCTTTAAGCGCTCTCATCGCCTCATCAATGCGATCGCTAGGCACAAACATGTGATCGTGATAGAACCCTGCTATCACGTTAGTGGTAATGCCCCGTTCAGCCAATAGGCTTGTGACGACAGATGTGAGCCCGAGAGCTTCAAGGCTGGAGTGGCCCTCCAGAGTGATGCGACGGAATACTCTGTAGTAGTCCAGGCCTTCGGTCTTGGCCTCATCTAGAGGAATGACCAGGGTAAGGCCTTCCAGTTCGGCAATGCTGACAATGGGCTTGAGGTGTTCCAGTTCACCGTACTTTGCCTTTGGCACCGTGCAGTAGACATAAGTTGTCGAATCCAGTGTTGGCGAGAGCTGCTTGATCAATTCCTGAAGAAATTCGCTTCGCATCATGTTTACTATCCTTTATCGAAAGGTCATGGTCATGGTCATAACAAAAACTTAGCACTTTCTGCAGGCTACCAAAGCAGAATACTCGTTTTTCCTCCCCATTAACTTTTTCAGGGCACCGTTAAGCTTGGCGGCATGCTGATTCAGGGCAATATCGTCAAATACGGTTGGAAAGCCGGCGCTCCGATGATTCAGACGCTCACTGGAGCGCTTTTTCCACGGCCTCCAGAAAGCCAATCATATCCACCACCTGTTCCGAATCCGGATCAACAGTTTTGCCCTTCAGATCGGCAGTAACAATGCCCCGGTCGACTGTATCGGTTAACGCGGCCTTCAATTCAACGGCGTATTGGCTCAGGGGCTCGTTACCCTCTCTTTCACCAAGGGTCTCCAGGGCGTTGGCCAGCGCGAAGATCAACGCCGACGGATTGAAATGGGCCACTTTCCCGTCGCTCTCCAGATACTTCAGGTACAGATCATGGGCGGTGCCGTGGGGCGCCTCGAACAGCATGGTGCCGTCTTTGCTCTCGATGATCGAACTGGCGGTCGCCAGACTGCCACCGAGCGCCGCTGAAATGTCCGAGAAGATGTCGCCATCCAGGTTCTGGGAGGGATAAAGCGCGTTCCTGGGTGGGTCGGTGATCATCTTCTTGAGCTGGCTGGAGGGCCGCATGATCATAAATGAAGGCGGTGGCGTGTGCTCACTGGCCAGCTCCCGGCGCACTTCGGTAATCACATCGCTGTAGACTTCGTCGTACTCCATGTACTCGCGCTTGAGACCAAAATACACCTCTTTGTCCTTGCGCGACGCATCCCGGAAGACTTGGAGAACCCAGTCCTTGATGGCTTCCCGGTCATTGGACATGAGCAGCATGGGGGTCGCCTTTCCTGACCCGGCGGGCATGCTTCTCGTCACCGTCGACAATCACCTTGAGAATACCATCTTCCCTGGCCGCCATGTTGAAGCTACCGTACTGGTCGCCACCACCGGCACTCATGCGGGAGATGGACACGTGTGCACCCCGACCCGGAATGCCAAACTCGCGAAGCTGATTTACCAGCTTGAGCAGTTTGCGCCCGGTGGTGTTGTCCGGCACACCCCAGAGTGCGCGCTCTGGTGGATTGGAGACAATACGTGCCGCCTGGGCATCAATCAGCTCATAATAATAATTGAGCCCCAGATCCTCGATCTGTTTCTTGTAGTCGCTGTGATAGATGTCCTCGATCACCGAGCGCATGGCGCCATCGTAGCCGGGGATCACAGTGTCTTTCAGGCCCAGGTACACATCCCGCCTCTCTGCGATGGCCCGCTGGAAGAAACGGTGGGCCCAGGCTTTGACGTCTTCGATGTCGTTGGTTGCCAATAGCCAGGGATCACCCTTGCGGATCTCGCGGCGATGCAGCTCCACGGGGTCACCACTGCTCCCCACGAACATCAGTTTGACCACACCGGTCGCCAGCGACAGCTGATTGAAACTGTCCTTGATGCCACCGAATTCCATGGTATCCACCTCAATATCGCGCACTACCCACTCCGGCCGGCGAATGTTGAGGTTGCGGAACTGGATGTCTTCCCGGGTAATATTCCCGCTGATGCCTTTCCGGATAGCGCCGTTCGGAGACTTGGTCGCCAGAGGATGCAGGTTGTTGCCGTCCACATCCGGGTGCTTGCGAAGCAAGTCCTCCAGCTGCTGCCGGTTTACGGTCATGCCGGCATTTTTCACACCCACACCATGGCGCTGAAGCGCATCGATGGCATCGATAACCACCTGGCCATTGGTCAGCAGACGGTTTTCCGCAGACAGGTCGATTTCCTCAAGCTGAATATCAAGCCGTGAGCTCACAAACTTCTTGAGAATATGCTCGAACGCAACCTGGGCCATTTCGTCGCCGTGAAGAATCACGAGAGGCGAGGTCACACTGATTCTGCTGTCCATGGATGTCTCCCTGCTGTTTGTTGGCCGTTTCAGTCCTGCTGCGATGCCGACTGCTTGATGCCTAACCGCTCGTTGACGGTATCCCGGATTTCCCGGTAACGCTCCGGATTCTTGGCCAGGGTCTCCAGATTGTCCTCGGGGAATATTTCTTTTTTCTTCTTGCCGGCTTCATCACTGTTAAAAATAGACGGCAAAAGCTGTTCCAGGCAACGCAACATGACTTCTGGCGATACCGAAGCCCCGGGTGACGCACCCAGCAATGTGCCGTAGGTCTTGTCATTGGACACCAGGATCTCGGTACCCATTTGCAGGTCGCCATCCCGGATGATCTGCACCCGCTGGCCCGCCTCGACGGCTTTCCAGTTGAACTTTTTACTCATACCCGGGGCGAAGCTGTCCAGTTCCTCGAACATGCTCTTTTCACCCTTGAAGGTTTCCGATACCAGGTACTTAACCAGGGGAAAGTGCTCAAGAGCCACATTGAGCAGGCCCGGAATATCGTGCAGGCGCATGGCGCGCAGGTAATCCAGGAAGCCACGGCCTCTTTCAAGCACCGGCTTGAACGAGGCAAAGGGGCCGAACAGCAGATAGTACTGGCCATCTGCAACTCGCAGGTCCAGGTGCGGCACGGACATCGGAGGCGCGCCCACCTTGGCCTTGCCGTAGGTCTTGGCCCGATAATGCTCAGCCTGTTCGGCACTGATCGGCGCCTGCAGGAAGCGACCGCCGACCGGAAAGCCGGTGAACCGACGGGCGAAAGGCAGGTGGCTCTTCTTCAGGATCGGGAATGCTCCACCCCCGGCACCCACAAACAGCACGTCCGACTTGTATTGACGATCGCCCCCCCTGCCCTGCGTTTCAACAAGCCAACTGCCGGCGGGGCTGCGATGCACGCGTTTAACATGGGTGCCGTATTCAATCTTTACGCCCAGGTCATTCACCGCATGTTCAGCCATTTGCTCGGTCAACGCACCGAAGTTGACGTCCGTACCCGTTTCAATAACGGTTGCCGCCATTTTTTCATGGCGAGGCCGCTCTTCCATGGTGTAAGGAATCCAGCTCTTGATCTCGTCGAAATCTTCCGAATAGCGCATCTGTTCGAAGAAATGATGAGAGGACATCTCGTTGAAACGAAGTTTCAGCTCCTGAATCGATGGTTCGGAGACGATGGTGCAGTGCTTGGTCTGGTTGATAAACGATTTGGGGTCCTTGATGGCCCCCTTCTGGATCATATAGGCCCAGAACTGCTTGGCCACATTGAACTGGGCATGAATCTTCTCAGCCTTTTCGACCGAAATGACCTCTTCGTCTACCGGCGTGTAGTTCAGCTCACAATTCGCCTCGTGCCAGTGCCGGCGTTATTGAATACCCAGGAGTTTCCCGCCCCGGGACCGTCCAGTCTTTCAAGAATCGTGATATCGAGTTCCGGTGCCAGCTCTTTCGCCAGAGTGGCGAAGGTGGTGCCCATTATTCCTGCGCCAATGATGATTACGTTCATTAAAACCTACCCGCGTGAGTCAAATGTCTGAATCAGATTAAAAAAGTGTATACCTTGACGGTAGCACGCTTCGCCAGGCACGGAAAACGCATGGCGAGCGTTCCCTGATAACCGGAAAATCTCGATCCGAGGGTCTACCCCTAAACCGCAGTTTACGTTAAGGTAAACGCCACTTGGCACGAATCACACCAGATTTCGCCAGGCTGTCTACAATGACATTAACTACACTCCCACAAGGAGTGTTTGTTCCTCAGGCCACCACCCCAGGAAGAGGATTATGACAACAACAAAGTCCAAAGTTGTGTATTCCCCAGTGTTTACCGACGGTGCGGAATTCCGGATTCCCACGTTCAAGCTTCTGAAACAGGACGGCAAGCTCTACAAGAGCGCCAAGGCTCCTGATCTCGACAAAGACAAGGCCCTTCGCATCTATCGGGCCATGGTCACCACCCGAATACTCGACGAGCGCATGCTAGCCGCCCAGCGACAGGGCCGCCTGAGCTTTTACATGCAGTGCACCGGCGAAGAAGCTGCCGTAATCGGCAGTGCGGCAGCACTGGATGATGGCGACATGATCATGGCGCAGTATCGGGAGCAAGGCGCCCTCGCCTACCGCGGCTTTACCATCGACGAGTTCATGAACCAGTTGTTCGGCAACGAGATGGACTACGGCAAGGGCCGCCAGATGCCGGTGCATTATGGTTCGAAGAAGCTGAACTACATGACCATTTCCTCGCCGCTGGCCACCCAGATTCCCCAGGCCGCAGGCTATGCCTATGGTCAGAAACTGCGAGGCGAAGGCCTCTGCACGGTTACCTATTTTGGTGAAGGCGCCGCTTCCGAAGGCGACTTCCACGCCGCCCTTAACATGGCTGCGGTTCATCGGGTACCGGTGATCTTCCTGTGCCGCAATAACGGGTACGCCATTTCCACGCCGGCCGCCGAACAGTTCGCTGCCGACGGCGTTGCACCCCGGGCCTACGGCTACAAGATGGACGTGATCCGGGTGGATGGGAACGACATTCTTGCGATGTATCAGGCCACGCAGGAAGCCCGAAAGCTCGCCGTGGAACACAACCGCCCCGTATTGATTGAGGCCATGAGTTACCGCCTGGCTGCCCATTCTTCCTCCGACGATCCGTCCGGCTACCGCAGCAAGGATGAAGAAGCCGTGTGGCGCGAGAAAGATCCGATTCTGCGTATGCGCCTCTGGCTGGAAAGCAAGAAATGGTGGAGCGAGGACGACGAAAAGCAGCTCCAGGAAAACATGCGCCGGGAAGTACTGGAAACCATGAAACGAGCCCAGAAACGGCCACCGCCGCCGCTTGAATCATTGGTGAGCGATGTCTACGACGAGGTCCCGCCGGCGCTGGCCGAGCAGTTCGACAAGTTGAAAGCGCATATTCGCCGGTACCCGGACGAGTACCCAAAGAGTGCCGAACACGCCAAGGGAGGGGCCTGAGATGACCAAGATGAATATGCTCCAGGCCATCAACAATGCCCTCGACACCGCCATGGCGGAAAACGAGCGTGTGCTGTGTTTCGGTGAGGATGTCGGCGTCTTTGGCGGCGTTTTCCGTGCCACCAGCAACCTGCAACAGAAATACGGCAAGGCCCGCTGCTTCAACACGCCTCTAGTAGAGCAAGGCATCATCGGGTTTGCCAACGGCCTTGCGGCCCAAGGGTCGGTGCCGGTGGCCGAGATCCAGTTTGCCGACTATATCTTCCCGGCATTCGATCAGATCGTGAACGAATCCGCCAAGTTCCGCTATCGTTCAGGCAACCTGTTCGACGTGGGTGGGCTGACCATTCGCGCGCCTTACGGCGGCGGCATTGCCGGCGGCCTGTATCACTCACAATCACCGGAAGCCTACTTTGCCCACACCCCGGGTTTGAAAATCGTGGTGCCGCGCAACCCGCATCAGGCCAAAGGGCTGTTGCTCGCAGCTATCCACGATCCCAACCCTACCCTGTTCTTCGAGCCCAAGCGCCTGTACCGGGCCTCGGTGGGTGAGGTGCCAGATGAAGACTACCGCCTGCCTCTGGGCGAGGCCGAAGTCACCAAGGAAGGCACGGATGTAACGATTCTGGGCTGGGGCGCCCAGATGGAAGTGATTGATCAGGCCGTGGAACGGGCCGAGAAAGATGGCATTTCCTGTGAGGTCATCGACCTCAGGACCATTTTGCCCTGGGATGTGGAAACCGTCGCCAACTCCGTGTTCAAGACCGGAAGGCTGGTGGTCACCCACGAAGCTCCCCTGACCGGCGGATTCGCCGGTGAAATCGCCGCCACGATTCAGGAGCGCTGTTTCCTGTATCTGGAGTCTCCGATCGCTCGGGTAACCGGGATGGACACCCCCTTCCCGCTGGTGCTGGAAAAAGAGCACCTACCCAACCACCTGAAGGTCTACGAGGCCATCAGGGCGAGCGTTGAATTCTAGGCTGATATCAGGACAGGAGAGCGACTATGAGTGATTTTATACTGCCCGATATCGGCGAAGGTATCGTGGAATGTGAACTGGTCAAATGGCTGGTGAGCGAAGGCGATGTCATCGAGGAAGATCAGCCAGTGGCCGAGGTAATGACCGACAAGGCCCTGGTGGAAATTCCGGCACCCTACAAGGGCCGTGTGACCCGCCTTTATTACAAGGAAGGCGATATCGCCAAGGTCCACGCCCCGCTGTTTGAGCTGGTGGATGAGAGCGAAAGCGATGGCCAGGCGCCGGCGGCCAGTTCTCCGGAGCCTGCCAAAGCAGAGCCAGCCAGCGAGGCCCACACCGAATCCGCTACACGCCCGGCGTCTGACGATGACGCCACCGAGGACTTTATCCTGCCGGATATCGGCGAAGGGATTGTGGAGTGCGAGGTGGTGGAATGGCGGGTCGCTGAAGGTGACGAAATCGAGGAAGACCAGCCTGTTGTCGACGTGATGACCGATAAGGCCATGGTTGAAATTACCGCTCCCAAAGCCGGGCGCGTAACCAAGCTCTATCATCAACAGCAGGCCATGGCCAAAGTTCATGCCCCGCTGTTCGCGTTCATTCCCCGGGATCGGGAAGAGCCGGACGAGCCCAAAGCCAAACCGGAGCCCACTGCTCAACTCTCAACCGCAACGGCCTCACCTGTGGCTTCAGCCAGCCGACAGCGTACTCCTGCCAGCCCCGCCGTTCGTCGCCTGGTTCGGGAGCACGAGCTCAACCTGGGTGACATCGCAGGCTCCGGCAAGGATGGCCGGGTGCTGAAAGCCGATGTGCTGGCTCATCTTGAAGAGGGCCCGAAACCGGCTCAGACTCAGGCGCACGCCGACGATACGCAAGCTGCCACCACCGGCGGTGCCCGCAGGCAGCCTGCACCCGAACAGGAAGTACGGGTCGAGCCTATTCGTGGCATGAAAGCCGCCATGGCAAAAAGCATGGTGAAATCGGCCACCACCATTCCTCACTTTATCTACAGCGAGGATATCGACGTCACCGATCTGCTCAAGCTGCGGGAACAACTGAAGCCGGAGGCAGAAGCACGGGGCTCAAGACTGACGCTCATGCCCTTCTTCATGAAGGCCATGGCCCTGGCGGTTCAGGAATTCCCGGTACTCAACAGCCAGCTCAACGATGACGTTACTGAGATCCACTACCTGCCCCACTGCAATATCGGTATGGCCGTGGATGGCAAGGCTGGGCTTATGGTGCCGAACATCAAGGGCGTTGAAAGCCTGTCATTGCTGGGCATTGCCGACGAGGTGGCGCGCCTGACCGAAGCGGCGCGATCTGGTCGCGTCAGCCAGGAAGACCTCAAGGGCGGCACCATTACCATCTCCAACATTGGCGCACTGGGCGGCACCTACGCATCGCCCATTATCAATGCGCCGGAGGTGGCCATTGTTGCCCTGGGACGCACCCAGAAACTGCCCCGGTTTGATGCCAACGGCCAGGTGGTGGAACACGCCATCATGACCGTGAGCTGGGCCGGCGATCATCGCATCATCGACGGCGGCACCATTGCCCGGTTCTGCAACCGCTGGAAAGGCTATCTGGAATCGCCCCAAACCATGCTCCTGCATATGGGCTGACGTTTCATCATGGCGCAGAAGACGCAACTGCAGCAGTTCTACATCCCCGAAGAGCAGTCGATCTATCTGCTCAGCCATGATGATGCCAAGAAGCTCAAGGACTGGGTGGCGCTCTGCGCTGCCCAGCTCCGCCAACTCGGTTACGAAGACATTGAGCTGATTGGCAAGGGCGCTTACGGCTTTGTGTTCGCCGGCCGCCTACCCGGCACGGCAATCGGCGGTCCGGAACATGTGTTCAAATTCACTCGCATCAACCTGCCCCGACATCTTCAGGACCGCCTCGAAGATGAGGCCTACATTCTGGAGCAGGTCCGGCACCCCAGGGTGCCCCGGCTGATTTCCTATCAGCGGGCCAATAACCAACCGATTCTGGTTATGGAGCGTGCTACCGGCCTGAACCTGGAAGAGGTTTCCCTACATGATGGCCGCCTGAAACCACGACTCATCATCCGCATCGCAGATCAGCTTGCCGACATCCTGCGGAACCTGCGCCGCGAAAACGGTCCCGCCGGCAGGCCGATCGTGCACGGTGATATCAAACCCTCCAATCTGGTTTTTGATGCCAGCACCGAAAACATCGCTCTGATCGACTGGGGTTCCTCCGTGTTTGCCCAGCTGGACGCCAACCAGCAGTTCATTACCGCCAACGTGATGGAACTGATGTCCGATAACCTGCAACAAACCAACGCACGACTTGGGGATGTCTATTTTATTGGCGATGAACAGCTCAACGGCGGGCTATCTTCTCCCCGGTTTGACGAACAGGGCGCAGCCGGCACGCTCTATGCCCTGGCTTCAGCGCAATCCTGCCGCTTTGGCCATCGGGCAATCCCGGCTACTTCCCTGGGGCTGCCCATGGAGTTTGCCCGAATGCTGGATGGCATGCTGTCGCCGGATCCGGACACCCGTCGCAAAGCCGGTGATTACTATCTCAGGGAAATGCCACGGATGGCCCGCACGGTGATGATCGATCTGCCCGAAAAGCCGGTCTCGGCGCAGGTACCCGTGTGGGTACGAACTTCGGATCAAGAAATCGATACCGTGGTTTACAGCTCGCGCAAATCGTTCCTCAGGGAGGAAGGCGCAGCGGAAACCCTGAACGATGTGAACGACGTGCAGCTGGACCGCTACTACAAGAACTTCATGCAGGGCATGGGCGAAACCGAGAAGGCATTCCTGGCTGCTGTCAGCCGCCTGGGACGTTACCCGGTGGAAGGCGGCCTGGCCGTGCGCTGGGAAACCGATGGCATCTATATAGACACGTCGCTGAATCTGCACGATCCGGCATTGAAGTCGGCGTTTGTTCAGGCGGTCAACAACATGGTCTACCTGGCCCAGGCCATTTACCGGAAGGGGATTTTCAAAAGCTGTCTGTTCAACGCCCGCAACACCCTGCACGTTGATCGCGACGAGCCGACCCAGCCCTTTGTGATATCACCGGATATGAAGCTGCACTACGAGGTGAGCGCAGCACCGGAAGTAGAAGATGAAAGCCGGGTCCACTCCTATTTCGAGGACGGCCCGGATCCGGAGGAATTCCTGGTCTTACCCGACACCATTATTCATGCCCTGGAAGAGCTTAACGACATCCACCACACAGGCATGATCATTTTCGAAGCCCTGCCCCGCCACCTCAAAATCCACAGCCACTACCGGCTGCTGGATCCGGACCGGGAGCAGGAATTCCGACGGCTGCTGGACGAGATCCTGTCTGCGGTGGAACAGATTACCGGCCTGGGCGTTTCGGGATTCATGAAAATGCCCTACAAAGACACCCGGTTCTTTCCCCATATCGAGCGCCTGCCTGAAAGGTACTACCCGCGTAATCCCAGAGCTGAACTTACTTCATCCTGAGGCATAACAGTGCTTCAGTTTCGAGAAACCAAGCCGTTAACTGTTAAAACAAACTAATAGAAGGGCTACGCTTTGGCTTCCTCTTTCTTCGAATCCGTAGAACGAAAATTAGGTGTTCCAGGCAAGTTATTGATTGCGCCCGTTTTTGTTCTCATACTCTTTGCTTCCGTTACCTTTTTCAGCGTTTCCGAGTTTCAGCAACTGGACCAACGCATGAACACAGTCGCCCGGGATCTGGCACCGGAAACGGCCATTGGCACCGAGTCGGTCATCAGCGTATACCGGATGCGCCTGCGGGTTTTCGACTACTACGCCACCGGCAATGAGGAAACCCTGGAGCGTTTTGGCGAGCTTGAGGCAGATTTCAACGCCGTTATGGCGAAGGCCCAGGAAGACATCCAGGAGCCGGAGCGCGCCCGTCTTGTCGATGGGATCGAACAAACCACCAACCGCTACATTGATGCTTTCAGAAATGAACTGGTGCCGGCAAAACGTCAGGTCCTCACCATTATCGATGAAAGGCTGGACGAGCACGGCCCCAATGCAACCAAGGCGCTCAGGCTGGCACTGAACGGTGTCGCTAACCGGGAGCCCGACAGTGAACTCAGAGCCGGGCTGGAACAGCTCCTCAACGATGCCCTGATCATGCGGATGACTGCCGAACGGTATCTGGCAAACGGTGACGAGGATTCGAAAAAAGCACTGGGCTGGGCGATTGAAGATCTGTCCGATGCACTGAACCTGATCGATGCGGAGAATGGCCCGGAATTCGTCCAGGTTTATCTCAATACGGTCGTGGAAGAACTTGGGAACTACCGCGCAGCGGTTCAGGAGATGCTCGAGCAACAGAGCATTCTGGTAGACGTCAAGTCCAGCAAACTGGACGTTCTGGGGCCGGAAATTGCGAGCATGGCCCGTGAGCTTGAAGCCAGTATTTTCGATGCGCTTGAAGTAGAAGCGGATGAAGCGACGGCGGCAACGGATCTTGCGCTCAAATTTACCCTCGCCGCTTTCGTGGTTTCCGCCGTTCTTGGGCTGATTGTCGCAGTTGTGATGAGCCGCCTGATGGGCTCCAGCGTCAAGCGGGCGAAGACGGAGATACTGAACTATCTCAATGATATTGCGGCCAACAACGGGGATCTTTCCACCAGGCTTACACCCGGGCGCCCGGATGAGATCGGCGATTTCATTGGCGCAGTCAACACCTTCCTGGAAACCCTTGAGGAAACAATCTCCCAGATCGTAACGGCGTCTCGCCGGCTTACCGGTGAGTCTGAATCCCTTTCCGGTATAACGGAACGTACCACCGCCAATTCAGAGCAGCAGCGCGACCAGATCACCCAGGTGTCTGCCGCCATGCAGGAAATGGTCTCGACCTCCGAAGAGATTGCCTCCAACACCAGCGATACGGATGAATCAGCACGCCAGGCCTCGTCGCTGGCTGATTCCGGCCAGGAAACGGTTGGGTCCGCTATTCGCGCGGTTACGAACCTGGCCAATCAGGTGGAGAAAGGGTCGACCCGCATCCAGCAATTGGAAAACGAGTCGGCGGAGATTGGCAACGTGCTGGCCGTTATTCAAAGCATTGCAGAACAGACGAATCTCCTGGCCCTGAATGCTGCGATCGAGGCCGCGCGTGCCGGCGAAGCAGGACGGGGATTTGCCGTGGTTGCCGATGAGGTTCGCGGCCTGGCCAGGCGGGTTCAGGAATCCACTGTGGATATCGAGCGTATTGTGTCCCAGCTCCAAAGCGGCGCGGCCGGCGCGGTCGTGGACATGAGCAAAGCCAGGCAGATGGCCGAGGAAGCCAGCGGTGAAGCGACCAAGTCCGGAGAGGCTCTCACCAATATTATCTCGGCGGTCAACAGAATCGTTGAAATGACGACTCAGATTGCCAGCGCAACCGAACAGCAGAGGGCAACAGCAGCGGAGATGACCCAGAATGTCGAGATCAGCAGTGGTGCCATCGAAGAACTTGCGGGGGACATTTCCCAGGTAAACCAGTCAAGCCGCTCGCTAGCGGACATGGCCGATGACCTCAACACCCTGGTTCGGCGCTTCCGAGCGAGTGAGTGATTTCTCGGCCGGATGGCCCGGACCGGCTTAAACCCAGTGGTTTGGCTGGCTGGTGTGACCGTTAGCTCTGCAAACGGTCTTTGAACACCTTCCAGTCAATCACGTTGCCGTCGGAATCAAAATGAACGTAGCCACGGAAGCTGGAGTCATCTTCCCAGGCTTTCACAAAGCCAACGGTTTCACCGGCATCGGAAACGATCTCAAAGGCTTCACTACGGGCGTGGGCAATTTCAGTGTCGGGTTCAGTATCTGAACGCTTGAGGGTCACGGAGGAGTCTAAAGGCAAGGTGCTTTGAAGGAATTCCTGGATCATCGTCAAGCTCTCCTTTCAGGGTGAACCGGTGTGGTTCTGGAGGTAGCGTAACTATAAGGCGATCCGGTAATAGAAAATACAGATTCAGATCAATTTTCTTAGATTTTTTCGAGATAAAAACGCTTTAAGAACAATGGCATATTTCATTTTTGTGACAACCTGTAACCTCCCGATCTGGTTATTTTTCAACCAGCTCAGAAGGTTACCGTAGCCTTTGCCGATCGCATGTGCCGATCAGAATTTCCAGAACGGAGTGCTCAGTTTCTGTTCAACCAGCTCCGGGGAAAATCCAACGTCGTTCAGCAACCGACGATCCATTGTCATTACCAGGTGGATAAAGTTGCGTTTCATCCGCCAGCCTTTGTAAAGAGAAGCAGCTCTTTTCATTTCATTACTCCTTTGTCTACCTAAAATGTCGGTCTGTAAAACCGGGACCTTGTTTAATTAGGATCCTATTCTAGGCTTGACGAGGAGTTTTCTGAATACTTGGAAACCCCTATAAACAGGGGCTCCCAGCATTTTAAGGCTACATTATCGTTTCATTTTAATTGCGATCTCATGACGCCTCGCCGTTTGAAATCAGCACCTGGTAAAGGTCGTCCTTGAGCTGTGCCCGTTTCTGCTTCATGCGGTGCAGTTTGTCGTCGCCAATGGGTGAGTCCCTTTTTTCCAGCCCTTCAATTTCGTGATCCAGCTCCGTGTACTCCTGAAGCTTTTCATGGAACTTCAGATCATTGGTCTTGAGTTCCTGAATGAGGTCTCTGTACTGGGGGAATTCTAGGTGAAGCTCGTGGCTGGAAATGCCCATCGTTCTACGCTCCTTTTCTTTGCAGAGTGTTGATCAAAGCTGATCACCTTCAGCATAGACGAGCGTGCCAGTTTCTGGGCGTCTTTGACAAATCGCTAATTACGCACGACGTTGCATGGGTATAGCATGGTAGTACGTTATCCAGTTACGCCTCGGGACACTTGCGAATGACCTTTGCACGAATCACCGGCACCGGTTCCTACCTGCCGGACAATATTGTTACCAACAAAGACCTTGAGAAAATGGTCGACACAACCGACCAGTGGATTCGCGAGCGCACGGGAATCGAAAGACGCCACATTGCCATCGAAGGGCAGACAACAGTAGATCTTGCCGAACAGGCTGCAAAAAACGCCATCGATGCGGCGGGCATCAAGGCGGAAGACATAGATCTGATCGTGTTCGCCACGTCCACACCAGACAAGATCTTCCCCAGTTCTGCGTGCATTCTCCAGGCGCGCCTCGGTATCCGTGGCTGCCCTGCCTTCGATATCCAGGCCGTCTGCAGCGGCTTCGTGTACGCACTGGCAACGGCGGATAAGTTCATCAAGACCGGCAGCAGCAAGAAAGCACTGGTTATTGGCGCTGAGGTTTTTTCCCGCATTATCAACTGGGAGGACCGTGGAACCTGCGTCCTGTTCGGTGATGGAGCCGGCGCTGTGATCCTGGAAGCTGATGAAGAAACCGGCATCCTCTCCACCCATATACATGCAGACGGCCAATACGCGGATCTGCTACACGTACCCTGCGGCATTGCCGATGGCTACGACCAGGTGAAAGCCGGGCGTGCGTTTGTCGAGATGAAAGGCAATGAGGTGTTCAAGGTTGCCGTGAACACCCTGGGCAAGATCGTTGACGAAACCCTTGCAGCAAACCAGATGCAGAAATCGGAAATCGACTGGCTGGTTCCACACCAGGCCAATCTGCGCATCATCTCGGCCACGGCAAAGAAACTGAACATGTCCATGGACCAGGTGGTCGTGACCGTCAATGAACATGGCAACACCTCAGCCGCGTCTATCCCCCTGGCCCTGGACGTCGCCGTTCGTGATGGGCGAATCAAGCGGAACGAAGTGCTTCTTCTGGAGGCCTTTGGCGGCGGGTTCACCTGGGGTTCAGCATTGCTGCGGTACTGATTGGTGCTTTTCTAGCTTCTACCAGGCTTGACTCAGAGACGGGCTTCAACATCGGTTGAGGCCCGTTTTTCATTGTGTTGACCTCCGCCTGTCAGATAGACTGTATTTTTATACAGTACAACCAACGCTCACTGCGAGGAATAACCATGGCAGTACAAGCAGTCTACTTTTCTGATAGGGACGGCCTGGATATGGCACTGAAAAATCCTGAGACGATGCTGTTCACTTCAAAAGCCGAAGCCGACGCCCGCGACAAGGTGCTCGAGCTGGCCGAAGAAATCCAGGTATTCCTGGGCCGCAAAGTTGAAGGTCTGGGTGACGATCTGGCAGAGCGCTGCGCCATGGCCATCGCAGAAGAGAAGGACCTGTTCCAGAAAGCCCTCAAGAAGCCCGAGCTGCTGAACGCGGAACAGGAATAAAGGCAGGAACCAGGTTAGGGATTGCAAGGGCGGCCACTGACGGCCGCCCTGCCCTCAGAAAACGCTTATCCAGCTGCCATTGTCGTAACGCTCCGCACCGTTGTCGGTCATCCGATGCAGGCTCACCCACTGGCTTTCCACCAGCGATGCCACGTCAGGCTGTTTGTGCAGCACGGATTCAATCCGCTCCGCAGGTGCGTCAATCAGCACAGTGAGGCGAACTGGCTCATGGCGCCAGTAAGTGCCGTCGTGAATAGACTGCAACGGCAGGCCGATTCTCAAGTGCGTTCCATTGCCCTCCACCACACCGACATTCCCTCCAACCACCGAATGCAGCAGTTTGTTGCCGGCACCGTATACCTCCGGAACCGTGACCGACGCAAAATACTGGAGGTTGATCCAGTTGGCGACCACCATGGGTGCCGAAAGCAGTGCTTCGAGAAGACCACCATCGGCATCCAGAGCCGGGTCGTAGTCGTGCAGGAAAACCCGGCCCGACAGATTGCAACCCCGGGTCTTGCTCCGTTTGGCGAAAATGATCGCCGCATTGTTAGCCAGTCCCCATTCCGGGCGAACCTCGGACCAATCCCGGGTACGGGTTTCCATGGCCTGTTTGAGGCTGTCATCGTCCAGTCCGTTCAGCTTTAGCGGTGTGGCCCGCTCCTTACGCACGCGAATGCCGGCCTCTTCGAACCCGGCTTCGAGGTCCGTCAGCTTCTGTACGTGGGAATCCGGAACCAAATGGCGATCGGCAATGGTCACCTTGTCCGTCGCCGTGCAGTGCTCGGCAGCAATCGCCCATGTAAAGTCCGGGATCTTGATGCCCTCTTCTGAAAGCCCCGCCCGTACCTGGGGATCATTCATAAGGCTGGCGGCGAGCCGCGCATTCACGCCGCCGCTCTGGCCACCGCAGGCGCCACAGTCGAGGCCAGCCTGGTTCGGGTTGTTGTCGGTATGGCTTCCATGGCCCACCAGTACCAGCAAGGGTGCAAAGCCCCTGGTGAGTGACATACCACGGAGCATGTTTGCCGCCAGCGCTACCTTTTCGGCATCCGACAGGGGATCCCCTCCCAGGTTGTGCACCAATCTGCCCTCAACCACCTTTTCCCCGCCAGCTTTGTGGCCTTTCTTCAGCGAGTCTTTCACCAGCTTCCAGGCCCAGGCCAGACCAGTTGTCTCAACCAGTGTGAAGGTCGAGAGGCTGGTGTATTTCGCTTTTCTGACCGATTCACGGGCAATCTCCCTCTGATCCAGGGATCGATTCTCTGCGAGGTCCTCGCGCATGCTGCCTTTGGTATCGATTAACCGGTATGGGGCATGCAAAAGTCCCGGCAAACGGCGGGCCGGAGCGAACGGTCCGTGCTGCTGGTGGTCGATTGGCATTCCGAAGAATCCCGCAAAGCCGAGTGTCTGAACCCCGAGGTAAACGTCCTCAAGGTGGCGGCGCATGACTTCAGAGCGGACATCAATACAGAACACCGCCTGAGCGACCGGTGTCTCGTTGTTCCGCCCGGATACTGGTTGTCCTTCGGGGGCGGCCGAAAGCGCCCGCCAGAGAGATCGCTGGTAGCCAATCTCGAAAGCTCGCTGCCAGACCCACAGCCTGCTCCGGCTGTCGTAGTCGCCACTGCGACGCGCCCGTGCTCTCTGCCTTTGCCACTCGGCCTTCTGGCCCGTGGAGGCAAAGGCAATGCCTGCGGATTCCCAGACCAGCATAATGGCCAGAATTTCCGCGCAGCGATCCGATGAGCGGCCCTCAAGGCCTGCCCGCCAGTCCTCACCGCGGCACCAGGACGCCCAACCGTTCACTTTCAGCAACAGACTATGACACAGGGCCTCCAGGTCCTCCCCGGCAACACCAATCCGCTTGATAGCGTCCAGAATGGCCTCGTCCATGTTGTCAGGCACGGCTTTAAAAAAAGCCCTGACGCCCTTGAGTCCGGTACTGAAATCCAGTGCCAAATCGTTTCGGACTGACTCCAGCCAGAACCGGAACAGACCCGTTACGGCGGTATCGCCCGCAGCGGACCATCGCCCCTGTCGTTGGTCGAAAAACGCACCACAAACACGCGACACCTGATCACAGGCCGTTTCGGCCAAACCGCCACTTTCATCATCGGCGCTTGTGCCCTTGTAGGTATCGAGAATGGAGCTCTTCAGGGGCGCTGCCGTCGAGGGCTTGCGACCCAGCCAGTCCAGGTACCAGGCCATGTTCCGCTCATCGCCACGCTCTGCGATGCTGGCCTGCAGATCCTCCTCGCGGATCCGGCCGCCCTCCCAGGCTTCCCGATAGTATTCCGTGGGCATCAACATGCTGAACCCGCCGCGCTCCGCGAGCACCTGATCCGCCCGGAAGGCCGGAAGGTGACGCAGCCCCCAGAACGGATTCACGGCAATCCACTGGTCCAGGGGCCAGACCGGAGCGATCAGATCGCAGGCCTGCCGGAACGGCTTTCGCCAGCCATCGTTCATTACCTGCAACTCAGGCACCGACACGCAGACGTTACTCATGATCTCTCCTCCAGTCTGAACGGATGATGGGGAACCCGGCGGAACATGGCGGGAACCTTCAGGGCTTCCGAAGCCAGGAATCGCGTCAGCCGATCAAACGGCAGCTCAAGGTATAGCCCCTGGCGGAAATGGGCACACAGGGTGCGGGTTGCCGGGAACCGGGCGCCGAACACGATCACCAGGGAACAGGCGGCCAACAGCGCGACCATTGCCGAAGCAGCCGCCCAGGCTGCAATCGGGATCGCGAACCCCTCATGCGCGGGCACTGCCGGGCCGACCATGAAGTGCAACAGTGAGTAGATGGGAACCAGAAGCACCGCGAGGCCGGCAAGACGCAGCTTCACGGGAGTTGTTGCTCCGGCCGGAATGCCCATTGCCGCGGCAGACACCGCCAGCACCAGAAGCGCTCCGAAGACCGGGTTGTTCTCGACGATCCAGGGCGCCTGGACCAGGATGGCAGTGGCAACCAGGCCGGTTGAGCCGGCCCAGAACAGCCGGCTGGCCGCCGGCGATTCCGGGAAACGAGTTGCCGCAGATACGGCCACGGTGCGACCGGAGGCCAGGAACGAATGCGCCTTATAGAGCGAGTGCGCCAGAAGATGCAGCAGAGCCAGGGTGTAGGCCCCCATACCGATTTCGAACAGCATGAACCCCATCTGGGCACAGGTTGACCACGCCAGGGCGTGCTTGACCGAGTACTGGGTCATCATGGTCAGGACCGCAATCACTGCGGTCATTCCACCAATCACCAGCAGAATCATATGACCGGCCGTAAAGCCGTCAAATACGGGAAACAGTCGCAGCCACAGGAAACCACCCAGGTTGATCACCCCGGCGTGGAGCAGCGCCGAGACCGGCGTCGGCGCTTCCATTACCCGGATGAGCCAACCATGGAAGGGAATCTGGGCACACTTGAGGACAGCCGCCAGGGCCAGAACAACCGAGGCAACCGTCAGTGCCGTGGATCCGCCGGACCGGGCGGCCTCACTCTGAACCATTTCCGGCAGGTAAAAGGTACCGTAGTGAAGGTACAGGGCCACCACACCGGAAATAACCAGTGCATCACCCACCCGGCTGACAATAAACTTCTGGACCGCCGCCATGCGCGCCTGGGGCCGGTCCTGGTAGAGGGTGAGCAAATGATGCAAAGCCAGACTGACACCAATCCAGGCGCCGGCCAGAATCAACAGGTGGTTGGTGAACACCAGAACCAGAACTGAGGCAACAGTCACCAGGAACCATGGTAGAAACCGGTCTCGACCAGGGTCCTGGCTCAGGTAGTTGTCAGCAAACCGCAGGATCACCCATCCGATGAAGGCCACCATCAACGCCATCCAGACTGCAATGCCGTCCGGGTACAGACCGAATTGACTGCCAAGGGCCGCCAGGGTGTTACTGGTACCGCCAACCTGGGCTTGCACCGGCAGCAACACACCCACCGCCAGGGACGCAGCCATGGAGGCCATCATGATCCATCCGGCAATGCGCCAGCAGTGATTCAGCTTCAGGGGACTTTTCAGCCAGCCACTCAATCCTGCCAGCAAAAAAAGGCTCACCGGCAGCAGCAGCCAGATTGCGAGGACGAATAGCGATGAAAATTCAGCAATTGGGTTCATATCTGCAAACCTCCTGTTTGCATGTACTTTGCACACATTCGGTATATATAAAAAATGGTTTATACTGATCACTTCATTCTGTTTTTGAGAACGAATGGCCATGAAGCTCAATTACCATCACCTCTACTATTTCTGGAAAGTGGCACGTACCGGCCACCTGACCCGCGCTGCCGACTCGCTGCACATTTCCCAGTCCGCCCTGTCGGGTCAGATTCGGAAGTTGGAGGAGAGCCTGGGCCATGATCTGTTTATCCGCGAGGGGCGGCGTCTGAAGCTGTCTGAAGCCGGGCGCATGGCCTTTTCCTACGCCGAGGAGATCTTCCGGCAGGGTGAGGAGCTGACCGCGTTGTTTGCCTCGGGCGCTCAACCTAACCGCGAAATCCTGCGCATCGGGGCGGTTGCCACCCTGTCCCGGAACTTCCAGGAAGGCTTCCTGCAACCTCTGCTCAATCGGGAGGATCTGGAGCTGAGCCTGCAAAGCAGCCACATCGATGAATTATTAAGGCGGCTATCAGCCCACCGTCTGGATCTCATCCTTGCCAATCAGGCGGTACAGGGCGATGAACAGAATCCCTGGCGGTCCCGGCTGATAGCCAAACAGCCGGTGAGCATCATCGGGCCACGGGGCATGGATGTTCAGGGGGACTTTGCCGAGGTGTTACGCGGCAGAAGCCTGATTGTTCCGGGACCCGACAACAACATACGCCAGGCCTTTGATCAGCTTTGCGAATACCACAGGCTGCGCCCGAACATTGCCGCAGAAGTGGACGACATGGCCATGATGCGACTTCTGACCCGCGACACCGGCCACTTTGCCATCATGCCGCCGGTGGTGGTGCGGGACGAAATGAGAAGCGGAACGCTGGCGGATTATGGCGCCCTGCCCGGCGTTTTCGAGGAGTTCTATGCCATCAGCATCCGCCGCCAGTTCGAGACGCCGGCTCTGCGGGAACTGCTGTCCCAGACCAGCGATAATTTTCTGACACGGACACCGATTGGTCATTCTGACTAGCCCGTGTGGCGAAAATTGTCATCCATACGGGCGGGTTACATCCGTATACTGAGGCCGAAAGACCACAATAATAACGCCGGACACCCGATCATGACCCAGCACAGCAAGCGTGAACGCCCGTCTATTCTGATCATCGGCACCGGTTTCGGTGGCCTGGGCATGGCCATAAAACTGAAGTTGGCAGGCTTTACAAACGTGACCCTGCTGGAGAAGGCCGACCGGGTTGGCGGCACCTGGCGCGATAATACCTACCCGGGTGCCGCCTGCGATGTGCAGTCTCACTTCTATTCCTATTCGTTCGAACCCAAGCACGACTGGTCCCGGAAGTTCGGACTGCAACGGGAAATCCTCGGGTACATGGAGCACTGCGTCGCAAAATACCAGCTTGGCAATCGCATCCGGTTCAATTCGGAAGTGCAGGATGCGGCCTTTGACGATCATTCGAATCAATGGACGGTCACCCTGTCGAGCGGCGAACAACTCACCGCCAACGTGCTGATTACCGCCACCGGCCAACTCAATCAACCTGCCTGGCCAAAACTCGAGGGCCTGGATCGCTTCCAGGGCAAGATGTTCCACTCGGCCCGCTGGAATCACGATTACGACCTGACTGGAAAACGGGTGGCCGTCATCGGCACCGGCGCCAGTGCCATCCAGTTTGTCCCGGAGATTGCGCCGAAGGTCAAACAGCTGGACCTGTTCCAGCGCTCTGCGGCCTGGGTACTGCCCAAGCCGGATCGTCCGTTCAAGCGCTGGGAGCAGACTCTGTTCCAGAAAGTGCCGCTGTGGGACCGCCTGTACCGTTACCTGATTTACTGGAAAAACGAGAGCCGGGCGCTGGCGTTCACCAAATTCAGCGGCCTGCTGGAGATCTACGCCAACCAGGCAAAACGGGAGGCGAGAAAGCAGGTTACCGACCCGGCCAAACTGAAACGCATCATTCCCGACTACAAGATCGGCTGTAAGCGCATTCTGATTTCCAACGACTGGTACCCGGCCATCAACCGGCCCAATGTGAACCTGATTACGGATCCCATCGACCGGATTGACGAGACTGGCGTGATCACCCGGGACGGTCACCACCATCCGGTAGATGCGATTATCTGCGGCACCGGTTTCCGGGCCTCGGAGTTTCTCTCGCCCATCCGGATAACCGGCCGCAGCGGAAAGTCGCTGAACGACGCCTGGCAGAACGGTGCCGGCGCCTTCAAAGGCATTACTGTCAGCGGCTTCCCGAACCTGTTCATGCTCTATGGGCCGAACACCAATCTGGCTCACAACTCCATCCTTTACATGCTCGAATCCCAGTTCCGATATGTTCTCGAGTGCCTGGAAGCGCTCGAGAAATACCCGGGCTCGGCCATGGATGTGCGCCAGGATCGCCAGGACCGCTTTACTCATGTGGTGCAGGAAGGCCTGGAAGACACGGTCTGGAGTTCCGGCTGCACTTCCTGGTACCTGGATGCCAATGGCCGTAATACCATCAACTGGCCGGGATTCACCTTCACATACCGGTTTGCCACCCGGCGGGTGGACACCGCCGATTACCAGTTTCTGTACCCCGGCCAGGCATAGAGGCGAGTGGCCTGCTGGAGTTACCTCTTGAAGCTCGCAGCTATTCATAGGATGATTGGGTAATCGGTTTGAAGGATGATAAACACCATGCTGGAACGTATCCGCAAAGGGTCTCTGGTGGAGACCGCCATAGAGAGCCTCAGAAATGCTATCGAGAAGGGGGATTGGTCCGTTGGCGATCGCCTGCCCGTGGAACAGGAACTGTCTGATTCCCTGGGGGTCAGCCGCAACACCGTGCGCGAAGCGGTCCGGGTCCTGGTCCATGTAGGGATGCTCGAAACCCGTCAGGGTGATGGCACCTACGTGCGCGCCACCCGCGATGCCGGAGAAACATTACGGAGAATTGCCCGCACCCAGTTGGCGGATCAGCTGGAAGTCAGAATCATGCTGGAAACCGAGGCCGCCAAACTGGCCGCGACCAGGCGAACAGACCAGGATCTTCGGCAAATGACCACTGCCCTGGACGCCCGGGCCAGGGCCGGCCAGGATCTGCAGGCTCGCATCCGGCACGACGAGGCCTTCCATCATGCCCTGGTGTCGGCCTCCCATAACTCGGCACTGGTCGAACTGTACGATTATTTCTCCCACGCCGTCAGCCAGACCATCGAGCAGACCGAAACCGACACAGACTTGCCGGAACCTTCGCAGGAAGACCACGAACTGCTGCTGGCCGCCGTCAGACGACAGGATGAGAGCAAGGCCGAGACCCTGGCCAGAGAGCTTCTTAAACCCAGCCTTAAGGCACTCAAGCTTCAGGGGTCCTGAGTCATGAAGTTCCGGATCGACACCTTCACCCTGCTGCTGCTCGGCGCCATCGTACTGGCCACGTTCCTCCCTGCCACTGGCGGAGCTGGGGACGCACTGGCAACGGCCGGAACCATCGCGGTCGCCCTGCTCTTCTTCTTCCATGGCGCAGCACTCTCCCGGGACCAGATCATTGCCGGCGCCACCCACTGGCGCCTGCATATCCTAATCACGTCGCTGACTTTCGTATTCTTCCCGCTAGTGGTGCTCCCCATCAACGGGCTAAGCAACATAGTGCCAACCTGGATGCCGAAAGATCTTGGACTTGGATTCCTTTATCTGGGCGTGCTTCCGTCAGCAGTCTCCTCTTCCATCGCCTACACAGCGATGGCCAAGGGCAACGTCCCCGCCGCCATCTGCAGCGCCGCCGCCTCCAATGTCTTCGGCATGATGCTGACCCCGTTCCTGCTACTGCTGCTGGTCAGCACTTCTGGAGACGGAGATTTCTCCATAGCGGAAGCTCTGAAAGACATCGTTCTGCAACTGCTGCTGCCGTTTGCGGTTGGGCACGCCATGCGGCCGTGGCTGGGTGGATATCTGGCGCGGAATGAGTCCCTGATGGCCCGTTACGACAAATGCGTTATCTGGCTGATTGTCTATTCGGCGTTTTCTTTCTCGGTGGAAAGCGGTCTCTGGCAGAAACTACCTCTGCAGGCGATCCTGTTTGCCATCGCCCTCTGCCTGGGGCTGCTGTTGCTGTTTATGGTGTTCGCGAGATTATTGGTACGACGGTTCGGCTTCAGCTTTGAGGATGAAGCCGCGGTGGTATTCTGCGGCTCAAAGAAAAGTCTGGCGTCCGGGTTGCCCATGGCCAAGGTACTGTTCTCCGGCCACCCGGGCTTCGGCATGATCGTGTTACCGATCATGTGCTACAACCAGATACAGGTGATTGTCGGGGCCATCCTGGCCCAGAAATACCGTGAGAAGATTGAACAGGCGAATGCCGATAAGGTGAGCTGACCAGCGAGGCGGGTTTAACCGCCTCCCATCCCGCCAAAGAGCATGGCAAGAATCGCCAGGCCGACAATCCAGCCAATCACCGCCGGCCAGAAGTTCACCATCTGGGGTGGCTGCTCATCCTGCTCTTCCGCCATACCGGGCTCCGGGTAGTCGCGTTCATCTGCTACCTCTGGCGCCTCCTCTATGGTGAACCAGTCAAACCATTCCCCGAGGAACTGGGCAACCGGCGCCGGAAAGGTGCCGTTTTCCGCCATCGGGCGTACCTGCGGTTCCAGTTGCCGGCCAATCTCCCGGCGCAATGGCGGCTGGTCAGCGGGAGGCTCGCACAGAATAGCTTTCCAGATGCCAGCATCCTTGCTCCGGGAAGAGTCATTCAGCAATGCCTTGATCTGAATAACCACTTCACGGACCACCTGGCCTTCGTTGGCGTCCAGGGGGCGCTCAGGCTCTTCGTCCTGCAACTGGCTCGGCTGTCCGGACTGGACCGGCTCCGCTTCCCGTGTTGCCGGTGCCGGGGAATCGCCCACCGCCTCCCGGAAAGCCTGCTCCAGGCTCCTCGCCTCATCTTCCGAGGCAAATTTGAGCTGTTGCTCATACGCATCCTGGATTTTCCGGCGATCGCCGGTTGGCTCAATTCCAAGGATTTCCCAACAATTCATACAGCTGCAACTCCCGGGCCGAGATTCATTACATTTCAGAGAGACAAAACGCCTGTAGTCCCTTACGATAGGACCCAATCATAATAAAACCGCTTTAACCTTTTTCTCGGCAGATTATAGAACGTCAACCATGCATCAATCGACAAAAACGGCAGGGGCGCGTAAAGGTTACTCCTTCCTACCCTGCTTCGGCCTCAGCCTTGCCCTTTCCGTTCTGCTACCGGCGACCGCGATTGCGCAGACTGATGCCCCCGATTTCATGCCCGGACTGCTTGCCCTGGAAGGCGAACAAAGCGAAATCCCCGAGGTACTGACGACAACGCGACTGCGCCAGTCAAAACTCCGGGTACCCGGGACCACCACCATCATTACCGGCGAGATGATTCGTGATCTCGGCATCATGAACCTGGTAGAGGCGTTCAGGTTGGTTCCGGGCATGGTGGTCGGCCATTGGGGCAGCACCAATCCGGTGACAAGCTACCAGGGTACCTCCCAGTACGAACAGCGCCGGCTTCAGGTTCAGATAGACGGACGAACCGCCTACCGAATCAGTCTGGCAGATGTAGACTGGCTGGGCATGCCAGTGGCACTGGAAAATATCGAGCGCATCGAAGTGAGTCGTGGGCCCAATTCTGCCGCCTATGGCATCAACGCGTTCCTGGGCAGTATCAATATCATCACCCGGTCACCAGAGGATACCGCCGGCGTGGAAGCGTACACTTCCGTTGGCTCCCGGGGACACCTTCGCACGTTCACGTCTGTCGGCGATACCGATGCTCAGAAGAGCTGGCGGCTATCTTACGAAAAGCGTAAATCCAACGGCTTTGACAACCAGATTGATGACGGAGAGCTGTTCCCGTTTCACGATGGCCACGACGTAAACAACTTTAACTTCGACAGTGTATTCCGGATCGACCGGCAGCATTCCATTGACGTCCGGGCGGGCGTGCTGGATGGGGTCAATGAGGAAGATCTCAGGAAGTCCGGCAAACTGGGCGCAACCACGGACCCGGACATTATCATGGATGATTATTACCTCCATGTGCGGTTCGACGGCGCGACGTCGCCCGATCATTTCTACCATATCCAGGCAAGTTACCAGAACCAGCGTCAACGGCAGCGGTGGTCCGTGTCTGCGCCTGCGTCGCAGATCAATGCCATTTTGCCAACCGGATTTCCCCCCTTCCCCGAGGATCAGGGTCCGTTCATCGCTGACCTGAATGAAGATCTGGAAGAAACCCGTCAGGAAATTGAATTCCAGGACACCATTATTTTCAGTGACCAGTTCAAACTGGTCTCCGGTGTGGGCTATCGCAAGGACACGTTCAATTCCGAAACCTACTTTAACGGGGAAGGCAGCAACTACCAGTCCAGGGTGTTCGCCAATGCCGAATATTCGCCTTTTCGCTGGCTGACCTTCAACGCTGGCGGTAACTGGGAGCGGACCACAACCACCGATGAAGATTACTTCTCGCCCCGGGCCGCGGCAAACTTTATCCTGAACAACAACCACGCCCTGCGATTCGTTTTTTCCCGGGCAGTCAGAACACCCGATGCCTTTGAACAGAATCCGGACTGGTCCTACACGCCTCGCAATGTTCAGCCACCCTTTGAAGTATTAGAGGGTCAGAGGATTGAAGTCGAAAACATTCTGGATCCGAGCACGTCCACCTACGGACAGAAACTCGAGGAAGAATGGGTCACCTCCCGGGAAATCAGCTACTTTGGCCAGTTCCATCTCGAAAGAGCCCTGCTTTCGTTGGAAGTGCGCTACTTCAACGATGATTTGCGTGACATGATCAGCGGCGTTATAAACGAGGAAGAATGGTATATCGCAAACAACGTTGATCTTGAGCAGGAAGGCGTCGAGCTGGAAACCTCGCTGGAGTTTTCCGGAACCAAGCTCCGGGCTACCTACGCGTATCTTGAGCAGGAAGGCAGATACACTGGCGACCCGGCCGCGCTTCCGGTCGACAAGCAGGAACGTGCCGTAGATCTTATGGGCCGTCTCTCCGCCCGTGACTCCGGTAGTTTTGCCTGGATCCAGGATCTGCCAATGGGCTTCATGACCTCAGCGGCCATGTACTGGACCAATGAAGTGCGCAATACCCGGTTCGAGCGGGCCGATTTCAGGCTCGCACGTCGGGTGGACAGAACCAACTACAGTTATATGCTGGCACTGACGATCCAGCATTACCTTAACCCCAAGCCATGGATCAGCCCTGACAACCGGATTGAGGATCAGAACCAGTTTTTTGTTGAAGCTGGGATTCGTTTCTGAATTTAACAAGGAAAGCGTGAGCCCTGGACGGTATGGAGCGAAGTACAGGCAAGGCAGATCAAAAACGGTCCATATGTGGAATCCGGAGTCTTTTCCCCAAGACCCTGTGCATTCTGCTGCTGACCGTTTTTTCCGTGTTTTCCGGCGCCCAGGAATCGCAAGGCCAGGAATCGCAAGGAAGAGTGGTTTACTTTGCGGGTTCGGGCAATGCCCCTCTCGACCAACACCTGATTCAGCTGCTGAGAGGAGAGCTGGCTCCAGCAACATCCCTGATAGAAATTACTGATGATCAGCTGGCCACCCTTGATTCCGGGCCGATCATCAGCGTGGGGCCCGCCGCCTTCTCCCGGGTCCGTCAGGCAAACCGCTCGGCACCCATATTGGCCATGCTGGTGGACAAGTCCTTCATCTCGGGGTTTGCAGAGCGGTCTCCGGGCCAGATCACCGGGGTGCTGTACAACGTACCCCTGATCCGCCAGGCCCTGACAGGGAAAGCCATCCTGCCCCAGGCCAACAAGATAGCCCTGTTGGCAACCGCAGACTCGGTGGAACTCTACGAACCGCTGATTGATGAGCTGCCGGCCTATGGCATGTCCGCCAGAATTTTTCTGGTCGAAAGCAACGATAAACTGATTCCAACACTGGTTCGGGCCCTGGGCTACGGCGATTTCCTGCTGGCCGCGCCGGACAGTGCCATTTACAACCCCAGAACCATCAAACATATTCTGTTAACCGCCTATCGTCGTAATCAGATCGTCATTGGACCGACTCAGGCTTATGTGAAAGCGGGATCACTGGCGTCCAGTTATGCGCCGTTCCCGGAGATGGTCGAGATGGCAGATGAATTCCTGGCCACTTTCTTCGAGACCGGAGAATTTCCGGCACCCGCCTACCCGGAAAACTTCCGGGTTGAAGTGAACGCCCAGGTTGCTCGCTCCCTGAATATCCCCCTGCCCAGCCGTGAGGATATTGCCGCACGAGTGGATCGACAACTGACCGTTAATGGGGAGGCGTCTGATGAGTGATATGCCCAGACAGCAACGCCCCCTGTCGCGCAAACTGCTCCTCCTCGGGGCGCTTCCTGCGGTTCTGATGTTTATCGTGCTGATGGTGTTTTTCACGTCTGCAAGGCTGGAGGATGCCCGCCGTGATGTCTCCGATAGCAGCCAGATGCTTGCAGACAGCCTGGCCCCTGCGCTGGAGTACGCCGTTGTCTCTGGCAACACCCTGGCCCTGGATCAGATTCTTTCCCAGTCCCTGCGCCGCAGCAAAGCCGACTGGATCCGCGTTTCGGACGTCATGGGGGACCAGATTGGCTTCGTGTCCCATGAACCAATCGCCCCCGGAGAGATGCCGGAGCGCTATCAGATCTATGAGGCGGAGATCCTTCAGCAACCCCTCGAGTTCGGCTCCGAGCGGACCGCAGAATGGTTCGAACCGGACTACGGCTTTGGCTCAGGCTCCCTTCGGGTTGGCACTGTTCAGGTGGGCGTTGGTCATGACGTTCTCGCCGACAGGCGACAGGATATCCTCTGGACCTCGATCGCCGTTGGCGTGGCCCTGCTGCTGTTTACCATCCTGATTATCAACCATTTTCTGGGGACTATTCTCGCGCCCATCCGAGATCTGGCCGGACGGATTGGTCAACTGACCGCCGGCAACTATCAGGAACGCCCCCTGAATACCCACCAGAATTCCCGGGAGATCGCCGCCATCGAAGAGCAGCTCAATCAGCTCGCGAGCCATCTGGCCACTCTGAAAACAGCCCGGGATCAGACTCTCGCCGCCTCCGAGGGCGCGAGGGAAAAAGCCGAAATGGCGAACCAGGCGAAATCCGAGTTCCTCGCCACCATGAGCCATGAGCTACGGACACCACTGAACGGCGTTCTCGGCATGATAGACCTGATCCAGGAAGATCCGCTCACCCATCGTCAGCGTGACTATCTCAATACCGCCCGTCAGTCCACGGAAGACCTGCTTACGGTGATCGCCGATATCCTCGATTACTCGAAGATGGACAGTGGCACCCTGAAGCTTGAGAGCCAGGAGTTTGACCTTCGGGAACTGATTTCCAACTGTACCGCCACCTACCGGCACGTGGCCGAGCAACAGGGCCTGGCTCTCAATCTGAAATTCTACGGCGACTGGCCGGACAACCCGGTTGTGATTGGCGACCCGGCGCGTCTACGTCAGGTACTTGCCGGGCTGGCCGACAACGCCATCAAATTTACGGGCGATGGCTTCATTAACATTCAGGCCGGTTGTTTCGCCCTGGAAGACAACTGCATCATTCTCAATTGCTCGGTGAGTGATTCCGGTTCCGGGATTCCGGTAGATCGCCTGCAGGACATCTTCAACTCTTTCGAGCAACTGGATGGTGGTAATAACCGGGGATATGGTGGCACCGGCCTGGGTCTCTCTCTGGTGCAGCGCCTGGTGGAACTCATGGGCGGCCACATTCAGGTAGAAACCGATCTGGGTAAAGGCTCCTCGTTCCGCTTTGAACTACCGTTCGAGCTGGCCACCCCCACCAACCAGCCAGAGCCTTCCGGCCCACCACCCAGGGAAGCCATCAATGGCACCAGCCACGCCCTGGTGGTGGAGGACAACCCCGTTAACCAGCGCGTGGCCACCGCCATGCTCAAGCGGCTGGGTTTCCAGACGGATTCCGCCAACAATGGCAAGGAAGCACTGGAGAGAGTCACCACCAACCACACCGGCTACGACATCATTCTGATGGACTGCCAGATGCCGGTGATGGACGGGTACGAAGCCACCCGTTATATCCGGGAGTGGGAACAGAGCAACGGGCAGATTGGCACGCCGATTATTGCGTTAACAGCGGACGTATTGCCCGGAACGGAGAAAAGCTGCCTGGACTGCGGCATGAACGATTATCTGGCCAAGCCAGTCCGGAAGGAAATGCTGCGCGAGGTTCTGAGCCGCTGGGTTCAGCTCTAGGGAAGCTCCGGCGCCCGCATCCAGGCGCCGGGAATGACTCAGGCCACCGGCTCCCGCATGGTGACAAACTCTTCCGCAGAAGTCGGGTGAATACCCAGGGTAGAATCAAACTGGGCCTTGGTGGCACCAGCCTTGATTGCAACCGCCAGGCCCTGGGTGATCTCACCCGCGTCCGGGCCCACCATATGGGCACCCAACACCTTGTCCGTCTCATCGTCCACGACCAGCTTCATCAGGCTACGCTCATCCCGACCGCTGAGGGTGTATTTCATCGGCCGGAATTCGGAGCGATAGATTCGCAGCCGGTGCCCCGCTTCGCGGGCCTCTTCCTCGGTCAGGCCCACGGTGCCGATGTTGGGCTGGCAGAACACGGCGGTTGGAATGGCGGCATAATCCATCTCGCCTTTGCCATCACCAAACAGACGTCTGGAGAGCACCATGCCCTGGGCCAGGGCAACCGGCGTGAGCTGCGGGGTTCCAATCACATCACCCAGCGCGGTAATTGAGGGCACCGCGGTCTGGAAGTGATCGTCTACCACCACATGCCCCGAGGCACTCAACTGAACGCCCAGATCTGTAAGGCCAAGGCCGTCAACGAGCGCACGGCGGCCGGTTGCCGCCATCACAAGGCCGGTCTCGAGAGTTTCGCCATTGTTTAGTTGAACCCGGTAATGGGCATTCTCGGCTTCAACGGATTCAATCGTCACTCCAAACTGCAGGTTCACGCCTTTCTTGCGCATTTCCTGTTCGGTAAACCGGCGAATATCCCCATCAAACCCGCGCAGGAACAGATCGCCCCGATACAGCAAGGTGGTTTCAACACCCAATCCGGCCAGAATGCCGGCAAACTCCACAGCAATGTAGCCGCCACCCCACACCACCGCCTGCTTCGGCAGCTGCGGGAGGTAGAACATTTCATTAGAGGTGAGGAGGCATTCCTTGCCAGGCACATCGGGAATAACCGGCCAGCTGCCTGTGGCAATGGTAATGTGTTCTGCCCGGTAAGAAGTGTCGCCAACCACCACGGTGTTGGCGTCTGCCAGTGACGCCGTCCCTTCAATGATGGTTACACCGGCATTTTCCAGCAACCGGCCATAGATGCCGTTCAGGCGCTCTATCTCGGCGTTCTTGTTGGCTACCAGCTTGGGCCAGTCAAAACTGACATCATCGAGAGGCACCTGCCAGCCATAACCGGCGGCGTCTTCCAGCTCGTCAGGGACATGGGCCCCGTAGACGAACAGCTTCTTGGGCACGCAGCCGACGTTCACGCAGGTTCCGCCCAGGTACCTGGATTCAACCACGGCCACCTTTGCGCCTCTCTGGGCAGACATGCGGGCGAGACGAACACCGCCGGAGCCGGCGCCGATAACGATCAGATCAAAATCCTGCTGGTCAGACACAGCTTCTCCCGTTCAACATCGAATTAGGTCAGGTTTGGCCTGGCGCGGCCATTTTGGTTTCCGGATGCACTTCCCTGAACAGCACGTGATCCTCAAAATCGCCGAGCTGTATCTTGCCAAGACTCCGGAAACCCTCGGATTCGTAAAAGGGCAGATAGCGATTGTTGCCGGTATCCAGTACCAGCCCGCTGCCCCTCGGGTTTTCGGCACAGAGTTTCTCAACGGTTTTCAGCAACAAGCGGCCATAACCCCGATTCTGGTACTTGGGATTTACGCCCATCATTGGCAATTGGTGCGCCAGCGGCTGAGGCAGCATGTTACGAATTTTCTCGTGGTAGTCCAGGTACCGGCGGGTGGAGGAAAAACCGGTGGTAAGGACCATACGGATCCGCCAGCTGATCTGATCAGCCAGGTTCATCCTCAGTTCCGGATCCCCGATGAACGCGACGGCAACAAGGGTGTCGTCTACCATCACGCCAATCGCATCCTGATCAAGCTCGAAGTACAGATCGATCAGTTCCCGTATGGTGGCCCGGACCCGCTGATCGTAGCCGGGGCGCCGATGGTCAAACAGATACTGGAACGTCGGCTCTTTTCGATAGGCGTGAAACAGTATGGATCTGGCTTCATTACGCGCCGTCTCGTCCAGGCGAACAATGGCTGGCTCGGATTTGTTCTTGTTGTCGCTGCCGTTACTCATCGCTTCCCTCTCCTGCGTCAGTCCCGGACAAAAGGCCCGGAATCTGTATTTCAGAATCAGATGGCCAGTGTTAAACGAACGGATACCCGCCCCGGTTCACTTGCCCTGTCCATGGCGGCCTGGTCAATCACCACGCCATGGTTGCCATTCAGCCGCTCCAGCCACGCCGCCACCTCTGCAAACGGTGCGTTCTCAAGCCAGACACGGATGGCGTCCTCGCCGCTCGGCTCAAAGCGCTGAAGCGACAGGCCTGCCTCGCCGGCGGAGCGGGTCACAAGGGCCATCAGGGCTCGACCGTCCGCGGGTTTGTCGGCTGTTGCCGTCGCGTTATTGCCACCGGCATTGCCCAGGCGCTGAATGGTTTGTTCGTTGGCCTGCATCCAGGCCAGCAATTCACCGGCATTGTCTCGCGCAGCCTCAGACTGTTCATAAAAAACCGCAGCCGGGCGCCATACGGCAAAATACAGAATACCAATAAAGATCGCGATGGCGAGTACCACCAGGGCCTGCTGGTCGCGACGGGGTAACTGATCGTATTGTGCAATGAGCTTGCCGACCGCCGGCTGATCCTTGATTCGGGAAAGCATACCCTTAACCTCCAGAGACCGTCAGGCGGCCACGTGCACCAGTGGCCTCGTTCACAACCGAGCCAATCTGGGCTTCCAGACCCTGATTCGCCAGCCCGTTTCGCAAGGCACTCAGACGATCATAACTATCGGCTCTGACGTCCACGATCAGCTCACCGCGCGAGCGGCTGTAGTTAACCGAATTGAAATTGACCCCCTGGCTACCCGGCAGACGGGCGTATTGCTGGCCGGTATATTTCATCAGGGTGATAAAGTCCACTTCCGGCCCGCTGGAACCGGCAACCCGAAGCTGCCCTTCGATCACACGTCGGACATTGCCTGCATGAGTGCGCCTGTCATTGGGGAAGGCATCGCGATAGATCGCCATGGCCTCGTTTCTTAATTCCTCGGCCTGATTCTGGTAGTAAAACCCCATTCCGGCATTCAACGCCACCTGAACGCCGAACCAGACGGCCGCCACCGCAATCAGCGGCTTCCACGGTTTCAGCGGGCTTGCCTTGCCCGATGTCGAGGAAAACATGCCCTGGCAAAGGTTTACCGGTTCACACAGGTGGTTGTGATGGGCGTAGGCAAGTAACTCCAGGGGCATGAGCTCCAGGACTTCCTTGCGAACCGCCAGGCGACCGGATTCACTTAACTCGGCAATGGCGGACTGCTGAATATCGAACTCATCTTCTGTGCCGTAGAGAGTGACCGGGATTTCAGCCACAACCTCTTCGGCGGAGGGGGCCGCAAGGGTGTGGGCAAACATGCCCAGATTGGCAGACTGCATGCTCAGCCACTCGCCCCGCTCACTCACCAACATCGCAACATCGCCATCGAGGCAAATCGACCAACCGCCGTCGGTGCGTGGCAACAGGGATGCATCCGGATAAATCGCGTCCAGACGAACGTGCTCCCAGCCACTGAACAGGTGCACCCACTGCCCCATCTGTTCCCGGTCTATAGCCGCTACCCGGTAGCCCTGCTCGGTGTGTGCTCCGAGGGCCAGGTGCACGGAATCGATATCCTGGGCGATCTGTTCCTCGACCGCGTAGGGTAACGCCTGATTAATAAACCGACTTTGCTTTGCAGGAATGTCAGCCAGGCAGTAAATCGCTTCTTCGCCGGGAATAAGGCCGATCAACAGAACGTTATCCAGGGCATTCTGTGCCAGGGTGTGCTCGATGGAATCGCGGCTGTCGCCGGTGCCACGGGCCTGGGCATCGCCACTGGCATCGTGCAGGACCCAGTTGAACATCTGGGCATCGGGGTCCTGGTCAGCGTCCGCGAACGGCGGTATCGGGCGGACGTAAAGGCGATAAGACATGATTATCCTTCTGAAATGGTAAAAGGCTCTTTGGTAATTCGGCTCTTCTGCCCGGTATCCCTGTTAACCGTCTGGACTTCGCCTTCCGGAGTCCGGAACACGGTACTGACCATATTTACGACACGGTTATCGTAGGTAATCCGTGAAGCAACTTCAAAAAACCGTGTCTGCAACCCCAGGCCAACCGATTTGAGCCCGAGACCGGCGAACTCCGGCAACGCCAGAAAGTCCTGAAGGTTCTCGAACCGTTCCTCTTCCCGCTTCTCAAGAATAGACGCAGCCTGGGCGTCCGTCAGTTCTTCATGGAGCGAGCGAATCACCATGGCAGTGGCGGTGTTCACATTGATCCCCGCACCATTGACCGGTAGCGCCGCCACGTGGGGCCGCAGGGCCTGATAGATCTCCTGGGTCATGCCCTCGATCAGCCGCAGTTCGGTCACCGTGGTGAAAGGCTGGTTGGCAGCCCGGTAAGCCTGCTCCGCCATCAGGTACTGGCCATCCTCGGCACCATAGGCGGTAACCGTCTGGTCGTTAGGGTCGATCCAGTCCACCAGCGAGTCCACGGAAACGGCCGTTATGCCCAGTGCAGCAAACAACTGAACGAAACGATTCCTGACCACAGGGTCCACCTGACCATTGGCACCGACCAGATCATTCAGGTTCAGTCGGCCACCCAGGTCGTCAATCTGAACCTCGGCCACGCCGTTATCATCCAGCGGCAGAACGGCCGCGTTGGCAGCCCAGAACTCGTCGAGGCTGTCGACCATCAGGTTCTCTTCCTTGTCCTCGTCATAATCCCTGCGCAGGATCTGGCGGGCAAAGGCTTCGGCACCGAGCGCAATACTCTGGCCCTGCTGCTGAGCCAGATAATGGCCCGCCTTGAACACCCTCAGGCTCTGCTGCTGCGTCATGCCTGACGCAAGCATGACCACCAGGGCCATGGCCAGCAGCACCATGATCAAGGCGACGCCGTGCTGACGGTGAGGTAACGCCGGGATCTGCGCCATAGCGGCCTAGCCTCCCTGCCCCGTTGCGCCGGTATTTTCACCGGGTTGCTCTCCGGTGGGCTCCTCTTCAGCGCTTTCTTCTTCCGCTTCGCTGGCAGCCTGGTTGGCTTGATTCAGGGCACCCTGGGCAACTGCCGGATCAAAATCCGGCAAGGCAAAGGTCCGTACCAGCGTTCCGAAACGTTCATGCTCCAGAGTCACCTCCATTCCCAGCGGCAACGGAATATCCGGGCGGCTACCGGGGGTCAATCCGGCCATCACCTCATCGGTTGGCCATTGGGGCTGCCAGCTCCGGTTGGAATCCAGAAACCGCACTTCCAGGCGTTTTACGCCTTCCATAAGCAGCACGTCGCGGCTTTCATCTTCCTGGCCCTGGTCCACCATGGGCCAGTACCGGCGCCGTAACTCGCTGCCGGTATATTCCCAGCCAACGCGCTGCAGGCCACTGCGGCGGATGCCAAGGGGGTTGCGCCAGCCCTGACGGGTCAGCAACAGGGAGAAATCATCCTCTCGGCTGGACAGTGCCGGCTGGAAATCGCCGTAAATATCCCTTGCCGGTCGGTTGACCACCTGAATGATATCCCGCTCCAGCAAGAGCATGGCCCGCTGAAGACCGTCGAACTGTTCAGCCAGTTCGTTCACCCGATCGCGGGAATTCACCACCCCATTGATAACCTGCCACACACCCAGGCCGATAACGGCGGTTATGGTGACCGCAATCAACACCTCCAGCAGGGTGAAACCTTTTTGCTGCGGTTGGCAGCGCTGGCGAGGCACGGCCATCATTGTGTCCCCACGAAAGCAGACAGGGTATGTATCGGAACCGGCTGCGCGCCTTCCTCGCGGTAACGGGCAACCGTGACCTCCACGCGGCGCATTTTCGCCTCGGCGGTGGCGAGAATGGCTGTGGTCAGGCGCCAGCGATACGGCCCGAAATCGGTGTCCTTGGAGTTCTCGGAGATACCCGGGGTGTTTTCCTGGAGGCGGATTTCATTAATTCGATTATCCGCGAGCCAGCTGGCCAGGGTTTTATCCCGCACCCGTTCGTAGCTGGAGATGTACTGGCTGCCAACCTCCGCTGCTGCGGTCGCAATCAAACCGAACACAAGCAGAGCGATGAGCACTTCGATCAGGGTAAACCCTTTGTGCGTTCTCACCCGCTGCTCCCCTCTTCGCCCGGCTTGCGCCACTCCATGGGCGACACACCATCAGAGGCCAGCACGTGCATGGTGTCTGACCCGTTTCCGATAGTGAACTCAAGCTCGAACGGCGTTGTCTCGCCACTGGAGAAGAACACCACGTCCGGGAGCAAGGTGTCTTCGGATGAAGCCAGTCTGGGTGCGTCGCTCTCGATAAACTCGGTAACGGTCAGCCATTCGGGAAGGCTTCGGGCCCGGAACATGCGCTCGCCAGAGGCTTTCCAGTCCCCGGTCTGATCCTGAAAGGCCACAAACTGATAGCCGTCTTCTTCCAGCTTCAGGCCCAGTTCCAGGTTATTGAGTACCGCCTGCTCGGAGGCTGTCTGCATGAGCAGATACAACTCCCGCACTTCGTTTTCCAGTTCACGCTGCTGGGAGCTTCCCCCCATTGTGAATACCGCAAGGGACGCCAGCAGACCCACAACCACCAGGACCACCAGTATTTCAATCAGGGTGAAACCGGTCTGTCGGGATCTGATCTGCACAGTGATTTAGCCCTCGGTATCCCAGGCGCTGATATCGGCAGCGTCGCCTTCGCCGCCTTCCTGGCCGTCAGCGCCATAGGAATACAGATCGTAGGGGCCTTCGGTGCCCGGACTTACGTACTGGTATTCAGAACCCCAGGGGTCTTCCGGCACGCTCTTCAGGTAACCGTCCTGGTTCCAGTTCTTCGGTTCCGGGCTACCGCTGGGTTTGGAGACCAGGGCTTCCAGACCCTGCTGGGTAGACGGGTAATGACTGTTATCCAGGCGATAGAGGTCCAGTGCATTGGCGATGTTGCTCAACTGGGTTTCCGCCACGGTAACTTTTGCCTGATCACTCCTGCCCATGATGTTGGGTGCCACGATGGCCACCAGCAGGCCCAGGATCACCATCACCACCATGATTTCGATCAGGGTAAAGCCGCGGTTGGAGTTGTGTGTATTGAGGTTCTTGATGGTCATTGTCTCACTCGTTATTGGCATGGATTGCTTTCGGTTCGGATTCGTCTACTGACAATCCGGCGCGGGATTCATCCCACGAGATTACTCATATTCAGTATCGGCAGCATGATGGCCAGGACGATGATCAGCACCACTACGCCCATTACCAGTAGCATCATGGGCTCAAACAGCCCTACGATCGCGGCTATCTTGGACTGCAGGGTGTTTTCCTGCATTCGGGCGGTCCGCTCCAGCATGCTGTCCAGCTCGCCACTGGCCTCCCCGCTGGCGATCATGTGCAGCATCATCGGCGGGAAATACCCGGTCTGATCGAGGGAACGGTGTAATGAGCCGCCTTCACTGACTTTTCGGGCCGCATCCCGCAATTCCTGTCTCAGGAAATCGTTGGAGAGCACCTCACCGGCAATGCGCATCGCCTCTACCAGCGGCACGCCACTGGTGGTCAGAATGCTCAGGGTGCTGGCATACCGGGCGGTGTTTACCCCACGAACCATCCCGGAAAACAGGGGCAGATGTAACAAACGCTTGTGAAACCGCAGGCGGAACCCGGGCTTGGTCAGGAAAAACCGGAACACCATCAGTGCCCCGACCAGCAGTATAAACAGGTAGACACCGTAATCCGCCAGAAATTCCGACACTGCCAGCATCGCCATGGTCAGCGTTGGTAACTCCTGCCCCTGCTTGAGAAACACATCAATGATATCCGGCACCACGTAGGTGAGCAGGAACACCACGATGGCTATGGCGACGATACTCAGAATGATGGGATAGATTGCCGCCAGCTGAATCTTCTGGCGTGCCTCCTGACGGCTTTCCGTGTAATCCGCCAGCCGGTTGAGCACCAGGTCCAGATGGCCGGCGTGCTCGCCCGCGGCAACGGTGGACCGATAAAGCCTCGGAAACGCGCGCGGGAACTCGCCCAGGCTGTCCGCCAGGGTGTAACCTTCCATGACCTTGGCCCTGATAGCGATCAGCATGCTGCGAATTCTTGGCTTCGGGGACTGCTGCGCCGCGGCAGAAAGCGCTTGCTCGATGGGAATACCCGATTGAATCAGCGTTGCCAGCTGGCGGGTGACCAGGGCCAGGTCGGCAGCCGCCAGGGAACCCCGGCTGCTCAGGGGATTACTTCGGGCCTGCTTTTCCGCTGCCGGCTCAACCGCCAGTGGCGTCAGGCCGCGCTCCCGCAACTGCTGGCGAACGGCTCTCGGGGCATCCGCCTCGACCACACCATGTTTCTGCTTGCCGCGGGCATCAAGCGCCTTGTATTCGTATGCAGGCATGGCTTACTGACCCCGGTGTGTAACGCGGAGCACTTCTTCCACCGTTGTCACACCATCCAGTATCTTCTGCACGCCGTCTGCGTGAATACTCGGGCCATGCTGGCGCGCCACCTTTTCAAGGTCCAGTTCACCAGCTCTTTTGTGAATCAGAGCGCTGATTTCCTCGGAGATCTCCACTACCTCATAGATACCGATACGGCCGCGGTAACCCAGCTGGTTGCAGTGGCTGCAACCCGTTGCCCGGTAAATGGTGGGCGGATTGGCGGGGTCCTGCTGCAGGAACTCGCAGTGCTCTTCGGTTGGCGTGTAGGGCTCCCGGCATTCCTTGCACAGAACCCGCACCAGCCGCTGGGCAACAATGCCGACCAGGCTTGATGAAATCAGGAAGGGCTCGATGCCCATGTCCATAAGCCGGGTGATGGCGCCAACGGCAGTGTTGGTGTGCAGTGTGGAGAGAACCAGGTGGCCGGTCAGACTCGCCTGTACGGCAATTTCTGCTGTCTCCAGATCCCGGATCTCACCAATCATCACCACGTCCGGGTCCTGACGCAGAATGGCCCGAAGGCCCCGGGCAAAGGTCATGTCTACTTTGGTGTTGACCTGAGTCTGACCAATCCCGGGCAGGTTATATTCAATAGGATCTTCAACGGTCAGGATGTTGCGGCTGCGATCGTTGATTTCCTGCAGCGAGGCATAGAGTGTTGTGGATTTACCGGAACCGGTCGGGCCGGTCACCAGCAGGATACCGTAGGGCCGGTAAATCAGCTTGCGCAGAACCTTCAGGTCCCGCCCCGCCATGCCCAGGGATTCCAGACGGATGGCACCTGCCTGCTTATCCAGCAAACGCAGCACCACGCGCTCGCCGCTGGAGGACGGCATGGTGGATACCCGGATATCCACTTCACGTCCTGCCACCCGAAGTGCGATACGACCATCCTGCGGCACGCGCTTCTCGGCAATATCCAGCTTCGCCATAACCTTGATTCGGGAGACCAGCAACGGGGCCAACGCCCGCTTGGGCTCTACCACTTCTCGCAGCACGCCATCCACCCTGAAGCGAACCACCAGCCGCTTTTCATAGGTTTCGATATGAACGTCCGAGGCACTGGTTTTCACCGCTTCGGTCAGGATGGCGTTAATCAGCCGGATGATCGGCGCATCGTCTTCCTGCTCCAGCAAATCCTCGGTTTCCGGCACCGAATCCGCCAGGGACGCCAGATCCATGTCGTCGCCGATGCCCTCCACCATCTGCATGGCTTCGGCGGAATCGTTCTGATACGCGGAATTCAGGGCCTGATCGAAGCGGTCTGGATCGATGGTGGCAAAACGGGCCCGACCGCCACTGATACGGTTCGCTTCCGCAAGAGCGGAATGGGACGCACCGGGGCGAACGAGAATAACCGGCTCGCCGGCATCCGAACGGGTCAGGATTACTCCGTTGCGCTTGGCAAAAGTAAACGGAAGACGGCCCAGCGGAGCATCCTGCGGCTGAAGTTCAGTGTCTGTGTCCAAGGTCGTCCTCGTTCGTGAAACCCTTTTCGATTCAACTAATTCAGAAAGGCTACCACAGGATATGGACCCGCTGAATAACTCTATACACTATACTGCCAATAAAACGTTGCAGTCTGATAACCTGTGAGCTTTTTCCCGGCCCACAAACTTGCATTCAGGATGATCAATGCTCCTAAACAACGAACGGTTTCCCCTGATTCTCGCGCTCGTGGCAGGGGCCGCCATGGTCGCCCTGACAGCCTGGCAGGGTTACCGTTTCTGGCAGATGGAAAGCCAACAAGGCAATTTCGACACCGCGCAGCCACTGGTCTCCGATCCCGCTGCCGGTCGGGAGCCACCCAGCGTAAATCTGTCGTCCCTGGATCTGTTCGGGGCGGCGTCGGGCGAAAGCGCGCCGGCGGAAATGGATACGGAGAATCTGCCGGAAACCAACCTTCGATTGTTTCTTCGCGGCGTTCTGGCCGCCGATGGCGAGTTCCCGGGCAGCGCGCTGATTGAAGATGACAAGAGTAAAACCGAAGTCTACCTCGTCGGTGACGAATTGCCCGGCGACGCTACCCTGCGCTCGGTACACCCCAACCGGGTGATCATTGAGCGCTCCGGCAAACTCGAGAACCTGTATTTCCCGGAGTCTGAAGACCGCAGCGGCATGTCCTTCACCGCTGACCAGCAGGAAGAACCGGCCACTGAAGCCCAGCAGGCTGCATCCTCCTCGCCCTCAAGAGCGCCCGCCACCGCCACCAGCGATGAGCAGCGCCGGGAGGAAATCCGCCGGCGCCTTGAGCAGCTCAGGGAACGCCTACGGAACAATAACTGAGGCGCCCCATGGAAACGGCCGCCATGCAGATACGCCGCCGTTCCAGTCTTCTGCCTGCGTTATTGTTGGTGGTTTCCGTTGTCGGTGCCCTAGAGCTCGGCTCCCGCCTGATGAACTATGTACAGGAGGAGTTCGGCACCGAGGCCCACCAGCGCCTGGAGAACTGGCAACGCCTCCACGCGCTCGCCGAGAATGCCCCGATCGACCGGCAGCTTCGGCTGGTCAACTCCTTCTTCAACCGGGTGACGTTTGTCAGCGATATCCGCCACTGGGGCGAGGAAGACTACTGGGCAACGCCGGTGGAACTGCTCACCACCAACGGCGGGGATTGCGAGGATTTTTCCATCGCCAAATACCTGACCCTCAAGTCCATGGGCGTGCCCGATGACCAGATGCGGATTGTGTATGTCAAAGCCCTGGAGCTGAACCAGGCCCACATGGTGCTGGCCTGGTATCCGGAACCGGACGCAGACCCGCTGATCCTGGACAACCTTATAAATGACATTAAACCTGCCTCTCAACGTACTGATCTTGAACCCGTTTACAGCTTCAATGGCGAAGGCCTCTGGCTCAATCAATCCGGCGGAGCGCGTACCCGAATCGGCGAAGCCGGGAGGCTTTCCCGGTGGCAGGACCTGAACAGCCGGCTGACCGAATCACTGCGCCCCTGAGGTCCATTTCAGCGAATCGGCTGGCGGCAAATGACAGCGCGACTGGCGCCAAGCGACATCTGCAGACGGCGCAGACCCGCTAGAATGCGCCCCATTGTTTTTAACCGGGAGAATGAGACACATGCGACGCTGGAACGGCTGGGGTGACGAAGGATTCAATCTGGCAATGCCGGAACAGGGTCAGGACTTTCTGGCTGCGCGGATCGGTAACGGCCGTCCTCTGGCGGACGCCACCCTGGAGTCGGTCTGCGCCAAAGTGCCGGAAACCCGGCTGAACCCGACAGCAGAGCTGCAAGCACTGATTGATACAACCCCGGAAGCGCGGGTACGCCACGCCCGTGGCCAGAGCCTGGCTGACTGGCTGGCGATGCGCAGCGGCGAGTTTGGGGTATTCCCCGATGGCGTTGCCTACCCCACCACCAGCGACGACGTTCAAGCCCTGCTCTCCTGGGCCGCCGAGCAGAGCATTCACCTGATCCCCTACGGTGGTGGCACCAGTGTGGCCGGGCATATCAACCCGCTGGACAGGGGTAAGCCGGTGCTGACCGTGGATATGGGCAAAATGAATCGTCTGCTGGATCTGGACCCGGAAAGCCAGATCGCGACGTTCGGCGCGGGTACGCCCGGACCATTGGTAGAGTCCCAGCTCCGGGCCCACGGCTATACACTCGGGCATTTTCCCCAGTCTTTCGAGCTGTCCACCGTTGGCGGCTGGGTGGCGTCCCGGTCCAGTGGCCAGCAGTCCCTGCGTTATGGCCGCATTGAGCAACTGTTTGCGGGCGGCCGCGTCGAAACCCTGCAAGGCACCCTCACCCTGCCAACCATACCGGCCTCCAGCGCCGGGCCGGATATCCGGGAAATGATTCTGGGCTCCGAAGGCCGTATCGGGCTGATCACCGAGGTGAAGGTTCGGGTAACCCCGCTTCCCGAACACGAGAGTTTCCATGTGGTCTTTTTCCCGGACTGGGAAAGCGCCCGCATCGCGAGCCGCCGGCTGGTGCAGAACCGCACTCAGCTGTCGATGCTCCGGCTCAGTAATGCGATAGAAACCGAAACCCAGCTGGCCCTGGCCGGCCACCCCAGACTGATCGGCATGCTCGAGAGCTTTCTTTCCCTCCGTGGCGCCGGCACCGGTAAATGCATGATGACCTTCGGCATCACCGGCACCCGGCGTCAGACCCGAAATGCCCTGAAAGAGGCCCGCAGCATCTGCAAGGCCCAAAACGGTGTCTATACCGGCACCCGGCTCGGCGATAAGTGGGCGGCCAAGCGTTTTACCATGCCCTATCTGAGGGAGGCCCTCTGGCAGATGGGGTACGCCGTTGACACACTGGAGACTGCCACCGACTGGGACAACGTCGACAATCTGTTGGGGCTGATCGAGACCAATCTTCGTGAGGGGCTGACCGACCAGCAGGAGAACACTCACGTATTCACTCACCTGTCCCATTTCTACAGCCAGGGCTGCAGCATCTACACCACGTATGTGTTCCGCGTTGGCGACAGCTACGAGGAAACGCTCGCCCGCTGGCAAAAGCTCAAGACCAGCACCTCCGAACTGATCGTGAACAACCGCGGCACCATCAGCCACCAGCACGGTGTCGGCAAGGATCACGCCCCTTATCTGCCGGCGGAGAAAGGGGAACTGGGAATGCTCGCCATCCGGTCCCTGTGCAGCACCTTTGACCCCGACGCCATCCTGAACCCGGAAACCTTAGTGAAATAAGTGGGAAATGAGCGCAACGCCAAATGGGAGCCCCAAGATGAACCGGACCGAAACCCTCAATATACTGCACTCAGGGACCAACGAATTTGATGTGGTGGTGGTCGGCGGCGGCATCACCGGTGCCGGGGTTGCCAGGGAAGCGGCGGGCAGCGGCCTGCGCACGCTCCTGGTAGAACAGAAAGACTTTTCCTGGGGCACCTCCAGCCGCTCCTCCAAGATGGTGCATGGCGGTCTTAGATACCTGGGCAGCGGCCATTACGGTCTTACCCGGGACGCGGTGCGCGAGCGGGAACGACTGGTGGCCGAAGCACCGGGGTTAATCGATCCGCTGCGCTTCATCATGCCCCACTTCAAAGGCCAGTTTCCGGGGCCCCGACTGTTCCAGACCCTGCTCCGGGTTTATGATTTCATTGCCCGCAACCGCAGCCGCCACTTCCTGACCCCGGCAGAATCCATGCTCTGGGTGCCGGGCCTGACCGGGGAAAACCTGGCCGGCGCCAGCGGCTTTACCGACGCAGTCACCGACGACTCAAGACTGGTCCTGCGGCTGATTGCCGAAGCCCGCCAGGACGGGGCGCTCTGCCTCAATTACACCCGGGCACTCGAAGTAAAACGCATCGGCGGCCAGGTATCGGGCTTGCTGATTCAGCCAGAGGAAAGCGACGCGCCCATCGAGATCTCCGCGCCCCTGGTCATCAACGCCACCGGCGCCTGGGCCGATCGGCTGCAATCCAGTGACACCTCCGAGGCGGCCATGAACATCCGCCCGCTGCGGGGCAGCCATCTGGTGCTCCCCTGGTCCTGCCTGCCGGTGTCCTGTTCGGTTTCCCTGTTTCATCCTGAAGATGGCCGCCCGGTGTTTGCCTTCCCATGGCTGGGCACGACCGTTCTGGGGACCACCGATATCGACCATGAAGGGAACCTTGATCAGGAGCCTGTGATTTCCGAAGCGGAGACCGCCTATCTGCTTGAGATCGCCTCACGACTGTTTCCGGGCAGCCCCATTGCCCGAAGCGACATACTGTCAACCTGGGCCGGCGTGCGGCCGGTGGTAACCGATGGCACAGGCAAGGCGCCCTCCAAAGAAAACCGGGAACACGAACTCCGGGTCGACCGCGGGCTGATCAGCATCGCCGGTGGCAAGCTCACCACCTTCCGGGTTATCGCCCGTGAAGCGCTCACCCGGGGACTTGGCGAAGACGCCGGTAAGGATCTTCGGCCAGCGTCCGAACCGGTATTTCGGGCGACGGAATATTCGCCAAGGCCAGCGGCAATTGGCCACCAGTGCTGGCAGCGACTGCAGGGGTTCTACGGCCCCGAGCTTGAGCCGCTCCTTGCCTCGGGCCCGATGGAGCCTGTCACTCCGAACCAGGCTTCCGACCTGCTCTGGGCGGAGCTCTGCTGGGCCTGCCAGAAAGAAGATGTGCAGCATCTGGACGATCTGCTTCTGCGCCGGACACGATTGGGCCTGGTGCTGCCAGCTGCCGGCAACGCCCTTCTGCCGGAGATCCGCAACCATTGCCAACCCCTGCTTGGCTGGGATGACCAGCGTTGGGAGGAAGAACAGGCCCGCTACCTGGCGATCTATCACAACGCCTATTCGCTGCCACCCGGGGAGGCCTCCGATGCCGGCTGAGCCGCTGATTCTGGCTATCGATAACGGCACCCAGAGCGTTCGTGCGCTGCTCTTCGATACCCGGGGCAACCTGGTGGGCAAAGGCAAGCAGGAAATTGAGCCCTATTTCTCGAGAGAACCCGGCTGGGCCGAGCAGCATCCCGAGTATTTCTGGGAGCAGCTCGGGGAAGCCTGCAAGTTGCTCTGGCATTCCACAGAAGCAACGCCGGATCAGGTTGCCGGTGTCACATCGACCACCCAGCGGGGCACCGTCATCAATCTGGATGAGAACGGACACCCCCTGAGACCTGCAATCATCTGGCTCGACCAGCGCCACGCAAAGGTCGAAGGCCCGGTCAAAGGGCCCTGGGGCTGGCTGTTCAAACTTGCCCGGTTGGAAGACACCATCAACCGGTTCCGGGAAAAAACCCAGGCCAACTGGATTGCCCAGAACGAACCGGAGCTCTGGGCCAAAACCCGGCACTTCCTCTTGCTGTCTGGCTACCTCAATTACCGCCTGACCGGGGAGTTTAAAGACTCGACCGGAAGCCAGGTCGGATACCTGCCCTTCGACTACAAAAAACACCGCTGGGCCGGCCCGAGGGATTTCAAATGGCAGACCATGCCCGTCGAGCCGTCCATGCTGCCTGAGCTGGTAGCGCCCGCTGAGACTTTGGGCCACCTGACCGACGAAGCCTGCCAGCACCTCGGCCTTACCAAAAACCTGCCCGTGATCGCCGCCGCTTCGGACAAGGCCTGCGAGATTCTGGGCTCCGGCGGGCTGACGCCGGATATCGGCTGCATGAGCTACGGCACCACCGCCACCATCAACACCACCAGCCAACGCTACGTGGAACCGATCCGGCTGATGCCACCCTATCCTTCTGCATTGCCCGGTCACTACTCCACGGAAGTCATGATCTACCGGGGTTTCTGGATGGTGAGCTGGTTCAAGCGGGAATTCGGGCTGCGGGAGCGAAAAATCGCCGAACAACGGGGCATTGAGCCCGAAGCGCTGTTCGATGAACTGGTCAAGGCGGTGCCGCCCGGGTCCATGGGCCTGATGTTGCAACCCTACTGGTCGCCGGGTGTACGCCAGCCCGGGCCGGAAGCCAAAGGTTCGATCATCGGTTTCGGGGACGTTCATACCCGCTCCCACATTTATCGCGCCATTCTGGAAGGTCTTGCCTATGCGCTGCGGGAAGGAAAGGAAAAAATCGAAAAGCGAAGCGGCGTTAAGATCCGGAAGCTGCGAGTGGCCGGCGGTGGCTCCCAGAGTGATGCAGCCATGCAGTTGACCGCTGATGTGTTCGGATTACCGGCCGAAAGGCCTCACACGTATGAGACCTCCGGACTCGGCGCCGCCATAGACGCGGCTGTGGGGCTGGGTCTGTACCCGGATTTCGACACCGCTGTGGCAAACATGACCCGGGTTGGCGACGTTTTCCACCCCAATGAAGAAACCCGGGCCCTTTACCAGCAGCTCTACTCCGAGGTTTATCTGAAGATGTACCCCAGCTTCAACCTCTGTATCGGAAGATCCGGGAGATTACCGGCTATCCCCGGTAACGCTCTCGGCGACCATTTCGGCGGTGATCGCCGAGAGTGTCCAGCCAAGGATGGCCGTGGCCGGTGTTGTAGAACACGGTTGGCAGGCGCCCCGGCCCAACCCTTGGCATCATGTTCGGCAGCATCGGCGTAATCCGGCCCAGGGAACGACCTTGCGTGTACAGACTCCGGGAAGCACTGCTCAACCCAACGGGTCAGCGGGCGGATCCGGTCATCCTTGATATCGCGGTTGTAACCGCTGAACTCGGCGGTACCGGCAACCCGGAAACGGCCATCGCCAAGGCGACTGGTTACGATCTTGGTGGCATCATCCAGCAGGCTGACCGTCGGTGCGGCCTTTTGCGAGGCTTCGTCGTCCAGCTCCACGGTAATGGAGTAGCCCTTAACCGGATAGATATTCACCCGGTCACCCAGCTTTTTCGCGAGCCCGCGGCTGCCGACACCGGCACAGATCACCACGCCGTCGAAGGTATCCCGGGATTGCTCGGTGCCATCGTGAGCAGTAACCCAGGCATTACGCTCGTCGGCGCTCAGCTCGGTCACCGTGTGGCCATAGCAGGTTTTAACGCCAAGGCGCTGGATGGCATCGGCCAGCCCGTTGGTGAATTTGTGAATATCACCGGTGGAGTCACTCTCGGTGAAAAATCCGCCGTAATAGTTGCCGGCAAGAGTCGGCTCGATGGACTTCATTTCCTCCGGAGTCACCGAACGGCGCTCAAGGCCGCCAGCAGACAGCAAACGAGACACTTTGGCCGCGTGGTCGAACCCGGCCTTGTCGCGATAGATATGCAGGATGCCCTGCTTCTTGAGATCAAAATCGATGCCCTCTTCCTGCGCCCAGGCAAACAGGTGATCACGGGCAGCAATGGCCAGACGGGCGGTTTCCGTGGTGTTTTTCTCGTACTGGGGAATAGCGGCAATGAACTCGGCGAACCAGCTAAGTTTGTGCCAGGAAGGCTTGGGATTGACCAGCAGGGGAGCATCCCGGCGGGACATCCACTTGATGCCCTTCATAACGGTCTGCCAGTTGTTCCAGACTTCGGCGTTCGAGGCCGAAAGTTGTCCACCGTTAGCGAAGGAAGTTTCCATCGCCGCATAGCGGTGTTTCTCGTAAACCGTAACATCAAGCCCGCGCTTGGCGAGGGTGTAGGCTGTGGTAATACCGGTGATACCACCGCCAATTACTGCGATTCGCTTCATTCCAATCTCCGTGAGCGCCCAGGGTTTCCTCTCTGCTCGAAATGGCAGAAAGCACCCCTTCCGTCACGGGACCTGAGAGATTCACGGGCCGTTTCAGCGAAACCGGCCGCTTGCTCCTTCGGTGTGCCGACTGACGCGATTGTCGACAGCTCTTCGGAAAGTATTCATGTCAGCGGTCCTTTTGCCTGAGAGTTTCCGGGGCAGTTGCTCCTTCGGCGCTGATCGCTAGCGATTCAGTCTCTCCCGCAGACACATGA
>Ga0064014_10050_pt1 | contig 61947 bp, 53 predicted proteins | sample CrowatWCoCulture_2_FD_61584 | JGI IMG/M metagenome (GOLD analysis project Ga0064014, IMG submission 61584) | Marine cyanobacteria communities from the University of California, Santa Cruz, USA, analyzing cyanobacterial DNA methylation -... | ecosystem: Host-associated > Microbial > Bacteria >...
AACACTTTATTGGTTAGTGAACCCCAAACTTCAAGAAGGGAGTTTCTGGCGCAAACCTATGGGGTTAACGTAACAGATAGCAACCAAGAGACTTTACAAGCTACTGAAGCCCTTTTGTTGGCTATCAAGCCCCAAATATTAGATAAGGTTATTTCTCAGTTAACCTTGGATGGAGTGGAAAATTACCCTTTAGTTTTGTCAATTTTGGCAGGAACTCCTTTAAGCCGTCTAGAAACCGCATTTGAGAACTTTCCTGTTATTCGGGTGATGCCCAACACTCCTGCTACGGGGGGTAGGAATGACAGCGATCGCAGCCGGAACTCGGGTTAAACCTTCTCATCTAACCCTAGCTACCTCTCTGTTTGAAGCTGTGGGGGAAGTGGTAGAAGTACCAGAATCATTAATGGACGGGGTTACAGGTTTATCTGGTTCGGGCCCTGCGTTTGTGGCCTTGATGATCGAAGCTTTGTCCGATGGGGGAGTGGCTTCTGGTTTACCCAGAGCGATCGCCAATAAACTCGCCATACAAACGGTGTTAGGAACTGCACCTTAGTCAAAGATACCGGGTTACATCCTGGCCAGTTAAAGGATCAGGTTACCAGTCCCGGAGGAACCACCATCGCAGGAGTGGCTAAGTTGGAAGAGAAGGGCTTTCGTTCTGCTGTTATCGAAGCTGTTAAGGCAGCTTATAGGCGATCGCAAGACTTAGGAAAATAACTAATAACTAACGATGGATACTGATTTTATTTACACCTATCCTGCTCTCATTCCTGGCATTCTTAAGAAACGCTATAAACGTTTTTTTAGCGGATATTGAATTAGAATCGGGGGAAACAATCACAGGCCCATTGTGCCAACACAGGTCCCATGATCGGGGTGTGTGATGTTGATAGTCGGGTTTATCTTTCTAAAAGTAATAATCCCAAACGAAAGCTGGCTTATAGTTGGGAATTGATTGAGGTAGACAATACATGGGTGGGGATTAATACAGCTTTACCTAATCGGGTTATTAAACAAGTTTTAGAACAGGAAAAATTTCCTCCCCTACAAGGAAAATACAATCAAGTTCGTCCAGAAGTTCCCTACGGAAAAAACAAGAAAAGTCGCATTGATTTTCTCTTAAGCAACGAATCTGAGAAAAACCCTATTTATGTGGAAGTAAAAAATACTACCTTAGCCACAGAAAAGATGGCATTATTTCCCGATACAGTTACCACTCGGGGACAAAAGCACTTACAGGAGTTAATGGATTTATTGCAGACGCTCAACCGATTATGTTATATTTTATTAATCGGGGAGACTGCAATCGCTTTTCCCCTGGGGACAATTATGATCCAGAGTATGGCAAATTGTTTCGGGAAGCCGTTGAAAAAGGGGTAAAAATTCTACCCTGTCGCTTTAATATTACACCCCAAGGAATTCGTTATTTAGGACTCGCAGAATTAGTTTTATAAACAAGTCAAAATTAAATCAATGACTGGAACCATTGAGATAATAATCCCTAGTTCCTTTGGCATCTAATGCGTCCCCTAAACGGTTTAAGGCATGAATATAAGCTGCTGTTCTCATAGAAACCCCATTTTGTTGTGCGATAGAATTAGGGGTCGAAAAGGTAATCACTTACCTCTCCTCCCAGTCCGAACCGTACGTGAGACTTTCACCTCATACGGCTCTCGGCAATTAGTCCCTTGTCATGGGTACTGTTAATACGTCGTCTTTCCATTCATAGCCATTATCTAGCCAATCATAGAGATAATCATTTTTGCTTTTGACATCATGACAGTGACGATGTAGAGCTTGTAGATTGTTGAACTCATCCTTTCCACCTTTCGATTTAGGCCCAGATTCCGCACTTCAAAAAGTAGCATTAAATACTACAAGCCTGGGGTTAATAATTAAGTATAATTGCTTAAGCTCTTGAAGACAAAAAAGTGGGATAATTGCTTAAGTTGTTTCCTCTGTAAAAAAAGAGCGAAAAATGTCTTATTTAGAAGAAATACAAGTTAAAAATTTAGACCATTTAGGGATAGTAGCTGGTTTAATTGATGAAATAGGAATAGTCAAAATAATTAATAATAAATTAGGAATAGATGTTAGAGAAAAAATCTCAGCAGGTACAGTAGTTAAGTCTATTTTAATCAATGGACTAGGATTTGTTTCAAGACCTCTATATTTATTCAGTCAGTTTTTTCAAGATAAAGCCATTGAGAAATTGTTAGGAGAAAGAATTAAACCTGATTACCTTAATGATGATAAAATTGGGAGAGTAATGGATGAATTATATAAATATGGACTAAATGATATTTTTATTGAAGTAGTTTTAGAAGTAATTAAAAAATTTAAAATAGACCTTAAATACTCCCATTTAGATTCCACATCATTTCATTTAGATGGAGAATATAAAAGGGAAGAAGATAAAGAGAAATAGGAAGAAGAAAAAATTATTAAAGAAAGACCAATTTTTATTAAGAAAGGATATTCTCGGGATCATAGACCAGACTTAAAACAATGTGTCTTGGATTTAATAACAAGCCAAGATGGAGATATTCCATTATTTGTGAGAGTAGGAGATGGAAATGAATCTGATAAAGCTGTATTTGGAAAAGTTTTAGTAGAATTCAAAAAGCAAATAAAGTTTGATAGTATCATTGTTTGTGATAGTGCTTTATATGGTCAAGAAAATCTCCAACTAATCCAACATTTAAAATGGATAACGAGAGTTCCAATGACCATAAAAAAAGCAAAAGAATTAGTGCAAAATATAGAGGTGGAAGAAGTAAAAGATGAAGATAAAGAAAAAAGAAGTGACCTAAATTTAGAAAGTTATACCTGGAAAGAAGAAATTGTTACTTATGGTGGAATCAAGCAAACTTGGTTAATAGTCTTGAGTGAAAAAAGACAGAAAAGTGATTTGGAAAAACTAGAAAAACAACTTTCCCAAGAAGAGAAGAAATCCCAAAAATTTCTTAAAGAAATACAATCTGAAGAATTTGAACATCCTCAAGCTGCTCGATATAAATTAAAAGCTATTAATAAAAAATTGAGATTGTTGGAAATAAAAGAAGTTGAACTGATTGAAACTTACTCGAAAAAAAAGGAAAAGATTTATAAAATGATTAGTCTGATCATCAAAAAAGATGAAGAGATAAGTAGAAAGACTAAAGAAGCAGGAAAATTTATTTTAGCAACTAACTTAGTAGAGGAAAATAAATTAGAAGCTAGTGAAATTCTGATAACTTATAAAAACCAGCAATCTACGGAAAGAGGATTTCGATTTTTGAAAGATCTCTTATTTTTTACTGATAGTTTCTTCGTTGAAAAACCAGAAAGAATAGAAACAATGTTATTTTTAATGTCTTTGTGTTTGTTGATTTATAACTTGGGGCAAAGAGAATTAAGAAATTGTTTAAAAAGAGTCAAAAAAGGAATAAATAATCAAGTAGGGAAAGTAACATTGCGTCCGACTTTGAGGTGGATATTTCAATGTTTTCAAGGTATTCATTATGTGATTTTAAACGGAGTTAAACAAATTGTCAATTTAACATAAGAAAGGCGTTTTATATTGAGTTTATTACCTGCATCTTGTCAAAGATATTATCTATAAATTGAATTGGATAAAGCAAAAATAATAAAAGAATAAGAGTCTAATGATATCAAATGAGAAGAGGAAACTCTCCTTCGTTTGTGCTGAGTCTTGCTAAGTTTTCAATGAGTATAAATCTTCTTAATTTGATTATTTTTCCTAAAAATTTAATGAAAAGAGAAATATTCTTGCCCAGGTATGATTTTCGGACTTTTTAAAACTATGTATTTTTTTATACTACATTTTGAAGTGCGGAATCTGGGTTATAAAGATTATCTATTATTCTTTCTGTCTCAATTCTGGCTTGATTTAATATGCCTAAATCCGTTGGGTATTTGATGTCTGCTGGCGCACAAGTCGCATCTAAAATTAGTTTACCTTTATTTTTTATTTTTTCTCCTTTTTCTTGGAGACAATCCTTTTTTTTACTTCTTTATCACTCTTGTCTATTTCTCTTTTTACTATTTTTTTATTGATTTTGTTTATCAATTCTCCATCAATTCTTTTCCTAAAATGAACTAGCATTGAAGATTCCAGTGGTGGCTCTTGTTGATAACAATTTAAACCTATAAAGTATTGTAGATAGGGATTTTCTCTAATCTGTTCTATAGTTTCTCTATCACTTGTTCCTAATTTTTCCTTAATAATTAATGTCCCTAATGCCATTCTAAATAGTTTGGCTGGCGCACCTTTTTCTGCTGAAAAAAGTTTAGCATATTCTTCCTCAAAATCATCCCAAGGTATCAACTCTGCCATGATTACCCAACGATTATTGGGGGACAATTTGCCCTCGAAAGGTAATTCAAATTTTTCTGGGGGCGGTAAAGGTTGCTCCTCTTTTCGATACATTTGTTCTTGACCAACAACTGGGAGGTGTTTCTACCAATTATAGCGGTTTGTAGCCGACAAAGCTGATCTTTTTTGCGATCGCGAATATGGGTGTAACCTTTTAAAGAATAGGGTTTTGCTTTTATTCAGCAAACCCTACGATAGTTCCATTTCCTTGGCGTTTTGTGCGAGGGAAGTGGTTTTCTACGTCTTTTATCATTCCGTGTAGTGCAATGTTTGCCAGTAATGGGCTTATTACACCGCCTTGAGGTGTACCTGAGTCGGTTTCCTCAAAGATGCCTTTGTCTATAACACCACATTCTAACCATTGTTTAATGATTCTTTTGATGTTATGTGGACAATCTACTTTAGACAGTAGGTAATCATGGTTAATCTTGTCGAAGCACTTGGCGATATCCGCATCAAGGACATATTTGGAGCCTTTATGAATATTGGAAAATATTCTTTCGATAGCGTCATGTGCGCTTCTGCCTGGACGAAAACCATAGGATGTTCCCTCAAATTGGGCTTCCCAATATGACTCTAAGGCTGATTTAACCAAGGCTTGCATTGCTCTATCTTTCATGGTGGGTATTCCCAATCCACGTTTTTCATCTCTTCTGTGGTTGGGAATCCAAACCCGTCTGAGTGCCTTTGCTTTGTAACCTTTTATAGTTAGTTCTTTGACTAACTTTAATCTTTGGTTAGGTCGTAGTGACTTTTTCCCATCAACGCCAGCCGTTTTCTTGCCTTGGTTGTCTTGGGTCACTTTGCGTATGGCTAAGAGCTTTGCATAGTGTGACTTTAATAGTAACTTCTGGAGCTTTTTAGCTTTGACTTTATTACCTGATTTAACAGCTTGAAATATTCTTTTTTGAAGCTTAAACACTTTTCTTTGGACTTTTGCCCAGTTTATAGTGTTCCATTCCGGCGTAGTCTTGGTTATACTCGCATTTGACATTTAACTACCTCTAGTAGAGACTATTTCATCTAATCCACCAGTAATACGTCGGCATATCCGTACTCGTTACAAGTAGGCGTTTGCTTCTTATTACTTCTCACATCCATGACCCTTGCGGTTAAGTTTGTTCCTACTTATCTACTCGACCAGTGATAAGAGCAGTCATGGACTTAATTCGTTCCGTTGGCTTGGGTATATCGGTTTTAGGTTTCATCTCTCCCCCAGGTTACTTTTCAGGAATCGGTGTGGATGTCACTCAGAAAACTCCACTTTTCACCATGTTCTTTTTGAACGCAGCCTATCAAACAGTTTTGGCTACTTCCAGGTCTTGAGGGTTCAAGTCAATGATTCAACGTAATGTTTAACCATGACCGATTGACTTGAGGATTTCTTGTGCTGTTTCATAGTGGTTATCCCCTTTTAACCCTGCTTCCATCCTGGTTTTACTAAGTCCAAAACGGAGGGTTATGTCGTTACTCTTAGGATTTTACTCCTTTGATTCCGAGTTTGGCTCCTTTAGCCAACAAACCAACAGTTATTCTGTTATAAAGGTACAGAACGGGCTACACACTTATACTTGGTACAAGCTTTCTAGCCCAACGAATCACACCCAAACTTCCTGGGCTTCACTCATCATTTTATCTCTCATTCGTTGATTAACTTCTGTCTTTGTCCAATATAAACCACTCCGATTTTGTACCCATTCAAAATAGCTAACTGTTACCCCTCCGGCGTTGACTAAAATATCAGGAAAGACATAGATTCCTTTCTAATCTAAAATCGTGTCAGCAGCAGAATTAATCGGACCATTAGCAACTTCAAAGATAAACTTTGCCCTGACATTATCTGCATTTTCCTCTGTTATTTGGTTTTCTAAAGCTGCCGGAATTAAAACATCTACATCTAACCCTAATAACTCCTCATTGGTGATACTTTGATGTTCACCAATATTGCAAACAGTATCTTGACAATAAATAGCTGCAATACCTTGATGTTCTTCTTTATAGTTACGAATACTAACAATATCTAATCCCTGTTCAGCATAAATTCCTCCTTTAGAATCACTAACTGCTACTACTTTGTAGCCAACTTTTCCTAATAATTCTGCTACCACTGCCCCTGCTTTTCCAAACCCTTGTACGGCAACAGTTGTCTTTTCTGGTATTAGTTCAAACTTAGGGAGTATGGTTTGAATCACATAATAAGCACCTGTTCCTGTTGCTGTATCTCTTCCTTGACTATCTCCCATAGTTTGGGGTTTACCAGTAACTACACCAGGACTTATTTTTCGTTGGATAATATTATATTGATCCATCATCCAACCCATGATCATTTGATTAGTATAGACATCCGGTGCAAGGATATCGATATCAGGGCCAATAAAGTCTGCGATCGCCTCAATATACCCCCGACTGAGCCTTTCTAGTTCTTGTTTGGAAAGTTCTTTCGGATTAAGGGTTATTCCCCCTTTTGCCCCCCCAAAGGGTAGGTTTAATAAAGCACATTTAAAAGTCATCCAAAAGGCTAAAGATTGCACCTCATCCATGGTAACATTGGGATGATATCGAACCCCACCTTTTCCGGGTCCTCTGGTGTCGTCATAACGCACTCGGTACCCTTGAAAAATTCTTAATGAACCGTCATCCATCCTCACAGGAATAGAGACACTTAAACTGGTTTTAGGATATTTTAATCGTTCAATAGCATCCTCAGAAATTCTGGTATATCTTAAAGCTTTTTCCAGTCTTGTACTAGCATCGGCAAGTAATCCATTCATAATTTTTTATTCCTTATTTTTTAGCAACTTTTTCCAGGGAAATGTAGCAACTCTTAGGTGATATCCACTCTTAAATATACCTCCTTTTCCAATTATTCCCCCCTTAAAAAGGGGGGTTAGGGGGGATCTTAAGGGATCTCCTTTATCAAAAATCACCTTAGTTAATAAAAAGCAACAGACTCTCAACATTCCTTGGCTGACTAATAAAGGAACAAAATTCGGAAGTTAAGATTTAGAAACTGTTACTCTTGACCCAATCGACAAGTTATTTTAAGCAAAGAATTTCGCTTCTTAATTAAATTTTAAGATATTAAAAGAATAATGGTCAGCCCAACTTAGCAATTGTTCATTATTTGACGCTTTTCGTAACAAAGTTAATACTTATTTTTTGAGTGTACCTGGTTCAATTTGGTGAATAATTGAGCCACTTTACCTATATCTTTATCTCCAGGCGATCGCTCAACTCCACTGGATAGGTCGATGCCATCCGGTGCTAAATTGTCAAGAGCTTGTAAAATATTGTTAGGGTTTAGTCCTCCTGCCAAAAACCAGGGACGATCGGGCTTAAAAGTGGCTAAAATATCCCAGTTTAAGGTTTTTCCGGTTCCCCCTAACTGTTGAGGATCATAAGCGTCTAAGAGTAAAGTATCGATGGCCTCCACATATTGAGGAATATTTTCCAAAGAGCCAACGGTTTTAATTCTAAAGGCTTTAATAATTTCTAAATGAGGCCATAATTGTTTAACCTGAGCGCAAAATTCCGGTGTTTCGTCTCCATGTAGTTGTATTGCTGTTAATTGCGCTACCTGTAGAACTCCTTTAATCTTTGTTAAACTGGGGTTGGCAAAAACCCCAATAAGGTCTATATTTGTTGGGATAACTCGAATAATTTCCTGAATTTGTTGAGAGTTGATATAGCGGGGCGATCGCTCAACACAGATAAAACCGAGAGCAGTTGCACCCAGTTCTGCGATCGCCTGTCCTTGTTGGACTTGAGTAATGCCACAAATCTTAACACGCATTTTTATGAACCCCCAATAATGGTTTTGTAATCATCTCTTGACAGTGAATGACGAATAATAATCAACAAATTTAACTGATAACTGTCCACTGCTCACTGATAATGGTATTACTCAATTTTTACAAGAAGTCTTGTCTAAGCTTAACAAGGATTTATTATAATAATAGGTTTCAATACTGTGTCATACTGTTTTTTGAGCCAGGCAATGAAAACTCAGTGGTGAAACACTCTCTATAAGCTAGAATTTCGGTGATTACTCTAACTTTACTGCATCCGACCAAAACCACTCCTGTCCAAAGTTGGACATTTAAAACAACAGCGACTATTCGTATTGGTCGTTCCACTGATAATGAAGTAGTTCTCTACAGTGCCGTGGTTTCCCGTCATCATTTAGAAATTCGCCACGAAAACAATCACTGGGAAATAGTTAACTTGGGAACCAATGGGACTTATATCGAAGAAAAATTAATTGAGCAAAAACAAGTCACCGATGGTATGACGATACGCTTGGCGAGTTCTGGACCGACAATTAAAATTTGTCTTTCTTCAGAAGATTCACCCATTAAGGGTCAACTTGCTCGAATGAATCAATCTAATTTACCCCCTCCTGTTCAAAAGAGACACCCATCGGCGCGCTGTAATCATAATTTTTCTCCTTGTTGCTTTGTTTTCTCCCCCAATTTTTTTACTCGCTATGGATGTTAATTACTAGATATATAGAATTTCTATAAGCATAAGTATCTCTGAAATTCAACCAAATTTTGACGAGCAATTAGTTATTACTTCGAGAACCTATTGTGATTAGTTTAACTGATTAATACCCTAAACATTGTGATCATGGTCCATCACCGCCGTGATCGTAATCACTGGCTTTTTGTTAACTTTATATAAGTGCTTTATTTTGCTTAAATTGTTGCGTATTCATAACTACGTAATTACCATATCTTAATATCAAAAAAAAATCAACAGCTAAGACTAGAAGAAATATTAATATTTTGCTCCCCTCTCTGCCCCGTCACCCAGTCTCTACTTAGGTTAGTGAGCATCCTGCTCACACTCCCCAAACTTAATTACGGCTATCCTCACTCCATTCCTGGCCAAAAAACGATACAGTATGAATTGTAGTGTTAAGAAATGTAACAAACTGTCACCCAGAAACTTATGTTTGAGAATTTTACCGATAAAGCCATCAAAGCCATCATGCTGGCCCAAGAAGAGGCGCAGCGTATGGGACAAAACTTAGTGGGAACAGAACACCTATTATTAGGGTTACTGAGTCAAGGAAACTCTTTGTCTGCTAGGGTTTTACAAAGTATGGGCTTAAACTTAACAAGCACAAGACAAACCATCGAACGCTTAAGGGGTAAAGGTGCAGGGTTTAGCCCCAGTAATTTGCCATTTACTCCTACAGTCAAACAAACTTTAGAAAAATCCTTTGAAATAGCCAGTAAAGATAATAGTTTTGTCACCCCAGAATACATTTTGATGGTGCTGTTGAGTGATGCCAACACAGTAGCAGTAAAGGTTTTAATTTCTCAAGGTATTGATATTCAGGAGTTACGCACTACCCTGGTGAAAAAGTTAGGGGAAGAGGAACCTGTACCAGTGACCGCAGGGGAAAAATCCGCTCCATCCCCTAGTTTTTCCCAATCTAAGGCTACTTTGGAGCAGTTTGCTACGAATTTGAAACAAAAGGCTAGAGACGGGCAAATAGACCCAGTTGTAGGGCGATCGCAAGAAATTGAAAGGGTGATCCAAATTCTTGGCCGTCGTAGCAAGAATAATGCTGTATTGGTAGGGGAACCTGGGGTGGGTAAAACGGCGATCGCCGAAGGGTTAGCCCAACGGATCGTAGAGGGTGATATACCCGAAATTTTACAAGATAAGCAGGTATTCGCCCTGGATATGGGGTTATTAGTGGCAGGAACTCGCTTCCGTGGGGACTTTGAGGAAAGATTAAAATCAATTGTTAAACAAGTCAAAGAGTCTGGCAACATTATCCTGGTTATCGATGAAATACACACCTTAGTCGGTGCCGGAACTATGGGTGGGGTAATGGATGCCGGGAACCTCTTAAAACCTGCTTTAGCTAGGGGTGAATTACAATGTTTAGGAACAACTACCCTGGATGAATATCGTCAGCACATCGAAAAAGACGCAGCCTTAGAAAGACGCTTTCAACCAGTGATGGTAGGAGAACCCTCCGTAGAAGAAACCATAGAAATTTTACAGGGGTTATGTAAAGAATATGAAGCCCATCATCAAGTCAAGTTTTCCCCCAAAGCTTTAGAAGCGGCCGCCAATTTAGGAGATAGATATATCAGCGATCGCTTTTTACCAGATAAAGCTATTGATCTGATCGATGAGGCTGGATCTCGTATTCATTTACGGCATTCTTTACAAACAAAAATGCAGCCTTCTTTTGAAGCAGAAAATGAAGCCCCAGTTATTAATCCTGACTCTTTAATACCCGTGGTTGATGAAGAAGATATTGCTGAAATTGTCACCGCTTGGACTGGTGTTCCTGTTAATCAACTAACAGAAACCGAGTCAGAATCTTTGATGTATTTAGAGGATAATTTACACAAGAAGATTATTGGTCAAGATGCAGCCGTTGAAGCTGTTTCTCGTGCCATTCGTCGCGCCAGAATTGGTTTACAAAATCCTAAGCGTCCCATTGCTAGTTTCATTTTTGCGGGTCCCACCGGAGTAGGTAAAACTGAATTAACCAAGGCATTAGCTGAGTTTTTATTTGGTTCAAAAGATGCCATGATTCGTTTAGATATGTCGGAATATATGGAACCTCAGACAGTATCTAAATTAATTGGAACTGCCCCCGGTTTTGTGGGTTACGAAGAGGGTGGACAATTAACCGAAGCAGTTCGCCGTAAACCTTATAGTGTGGTTCTCTTTGATGAGATCGAAAAAGCTCATCCTGATGTCTTTAATTTACTCTTGCAACTGTTAGAAGATGGACGGTTAACCGATAGTAAAGGACGGACGGTTGATTTTAGAAACACTTTAGTTATTATGACTTCTAACCTTGGCTCAAAAGTAATTGAGAAAGGGGGTTATAACTTCGGTTTTGAAACAGAAAATGATGATGACAATGTTAACTATAAACGTATTCAAGAAGCGGTGAATGATGAGTTAAAACAGTATTTCCGCCCTGAATTTTTGAACCGTTTGGATGAAATGATTGTTTTCCGTCAACTAACTAAATCTGAGGTGACAGAAATTGCTGATATTTTATTAGCAGAAGTTGCTCAACAATTGCACGAACAACGGCAAATCACTTTAACAGTTAGCGATGATTTCAAAGCTTTAGTAGCTGAAGAAGGCTACGATCCTAGTTACGGTGCAAGACCTTTACGCCGTGCGATTATGAGACGCTTAGAAGATAGTTTAGCTGAGTCAATTTTAGCTGGCAATATTCAGGATGGTGACACTATATTAGTGGATGTTTCTGAAGATAAGCAAGTAACAATTGAACCTGTTTTCCAAACTGATTATGCTTATGTTGAGGGTTAGATGATTGTTTTAAAAATCTTGAATATATAATTAATAATGCACCATGTTTTCTCTATAAATATGGTGCTTTTTTTGTAATTAAATTGTAATATAAATTAATTACAATTTAATTACAATCGCTGGTCGCCATTTTAGTTAGGTGGGCAACCGATACATATTCTAGATATACTGAATTAAATTATTACTTTGCCCACCCTACAATTCGTTTGAATTTATAATAATTATTTGCTCTCCCCTATTTATGGTGATCAGGAAATGTTATCCTATCGTAGGGTGGGTTAGGTGCGGATTTAATTTTGATAAAAACATCATAAGTTTTTATCTGCACCGTAACCCACCAGTTTAAATATGTAGTCTGTTATATTTTTTACATCACACTGTCGGGAGAGCAAATCTATTTTTTTATACCAATTTACTAAAGTAGGGGTTAACGGCCGTTAACCCCTACACATCCCCTACAATATAAAAATCTGTAGTCTCAGTTGATGAAAATAGTATTACAATCATTAGTCGCTATTTTATCTAGGTGGGCAACATCTCTATATTCTAGATACACTGACTTCAATTCTAATTTTGCCCATCCTACAATTCGTCTGACTTAATAATAATTATTAAACTAGCAAAATCTATTTTTTGATAATCATTAGTCGCCATTTTATCTAGGTGGGCAACATCTCTATATTCTGGATACACTGACTGAAATTCTAACTTTGCCCACCCTACAAGTTTCTACAATTTTCACAATTAATGTAAACTGTATAAATATTTACAAATAAAATTATAATCCCCGTGACACAACAATCCATCGAAACCATCAAGCGAGATTACCCTTATCAATATTTCGGGGCCCATCCTAGTCAGAATGAAACTATATTCCGAGTCTATGCACCTCGTGCAACAAGGGTTAGTCTCTTGCGTGAAGGGAACGGATGGGATTGTTTTGCCGAGACAATGACCAAAAATGATGAGGGAGTTTGGGAGATCACTATTCCTGAAAATCTCACTTGGAAGGAGTATAAGTATTATATTGAGAATCATAGTGATTATCTAGGCCAACCTTACGAAATGTCTCGTATTGACCCGTTTAGTCCTCAGTTGGCAGTCACTTGGGGAAACGATGACACCCGTAATTTTAATAGTATTGTCGGCGATCGCAACTATTTTAACTGGAGTCATAAGCATATTGATCTGCCCCATGAACCGATGAGCATTTACGAAATGCACCTATCTACCTTTCATGATGGCAACTATCGCGACATTGCCCATAAAATTGTTGGTCATTTGGGTTATATGGGTTTTACCCATGTGCAAATTATGCCCCCATTTCAAACCCCTATCCATCAATCTTGGGGATATTTGGTAGGTTGTCCTTACGCTATTTATGAACGTCACGGAACGGTAGACGACTTCAAATATTTAGTTAACCACTGCCATGCTCACGGTATTGGGGTTATTGTCGATGTTCCTTTAGGGTTTGGGGTACAAGACTGGGACTGTGGCCTAGCAAACTACGACGGCACGGATCTCTATCATCATTCTGGGTCAAAAGGTTGGAATAATCAATGGAATAGTCGTATTTATAATGTGGGGGATGTTTATGTTCAAAATTATCTCATCGGACTTTGTACTTATCTGTATCACGAGTTAGGGGTTGATGGGGCCCGTATTGATGCTGTCGCTGCTCAAATCTTTTTCGACTACGATCGCGGTTTTTGGGACTGGCCCAAAAATGATCGTGAACAGGTGGACTCAGAAAACTGGGATCTCTTTAACGGTTTAGGAGGCGATCGCTATTTTGAGGAGCGAGGATATTGGTTATCTGAGGCGGTAGATTTTGCTGGAATGTGTTTTTTAAAGGACTTACACGCCCGTTTACAGCATACTGCACCTAAATTTATTACCATTGCGGAGGAGTCACGACGGGTATTCCCTAGATTAGCTTGTCCCGTGCATGAAGGGGGACTAGGTTTTACTTACGCCCAAAATATGGGGGAAATGCACCGAGTCCGCAGTTATTTACAAATTCCCATAGAACAGCGTTTAATTGAACATATCGAGATTCTTATCCACAATAACAGTGCGGAAACTATGGTTAACGCCATGAATACCCACGATGAGTGTGCTAATGGTAAGGTACGACTAATCACAGAATTGGGTAATCATGTTCCTTTGATTGGTTTAGCGGCACTTTGTTGGTTTCGTCCCGGCGCACCCATGATTTTTCAGGGGGATGAGTTTGGAGAAGAGGGTTATTTTGATGTTTTTCAGGGGGTTGACTGGTCAAAAACTGGGGACTATGCAGCTATTCATCAACAACAAATTTCTAACAATTTTCACGATCTTAATCAGCTTCTTCGTAATGAACCGGCCTTAGCTCGTCATAACATCCATTCTATGATTCGTAATGGTTCTAATAATGAGCGAAAATGGTTTAGTTTTATCCGATGGGGTAGCGATGTTGGTTTTGATTCTGATAAGTGGGAAGATCACAAGGATGATATTATTTTTGTGCGTAACGAAACTCCTTATCAAGTTGAGTGTAATGTAGAGATTTATGTGCCGGTAGTTGGAGAATACAAGGTTATTTATAATTCTATTGATCAGCGTTATATTGGTTCTCAACACTACAACCAACACGATCCTTATTGGACGATTCATAGTTCAGGACAATTCCTTTATTTTGATGTTCATCCCTTTCAAAATATTGCTTTTAAATTGAAATGATATGATAGCAACCTGTAGGGGTTAACGGCCGTTAACCCCTACAACATTAAAGTGAATGCGATCGCACCAAGGCGTAATAATGGAAAAATTGATATTGCCATTAATAACGTCGGCTTGATGCCCCTTTCAATGGGTTAGTTTTCCACAACTACCTTGCCTATCGCTTGTCGGCTTTCCAAACGAGCATATGCCTGTGCGACTTGTTCAAGGGAATATTTTTCTTCATCAAGTACAGGCCTTAGTCCACCTGACTCGACAATCTGACTTAAATTACGAAGGATTTCCCCATGTTTTTCTCTTTTGAAATTGTGCAGCATTGGAATGAGCATAAACACGACATGTAAAGACAACCCTTTGAAGTGGGCTAACGTCAAATCTAGCTCACACATCGAAACAGTTGATGCAACTTGACCATTAAGTGCTGCTGCTTCAAATGAATTAAGCATGTTGGCACCCCCAACAGAATCGAAGACCAGGTCAAAACCTGTCCCGTCTGTGTGTTTTAAAACGTACTGTTCAACTGATTCCGTCTTATAGCCCAGATTCCGCACTTCAAAAAGTAGCATTAAATACTACAAGCCTGGGGTTAATAATTAAGTATAATTGCTTAAGCTCTTGAAGACAAAAAAGTGGGATAATTGCTTAAGTTGTTTCCTCTGTAAAAAAAGAGCGAAAAATGTCTTATTTAGAAGAAATACAAGTTAAAAATTTAGACCATTTAGGGATAGTAGCTGGTTTAATTGATGAAATAGGAATAGTCAAAATAATTAATAATAAATTAGGAATAGATGTTAGAGAAAAAATCTCAGCAGGTACAGTAGTTAAGTCTATTTTAATCAATGGACTAGGATTTGTTTCAAGACCTCTATATTTATTCAGTCAGTTTTTTCAAGATAAAGCCATTGAGAAATTGTTAGGAGAAAGAATTAAACCTGATTACCTTAATGATGATAAAATTGGGAGAGTAATGGATGAATTATATAAATATGGACTAAATGATATTTTTATTGAAGTAGTTTTAGAAGTAATTAAAAAATTTAAAATAGACCTTAAATACTCCCATTTAGATTCCACATCATTTCATTTAGATGGAGAATATAAAAGGGAAGAAGATAAAGAGAAACAGGAAGAAGAAAAAATTATTAAAGAAAGACCAATTTTTATTAAGAAAGGATATTCTCGGGATCATAGACCAGACTTAAAACAATGTGTCTTGGATTTAATAACAAGCCAAGATGGAGATATTCCATTATTTGTGAGAATAGGAGATGGAAATGAATCTGATAAAGCTGTATTTGGAAAAGTTTTAGTAGAATTCAAAAAGCACATAAAGTTTGATAGTATCATGGTTTGTGATAGTGCTTTATATGGTCAAGAAAATCTCCAACTAATCCAACATTTAAAATGGATAACGAGAGTTCCAATGACCATAAAAAAAGCAAAAGAATTAGTGCAAAATATAGAGGTGGAAGAAGTAAAAGAGGAAGATAAAGAAAAAAGAAGTGACCTAAATTTAGAAAGTTATACCTGGAAAGAAGAAATTGTTACTTATGGTGGAATCAAGCAAACTTGGTTAATAGTCTTGAGTGAAAAAAGACAGAAAAGTGATTTGGAAAAACTAGAAAAACAACTTTCCCAAGAAGAGAAGAAATCCCAAAAATTTCTTAAAGAAATACAATCTGAAGAATTTGAACATCCTCAAGCTGCTCGATATAAATTAAAAGCTATTAATAAAAAATTGAGATTGTTGGAAATAAAAGAAGTTGAACGGATTGAAACTTACTCGAAAAAAAAGGAAAAGATTTATAAAATGATTAGTCTGATCATCAAAAAAGATGAAGAGATAAGTAGAAAGACTAAAGAAGCAGGAAAATTTATTTTAGCAACTAACTTAGTAGAGGAAAATAAATTAGAAGCTAGTGAAATTCTGATAACTTATAAAAACCAGCAATCTACGGAAAGAGGATTTCGATTTTTGAAAGATCCCTTATTTTTTACTGATAGTTTCTTCGTTGAAAAACCAGAAAGAATAGAAACAATGTTATTTTTAATGTCTTTGTGTTTGTTGATTTATAACTTGGGGCAAAGAGAATTAAGAAATTGTTTAAAAAGAGTCAAAAAAGGAATAAATAATCAAGTAGGGAAAGTAACATTGCGTCCGACTTTGAGGTGGATATTTCAATGTTTTCAAGGTATTCATTATGTGATTTTAAACGGAGTTAAACAAATTGTCAATTTAACAGAAGAAAGGCGTTTTATATTGAGTTTATTACCTGCATCTTGTCAAAGATATTATCTATAAATTGAATTGGATAAAGCAAAAATAATAAAAGAATAAGAGTCTAATGATATCAAATGAGAAGAGGAAACTCTCCTTCGTTTGTGCTGAGTCTTGCTAAGTTTTCAATGAGTATAAATCTTCTTAATTTGATTATTTTTCCTAAAAATTTAATGAAAAGAGAAATATTCTTGCCCAGGTATGATTTTCGGACTTTTTAAAACTATGTATTTTTTTATACTACATTTTGAAGTGCGGAATCTGGGTTATAAAGATTATCTATTATTCTTTCTGTCTCAATTCTGGCTTGATTTAATATGCCTAAATCCGTTGGGTATTTGATGTCTGCTGGCGCACAAGTCGCATCTAAAATTAGTTTACCTTTATTTTTTATTTTTTCTCCTTTTTCTTGGAGACAATCCTTTTTTTTACTTCTTTATCACTCTTGTCTATTTCTCTTTTTACTATTTTTTTATTGATTTTGTTTATCAATTCTCCATCAATTCTTTTCCTAAAATGAACTAGCATTGAAGATTCCAGTGGTGGCTCTTGTTGATAACAATTTAAACCTATAAAGTATTGTAGATAGGGATTTTCTCTAATCTGTTCTATAGTTTCTCTATCACTTGTTCCTAATTTTTCCTTAATAATTAATGTCCCTAATGCCATTCTAAATAGTTTGGCTGGCGCACCTTTTTCTGCTGAAAAAAGTTTAGCATATTCTTCCTCAAAATCATCCCAAGGTATCAACTCTGCCATGATTACCCAACGATTATTGGGGGACAATTTGCCCTCGAAAGGTAATTCAAATTTTTCTGGGGGCGGTAAAGGTTGCTCCTCTTTTCGATACATTTGTTCTTGACCAACAACTGGGAGGTGTTTCTACCAATTATAGCGGTTTGTAGCCGACAAAGCTGATCTTTTTTGCGATCGCGAATATGGGTGTAACCTTTTAAAGAATAGGGTTTTGCTTTTATTCAGCAAACCCTAATTACTCCACATATATTGTCCATTAATCAGACAATATATACTTGATTACTATAACAAATAACTATGAAACCAATTATTCATATTTGTATTCTGTTAAGTATATAAATCAGCGACATATTCCCCGTAACCATTGTAAGGTAATGTCTCTTTTATGTCCCAAGATAAACCGGGGCCTGTACTAATAAATTTTTCCGTTGCTTGGGACCATCGGGGGTGAGGTTTGGAAGGGTTAACGTTGGCTTCAAAATCGTATTCGTTGGGATCAATAGTGTTCCAATAAGTAGCAGGTTGTTCCTTTAAAAATTCAATCTTAACAATAGATTTTGCTCCTTTAAATCCGTATTTCCAAGGAATAACCATCCGTATCGGTGCGCCGTGTTGTTTGGGTAAGTCCTCACCGTAAATACCAACAGCAAAAAATGCTAATTCGTTAGCCATTTCCTCAATTCTTAACCCTTCTTTATAAGGCCAAGGTAAAGCTCCTAAATGGAAACTGGGTCCCGTGGTAATTTCTTTATCATAAAAAGAAGTAAAACGAACATATTTTGCTTCGCTTTTTGGTTCAACTGCTGCCATTAATGCTTTCATAGGAAACCCAACCCAAGGTAATACCATTGACCAAGCTTCAACACAGCGAAAACGATAAATTCTTTCTTCTAAAGGGAATGTCTTTTTTAAATCATCAATATCGTAGGTTTTGGGATTTTTAACTAATCCTGTAACTTCAACTTTCCAGTTTTCTGTAGGTAAGTTTTGAGCGTTTAACCAAATCTTTTTGGTTCCTCCAAATTCATAAAAATTGTTATATTGTCCCGCTAAAATTTCTTTAGTCATGGGGCGATCTACTTGACTAAATTTAGGGGAGGTTTTAACCCCTGGAATTTTAGTTCCTTGTAATGTTGCTTCTAATGCAGTCTGAGAGGCTGATTTTTGACATCCTGACAGGGGAATTAAACTGCCGGCGATACTTGCCCCGATTATTCCTTTTAAGAGGCGACGACGGTTAAAATAAACGTTCTCAGGGGTGATTTTATTTTCAGAAATATCCCAAGAAGGAGGAATGCGAGTTAAAGACATGATTGTAAAAAAATAGATTCCGAAAAAAACAAAAATTTTAAACAGACAAAAAGCAAAACTAGCTTATCTACATCATAACATAGTTATTAATAAATCATTATCCATTGTCCATTATCCATTGTCAATTATAAATTCAATGCTTTTAACTGTGCTTTGGCTTTCTGTAGAGATTCAAACCATTCTTTTTCGGGGTCACTATCAGCGACAATACCAGCACCAACTTGTCCCCAAACACTGGCTAAGTTAGGGGATAACGGGGTATATAATAAAGTACGAATGAGTATATTTAAGTCTAAATTTCCTCGATAATCTAAATAACCACAAGAACCATAAAATAAATTACGTTTAACTGGTTCTAATTCTTCAATTATTTCTAAACATCTTACCTTGGGACATCCTGTAATAGTTCCCCCAGGAAATAGGGCTTTAATAAGGTCAATAGATGTTTGTTCTTGGCGCAATTTTCCTTTAACATTACTGACTAAATGTATAACGTGACTATATCTTTCTATGGTTAATAATTCATCAACTTCTACGGAACCCCATTGACAAACTTTTCCCAGATCGTTACGTTCTAAATCAACTAACATGATATGTTCTGCTCTTTCTTTGATATCAGAAGAAAGTTCCATCAACATAGCTGTTTCTTGTTGAAAATTTGCACCACGGGGACGGGTTCCAGCAATGGGACGGGTTTGGGCAATATTATCATTTAAACTCACTAATCTTTCGGGGGAACAACTAATCATATCTCCCCAAGGCGATCGCCAATAACTGGCAAAGGGAGAAGGGTTAATCTGTTGTAATTTTTTATAGAGTTGCCAACTCTTTAATGGGGTTGTGGTTTGAAATCTTAAGGATAAGTTTGCTTGGAAAATATCCCCTGCTTGAATATATTTTTTTGCTTTACATACTGCCTTTTCATACTCTTGTTGATCTGTGTAAAAAGATAAAGAAGAAGGGGAAGCTTTTGGAGAAGAAGGAAAGGGAGAAGATTTTGTTTCTAATTTAGATTGTAAGTCATCTAACTCTTGTAAAGTATTACCAGCTAACCATAATTTTTGTTCGAGATGATCTAAAATAGCGAAGGAGTTGGGTTCGTACCAATAAGCAACAGGAAAGGGAAGAGGATCATGATTATAATGGGGTAAAGATTCTATTTCCCAAGCTAAATCATAGCCCAACCATCCTAACCATCCTCCCCCAAATGGTAGATGTTCAGGACTTGACAAATTGCCCTTTGTTTGCATTAATAACTGTTGTAAAAAAGGTAAAATGTTACCTAATTTGGGAGTCCATAATCGAGGTTTACCATTGATAATACGGGGTTCCCCTGCACAAAGAGAATAGCGGGATAAATAAGGATAGTCAGAAGGGGTAGGAAAGGGACTTTCTAATAAGGTTGCAATAGTTGCCTCAGAAGCGTATAATCTCTCAAAAACCTCTGAACCTGTTAACTTTTTTAGGGGAAGCGATCGCCAATGCCAAGATAATAAATGAGTCATACTAAAGGATAACTAAATTGTCTGGTGACTGTCCTCGTTAATATCCATTTTGAAGCTCTCCTGGCATTGATCGCAGGAGATTCATAACGAATCCCTATCGGGATGGTTATTTTCTTGATTAAATAGACTTAACTGAAAAGTATATTCACTCAAGTTCCCAGGCACAACCCGTTTGCCATTGTCTTGGTGCGCTACAAGAAGGCGATTGCGAATCGCCGGGGTCGCACCGCTTCTGGCGGACTGTTTTCTCCTTTTAACCTCTGTCAATTCAGGGGTGGGCGTTTCAAACAAGGTTAATTGTTTGGGTTCCGGCAAGTCCCTCCGTACCTTTTTAATTATGTTTAAACCATACTGATTAATTGCTTTGTTCTTGATATTAATACTTGCTTGAAAATTGGCATCATCAACATGACCACAGTTAGTACAAAGGAATTTTTCTCCTTCTCTATTATCGGGATCTATATAATGACAAACTGAACATTCTTGGCTAGTATGACGGGGATTAACCCTTAAGACAATTTTTCCTGACTTAACAGCCATGTACTCAATTTTTTGGGTTAATGAATACCATGAAGCATCGGCGATTAATCGGTTTAAAGCGCGTTTAGCACTTTGTCCATTTTTTAGAAACCTTCCTGTGTGTTCATCTCGTTTTGGTTTACATCGTTTAATCATGCCAGCGATGTTTAAATCTTCAATGGCAATAGCATCAGATTTGTGGACAATTCTTTTGGCTACTTCCCATTGATAAGAATCTCGTTTAATAGCAATTTTATGTTGAAATATAGAAAGTCTTTGTTGGGCTTTTCGTCGGTTATTAGAATGTCTCTTTTTCCGACTAATTCTCCTTTGACGAATTTTCTGTAATCTTTTAGTTGTCTTATTTGTAGCGAACTTAGGATTGTTAATAGCTGATTTATCTGAACAATAAATCAACTTACCTAAACCCATATCTAACCCCGTTACTGTTTTAATTTCTTCTAGCTTTGTTTCAGGAAAAGTAGGGACAGATTTATCTTCTATTCTGACTGAAACATAATACCCATCAGCCTTTTTTCTAACTGTAACTGACTTAATCTTAAACCCATTAGGGATAGGACGAGAATTATAGAATTTAACCCAACCTAACTTAGGTAAATAGATTTTATTACCCTTTATTTTCACCCCAGTTGCATAAGTAAAAGAACGAAATGTACTGCGATTCTTAAACTTAGGAAAGCCTCTATTTAGCTGAAAAAAGTTATTATAGCCATTATCTAACCGTCTGAGATTTTGTTGTAGGACAGTAGAATCTATTTCGTCATACCAAGGTCTGGCTCTTTTTAGTAAAGGAAGTTCAGTTATTTGTATATTGACTGGGCTTTTTTTCTTGCCTTTGTTAGACCAAGGATTACCTGTTGCTCCTCCTAATAAACAAGTTAAAGGAGTAATAACAACTTTTGTTCTTAAGTCGCAATAGTCTCCACAAATATATCTTTGATAATAGGTATCTATGCGATCTGCTAAAGACCAATTATAGTTAGCTCTAAGCATATCTATCCATCGGTCAATCTTGTCTGACTGACTTATATTTGGACGCAGCTTATAGCAATACCCTAAAATCAATGTAGTTAGCTTAATTGTGGAATATACTGTACTTATCCACATCATTCTAACATTATATTTTCCAGATGTCACAACAATACATAAAAACTTCACATACTGTTTCACTGATTAATTATAAACTGATAAGTTGCTCTATTTCTCTGACAGTAAAATCTTTTGAGACAAGAATTTGATAGATGATTAAGCAAATAGGTTTTAAACCCATTTCCATTCTTAAGTTTAGAAAATATAGCAATCAGGAATGATTTATGAGAACTTCGAGATCACCCCTTCAGTTCCCCCCTTAAGACCCCGTCGTTAACGACGGGGTTTGGGGGTTAGGGGGGATCAGAATTCACTTAATTCTCACAACTGATAACTGATTGCTATAAGTTGATAAACAATAAAAATTTAATATCCGTAGGGTTTTAATATTATTAAGTCCATTTTATTAAGCCTAAATCATTACCATCTAGCAATACAGATTACGCTTAAGACATTCATCAGATTTCTCGTCACCTTGGAATGATACTCAAACGGCTCAAAAGTATACTGACTAATTTTTGCACTGCCATAACACATCAATGTTATTTTTCGTGTAAACGATGTTAGCTTTCATGTATAACTTCATGTATAACTTCATGTATAACTTCATGTATATTTTCAGGAAAGTAATGAGTTGATAACAAACAAAAAAAATTATCTAAAAATCATCAATTTGCTCTTGACTTTCCCCCCCTTATGTATATTTAAGCCGTAACAAAGTTTTGAGTACATTCAAAAATGAAAAGTTTAACTTTTTCTGCCTTATTGTCTACTGTGGCAGTCGGTTTAGTTGCGGCTCCGGCACAAGCTTCTTTAATTGGCGATAGCATAGATTACTCTTTTGGTCTTAATAATGGTGCCACATTTCTATCTGGATCGGCTATCGTCACTGACTCTGGGGCTGAGTATGACGATTTAGTTATTGGCGCTGATGTGGTGATTGATCTCGCAGCCGATTCATTTGACTTAAGCTTGGATTTCCCAGGTACTGCTAGTCGTGACCTTAAATGGGTCTTATCTGACCTAGACTGGGTTGATAAACCAGGAGAAATCATCGGAGTAACACAAACAGCTGGACGTAGTGCTGTGGACATTTCTTGGACGGCTGATAGTATTACTGTTATCACCCCCGCAGATGTCACTGCGCCTGTTTCTGATCTCTATTCATTTGACATCCAAACCACTCATGCTGTACCCGAACCTTTAACCATTTTAGGTGCAGGAACTGCCATTAGTTTTGGTGCTGCTTTCAAACGTAAACTTGCTAAAAAGAAAGCTGACAAAGCTTAATTTTTTTCGGTTAATAATTAAATTTATTTGATATCTAATGATCAGAATTTTATAATTTAGTTAGGGTTTGCTGAAAAAGTTTCTCCAAAATTTATGCCACTTTTGACCAAGAATTTTCTGACAAATCAATAAGTTTTAGTACATAAAAATTGTTTAAAGTATAATCAAAATTAATGAAAGGCGGTTTGATGAGTTCCCCTGTTCTATTATTAGTAAATAAGGACAAAAAAAGCGACAAAAACTGCCTCAGAAGTTTAGAAAGATTGACAACTAAAAATGTAATAGCAATAGATGTAATGGAGGTTTCAGGGAGTTTTGTCATCACGAGATTTAGGCTAAATCTTCGTTTAGCTTGTCCAAACTTTCCCTCAATAGCATTACGGAGGCATTCATCGGAGTGGGCTTGTTTCTTTTCTTCTTCACTGACATTTTTCGGAGGTCTTCCTAACTTCGGACCACTGATTCTTATCCCTCTTTCCTTACACCAATTTCTGTTTTCCCTAGTTCGATAAATTTTATCTACATGGACGGATTCGGGATAATAGCCAAACGTTTCTTTATACTTTTCTACTTGTTCTTTTAAATGACAAGATTCATTGAAGTTTTCCCAACTTATTTTGTCTAGAAACACATAGTTATCTACACAGCTTACTGAGAGTTTAGCTCCAAACTCTATTGGTTTTACTGCTTTTCCCCTCACTATTGGACGAATATGCGGTTGAGTTAAACTTACAATTCTTTGAGGAACACTCTGGGTCTTATTCTCCCACATTGACTGTTGTTGTTCATAAACTTTTTTGATAGTCTCTAGACAATTTTTCTGTCTTTTACTCAGATTTTCCAGGGAAGCCCCAGATTGAATTAAGTCTTCTATATTTCCTAAATTTTTCTTAAGGTATTTTAACTGTTTCCCGATAGCTTTTCTTCTTTCTTGATAAGATACTTTTCGTTTTTTAGCTACTTTTAAGTATTCCTTTCTAGCAATTTTTCTAGAAGTTCTCGGCTTTTTTCTCAATTTTACTCTTAATGGTTTATAAAGATTATCTATTATTCTTTCTGTCTCAATTCTGGCTTGATTTAATATGCCTAAATCCGTTGGGTATTTGATGTCTGCTGGCGCACAAGTCGCATCTAAAATTAGTTTACCTTTATTTTTTATTTTTTCTCCTTTTTCTTGGAGACAATCCTTTTTTTTTACTTCTTTATCACTATTGTCTATTTCTCTTTTTACTATTTTTTTATTGATTTTGTTTATCAATTCTCCATCAATTCTTTTCCTAAAATGAACTAGCATTGAAGATTCCAGTGGTGGCTCTTGTTGATAACAATTTAAACCTATAAAGTATTGTAGATAGGGATTTTCTCTAATCTGTTCTATAGTTTCTCTATCACTTGTTCCTAATTCTTCCTTAATAATTAGGGTTTGCTGAATAAAAGCAAAACCCTATTCTTTAAAAGGTTACACCCATATTCGCGATCGCAAAAAAGATCAGCTTTGTCGGCTACAAACCGCTATAATTGGTAGAAACACCTCCCAGTTGTTGGTCAAGAACAAATGTATCGAAAAGAGGAGCAACCTTTACCGCCCCCAGAAAAATTTGAATTACCTTTCGAGGGCAAATTGTCCCCCAATAATCGTTGGGTAATCATGGCAGAGTTGATACCTTGGGATGATTTTGAGGAAGAATATGCTAAACTTTTTTCAGCATAAAAAGGTGCGCCAGCCAAACTATTTAGAATGGCATTAGGGACATTAATTATTAAGGAAAAATTAGGAACAAGTGATAGAGAAACTATAGAACAGATTAGAGAAAATCCCTATCTACAATACTTTATAGGTTTAAATTGTTATCAACAAGAGCCACCACTGGAATCTTCAATGCTAGTTCATTTTAGGAAAAGAATTGATGGAGAATTGATAAACAAAATCAATAAAAAAATAGTAAAAAGAGAAATAGACAAGAGTGATAAAGAAGTAAAAAAAAAGGATTGTCTCCAAGAAAAAGGAGAAAAAATAAAAAATAAAGGTAAACTAATTTTAGATGCGACTTGTGCGCCAGCAGACATCAAATACCCAACGGATTTAGGCATATTAAATCAAGCCAGAATTGAGACAGAAAGAATAATAGATAATCTTTATAAACCATTAAGAGTAAAATTGAGAAAAAAGCCGAGAACTTCTAGAAAAATTGCTAGAAAGGAATACTTAAAAGTAGCTAAAAAACGAAAAGTATCTTATCAAGAAAGAAGAAAAGCTATCGGGAAACAGTTAAAATACCTTAAGAAAAATTTAGGAAATATAGAAGACTTAATTCAAGCTGGGGCTTCCCTGGAAAATCTGAGTAAAAGACAGGAAAATTGTCTAGAGACTATCAAAAAAGTTTATGAACAACAACAGTCAATGTGGGAGAATAAGACCCAGAGTGTTCCTCAAAGAATTGTAAGTTTAACTCAACCGCATATTCGTCCAATAGTGAGGGGAAAAGCAGTAAAACCAATAGAGTTTGGAGCTAAACTCTCAGTAAGCTGTGTAGATAACTATGTGTTTCTATACAAAATAAGTTGGGAAAACTTCAATGAATCTTGTCATTTAAAAGAACAAGTAGAAAAGTATAAAGAAACGTTTGGCTATTATCCCGAATCCGTCCATGTAGATAAAATTTATCGAACTAGGGAAAACAGAAATTGGTGTAAGGAAAGAGGGATAAGAATCAGTGGTCCGAAGTTAGGAAGACCTCCGAAAAATGTCAGTGAAGAAGAAAAGAAACAAGCCCACTCCGATGAATGCTTCCGTAATGCTATTGAGGGAAAGTTTGGACAAGCTAAACGAAGATTTAGCCTAAATCTCGTGATGACAAAACTCCCTGAAACCTCCATTACATCTATTGCTATTACATTTTTAGTTGTCAATCTTTCTAAACTTCTGAGGAAGTTTTTGTCGCTTTTTTTGTCCTTATTTACTAATAATAGAACAGGGGAACTCATCAAACCGCCTTTCATTAATTTTGATTATACTTTAAACAATTTTTATGTACTAAAACTTATTGATTTGTCAGAAAATTCTTGGTCAAAAGTGGCATAAATTTTGGAGAAACTTTTTCAGCAAACCCTAATTAATGTCCCTAATGCCATTCTAAATAGTTTGGCTGGCGCACCTTTTTCTGCTGAAAAAAAGTTTAGCATATTCTTCCTCAAAATCATCCCAAGGTATCAACTCTGCCATGATTACCCAACGATTATTGGGGGACAATTTGCCCTCGAAAGGTAATTCAAATTTTTCTGGGGGCGGTAAAGGTTGCTCCTCTTTTCGATACATTTGTTCTTGACCAACAACTGGGAGGTGTTTCTACCAATTATAGCGGTTTGTAGCCGACAAAGCTGATCTTTTTTGCGATCGCGAATATGGGTGTAACCTTTTAAAGAATAGGGTTTTGCTTTTATTCAGCAAACCCTAGTTAGGGGAATAATTTCATTTAAGGTTTCTCCTAATTTTCTTTTTGCTTGCATCATTTCATGATCATTTTGTAGTCTTAAAAAGTAACCGTCCGATAATTGAAAATAACGACATAATCGTAAGTCAATTTCAGCAGTCATAGGAGTTTCACCATTAATAATTTTGTTAATGATTGAATCAGAAACATGAATGAATTTTGCTAAGTCATCGTTACTCATATTTAATTCGTCTAGAAATTCATCTTTCAAAATTTCACCAGCATGGGGGTTATGGAGTAAAGGGTTATCCATTTTTATTCCTCTTAATGGTAATCTACTATTTCCACTTGATAAGCATTACCATTGTGCCACATAAAGCACAGTCTCCACTGTTTTGTAATACGAATACTATATTGTCCTATTCTATCCCCTCCTAATGCTTCTAAACGATTACCTGGAGGTGTGCTAAGATCATCTAACTTATCTGATGCGTTGAGTTGACGTAATTTACGCAACGCTCTTTCTTGTATGTCTGATGGTAGCTTTTTTGAACGTATACCTTGGCAGATTTTTTCAGTTTCTTTACATTTAAAATTAATGATCATTAGATTAATTCCTGTATAAACAGAATTAACCCGTCCACCACAAAGCAGTAAAGAAGCATAAAGATTGACTATAGCAAGTGTTACCAGCTATAGTAGATTAACAAATACATGAATTTTGCCCGTGTGCCTGTGATGGGAAGACGGGTTTTTGTTGTTATTAAATCATAGCATAAGATTTTTATTTTTCAATAGCTTTTCTGGAAAATGACGGCTCATTCATGATATTTTTAAGATGAAAAATAGGTTATGTCTTTAGGGTTACCTCTTTAGGTTATGTATCAAAGTCATAGTTATTTAGGGTAGGTATTTAGGGTATGTCTTTAGGATAGGTATTGAGGTTATGTCTCTAATATTGATCTATAATAGTTGGAAAGTAAAAGTGATTGCTTATGGAAACCCAATAATTAAAAAATTTCATCAAAGAAAGCGTTAGAGAAGTTTTGAGAGAAGAAAGGTTATTATTATGTAATATGTTAATGCCTTATGTCAGTGATCAAGAACAAAAAGAACTTGATCAGGAACTCGGTAAACCTCAAGACTATGAAAATGAAGAATTAATCGATATGACTGACTGGGTAAAAAAGTGATTTATCCCATTAATTTAACATCAATAAATATAGAAATTTATAATGTTAATTTTAGAGGTGATATTTATCAATAAATGATCTTATCGAGTCCACCGTCCAACATTGCAGATCAATGTTACAAAAGATTACAATGAGTATCCAAGACGCTCATTTGTGACACTCTAACAAAAGACAACCATCATCATTGATATGCCTAACCTGGATATTACTGCTAATCAACCTAAAACTAACGACAATAGAACTTATAACATTGAAAACACACTAGCACCTACTGATAGCTTTATCAATCGACACATTGGACCCAATAGCCAAGATATTGATAAAATGCTCAAAGTGTTAGGATTTTCCAGTCTAGACAAACTCATTGATGCTACAGTACCCCAAGGAATACGCCTTAGTAAAACCCTGATTTTACCCGAAGCACAGAGCGAATATGGTGCATTAGCCCAATTAAAGTCTATTGCTTCCAAAAATCAAATATTTCGTTCTTATATCGGCATGGGTTATCATGACTGTATCACACCCCCAGTCATTCAACGCAACATCCTAGAAAACCCAGGTTGGTATACTGCTTACACCCCATATCAAGCAGAAATTGCTCAAGGAAGACTCAAAGCCCTCTTAAACTATCAAACTATGATAGTAGAGTTAACAGGACTCGAAATTGCTAACGCTTCCTTACTAGATGAAGGTACAGCAGCAGCAGAAGCCATGAGCATGAGTTATGGTTTATGTAAGAACAAAAATGCTAATGCTTTCTTTGTGGACTGCCATTGTCACCCCCAAACCATCGAAGTCATTAAAACAAGGGCGTATCCTTTAGGTATTGAGTTAATTATTGCCGATCATCGCTTCTTTGAGTTCGAGCAAGAAATTTTCGGCGCATTGTTACAATATCCTGCCACCGATGGCACCATCTACGACTATCGCACCTTTATCGAAAGCGCACATGACAAGGGTGCATTAGTTACCGTTGCGGCTGACCCCTTGAGTTTAGCACTCTTAACACCCCCCGGAGAATTTGGCGCAGATATCGCCGTAGGCAGCACTCAACGCTTCGGTGTACCCTTGGGGTATGGTGGACCTCATGCAGCCTATTTTGCCACCCGAGAAGCCTATAAACGGAAGATTCCAGGGCGTATTGTGGGAGTATCTAAGGATGCACAAGGAAACCCTGCTTTAAGATTAGCACTGCAAACCAGAGAACAACATATCCGTAGAGACAAAGCTACCAGTAACATCTGTACAGCGCAGGTATTACTAGCAGTTATTGCGGGAATGTATGGGGTGTATCATGGACCAGAGGGTGTTAAAAATATCGCTCAAAGAATACATCAATTAACGGTAATTCTCGCTAAAGGATTACAAAAGTTAAGCTACACAGTTAACGATGAACCCTTCTTTGACACCGTTAGAGTTGGGGTAGGTGATGCCAGTGTAAAAGCTGTGATTGCAGCAGCAGCAGAACGCAAAATTAATCTCAGGTTATATACAGAAGGAGTCTTATGTATTAGCTTAGATGAAACTACCACAGTTCATGACGTTGTTGAGTTGTGGCAAATTTTTGCAGCTAAAGATGAGTTACCTTTCACCGTTGAAGAGATAGCAGAGGAAGTTAATTTTGACTTACCTATCTTCTTTCAACGTACCTCAGAATATTTAACCGATCCTGTTTTCAATCAGTACCATTCGGAAAGTAAATTACTGCGTTACTTACACCAGTTAGAAAGCAAAGACTTAGCTTTGAATACTTCCATGATTCCTTTGGGATCATGTACTATGAAATTGAACTCAGCAGCCGAAATGATGCCAGTTACTTGGCCAGAGTTTGGTAAACTCCATCCTTTTGCCCCCTTATCCCAAACCGAAGGCTATCAAATTCTCTTTCAACAGTTAGAAGTATGGTTAGGAGAGATAACAGGATTTGACGGTATTTCTTTACAACCTAATGCTGGTTCTCAAGGAGAATATGCAGGACTTCAAGTAATTCGTCAATACCACGAAAATCGTGGCGAAGCTAACCGCAATATCTGCTTGATTCCTGAATCTGCACACGGCACAAACCCTGCTAGTGCAGTGATGTGCGGGATGAAAGTTGTTCCCGTTAAATGTGATAAAGAGGGAAACATTGATATTGCAGACTTGCAGAAACAAGCTGAAAAACACTCCGAAAATTTAGGGGCGTTAATGGTAACATATCCTTCCACTCACGGGGTATTTGAAGAAGAAATAATCAACATCTGTAATATCGTTCATAATCACGGTGGACAAGTGTATATGGATGGGGCTAATATGAACGCCCAAGTAGGGGTATGTCGTCCCGCTGACTTTGGGGCCGATGTTTGTCACCTCAACCTGCACAAAACCTTCTGTATCCCTCACGGTGGTGGTGGCCCGGGAATGGGTCCCATCGGTGTCAAAGAACATTTGATCCCATTTTTACCCACAACCAACCTGGATAAATTCACCGACCCCAACAGTAATGGTAAAGTAGACACATCCATAGGAGCCATTTCCGCAGCCCCTTGGGGTAGTGCTAGTATCCTGGTCATTTCTTGGATGTACATCGCTATGATGGGGGAAAAAGGGCTGACTGAGGCGACAAAAGTAGCTATCCTCAACGCTAACTATATGGCCTCTCGTTTAGCTGACTATTATCCCATCTTGTTCAAAGGTGCATCCGGTTGTGTCGCTCATGAATGTATCATTGATCTACGTCCCCTGAAAAACCAAGCAGAGGTAGGGGTGGATGATATTGCTAAACGGTTGATGGACTTTGGTTTCCATGCACCCACAGTGTCTTGGCCTGTTGGTGGTACTATGATGGTTGAACCTACGGAAAGCGAAGACTTAGCAGAGTTGGATCGTTTCTGTGATGCCATGATCACCATTCACCAAGAGGCTCAAGCGATCGCAGATGGTACAATTGACCCTGCTAACAATCCTTTGAAAAATGCGCCCCATACAGCAGAAATGGTAATTTGTCAAGAGTGGGATCGTCCTTATTCCCGTGAAAAAGCAGCTTATCCCGCGTCTTGGAGCAAAGAACATAAGTTCTGGCCAACTGTAGGACGTATTGATAACGCTTACGGAGACAGAAACCTAGTTTGTTCTTGTGAAGGAATGGACGCTTATAAAGAAGACTAACACATAGTAGGGTGGGCAATGCCCACCTTACCTTAATTGTCTTATTAGGTAGGAAAAAATAAACACAAGTTCGTAGTGAGTCCTTTAGGACTAGAAAACCATTCATGATGAAGGCTAAAGCTTTCACTACAGACTTTTCATGAAATGTCTCTACAAATGTGAAATATTAATAATTAACTGTCTGTAAACCCTTCACCAAACCCCACTACTGCTTTACAAAATACATTATTTTCGCTGTAGTGTTCACCAATTTTTATTAATGCTGTTTTCCCTCCATTTAACCAGCGTTTTCCATTAAATATTTGTTTAATAATTTCCCATTTTTCTGGTTGGTTCTTTTGAATGCCTCTAAACTCAGCATTTATAATTTCTGTTGCTGTTGTTTCGCTAACATTGGGATATTTATTATTTAATTCAGTTAGTTTGTTTATGATTTCATCTAGTGCATTTTTAATAGATGGATCAGAAGCGTACTTTTTGCCAATAACTTCACCTAAGTTTGTTTCAGTGATGTTGACAACATCAGCTTTAATACTGTATTTACCACTATTTGACATTTCACTTTCCTCCTTATTTCTAGATGGGTTTAGATCACGTTTAACAATATCGTTGACTAAACCCTGTACATTCACCATATCATAACTCTTAATACATTGAATTTCAGGACGTTGATCATCAATGAATTTATTAAGCACATCCCAAAGATAAAAATGAGGTGACTGACTTCCTTTACATTTTGAACAATTACAGGGAACTAATGTTTCATATTTAAGACGTTCATAAGAATCATGAATTTTCCCTAACTCATGTCTTACAGTGGTTAATAAATCTCGTTTACGGTTTCCTGAGACTCGTATCCGAATTTCTCCTTTATGATAACGATAACGTTCAATAATTTCTGCCCTTGCACCATCTTTATTTAAAACAACTCCTGTTTTCCAAACACAAGTCTCATTTTCAATGATAGCATGAGTTTCTACAATAAAACGGGTTAAAATTCCTTTAGGCATAAATTCATATTCATAGCGCAAAAGTAGGTTATTATCTTCATCCCAATTATACTCTGTTTGTTCTGCACTTAATAATTGAGGTGCAATATAATTTCCTGGTTGACTTGGTATTTCATAACATAGTTTAAAGTTCATCATTAACTTTAAAAGTTCACTACGCATGGTGATATATTTTTCTTCATTCCAGATGTTTTTTAAATCATTGCGATCAAATTTACCTAAGTTTTCTCTGACGGTTTCATTATCTAAGACATTATAAACTGCATCGGTTCCCCAAGCAGTATTAAGAATAATAGTTTTCTTTAAAATATCATCGTCCTGAAAGTGTAAAAATACCCCTAATTCATGAAAATAACCGCTTAAAACTAACATATCTTCTAACTCTTTAAATCCTTTGTCTTTACAGATTTTTAAATATTCATCAAGACTGATATAGTCACGGGGATCTTTTTCTAATACTTCTCGAACTTTGACCCAATATGCCGGTAATTATTCGCCAATATGAGGTAAGTTACTAATATAGTGTTGAATCTTATTTAAAATTTCTTGTAAACCTCTATTAGTTGCGAAGTTGGTAGCTAAAGTCTCTTTAAAATTAGTAAATTCTCCTCTTAATTGTCGGTCGTTAATATCTCTTTTTCGTTCTTGTTTTTCATTCTTAATGAGTAAAATAGGACTACTATTACTCAATAATTCAACCACATTTAACCAGTAATAAAAGTCTGTGTCTTCTTTACGAGTATCAGCAACTAATGTATAAAGGGATCTTTCCGTGAGAAAAAATTGATGGGTTTCATGATAAATTTCCTGTCCTCCAAAGTCCCAAATATTAACTCTAAATTTTTTTCCGTTATCTAGAGGAAAGTACCATTGAATAACATCTATTCCTTCCGTAGATTCTTCATCGGTTTTCAGTTGATAATTATTATCTTTTATTTTTTGTGCTAAGGTAGTTTTTCCTGCACCTCCTTCCCCAACAATCAATAATTTTGCTTCATAAAGATATTCAATTTCTTGTTCTAATTGTTGTTTTAAATAGTTTCGTATTGCTGCAACACCTTTTTTCCTAATTGAAGTTGGAGGAGATTGTAAGGGGTTCTTTCCATAGGTTAATTTTGTTACCCGTAATAGTCCAATTTCAGGAGGAAGCTTTGTAAATTGATTATCTCGTAGTTCTAAATTTCGCAAGTTATATAAGTTACTAATTTCTTTAGGTAAATTTGTTAATTTATTACCGCTTAAATCAAGAGTATATAAATTTAATAATTAACCAATTTCAGGAGGAATGCTTGTTAGGTGACTGTCAGATAAATCAAGTTCAGTTAATTGATTTAGTTTGATAACATCACTAGGAAACTCAGTGAGTTCTTTAAATGATACAGAGAGTGAAGTGAGATTAGTTAATTGACCAATTTCAGGAGGAATATTTGTTAGTTGGTTAGTCCTCAAATCAAGTGAAGTGAGATTAGTTAATTGACCAATTTCAGGAGGAATATTTGTTAGTTGGTTATTCCTCAGATAAAGTGAAGTGAGATTAGTTAATTGACCAATTTCAAGGGGAATGTTTGTTACTTGGTTATTCCACAGATAAAGTGAAGTGAGATTAGTTAATTGACCAATTTCAGGAGGGATAGATGTTAATCCTTTAAATGAAAGATCCAAGGATTCTCTTTTATCCTTTGCTGATTTTTCAATAACCTGTAATAATTCTTCCTCTGTCATATCAGTTATCAGTTATCAGTGACCATTTATAAATATTATATCTTGTCTTCTATAATATGTCTTAGTTGCTGCACTTGATAAACAAGCAAAAAAGAAAGGTGAATCATGAAATATCATTATAGTATGGTCATTCAATGGTCAGAAGAAGATCAACTATTTTTAGTCCATTTACCTGAGTTTTCTTGGCAACAATTTCATACTCATGGCAAAACTTATGAAGAAGCTGCGAGAAATGGAAAAGAAGTTATCGAGAATTTTGTAGAAATGCTTATAGAAGAAAATCAACCTTTACCAGAACCTAGAATATTGCCCAAAAAGCCGTTAAAAATTGCTTAAAAATCAAACATTACTTTGATTCATTAGATAATAAAAGTATTATTTATTATTCAAATTGTGTTATTATTTGCGAAATTTTAGTGACATCAATATTATCTTTTTCAGATTTTGAATAAATATCCAACAGTACAATAAAATCCGTTGTTTGTAGCCAATAAATTAGAGGATATCCACCACTTTTGCCCTTTTAGACATCATTATTCTTAATACGAAGCTTATAAACAACAAATTTGATACCTGGAATGCGATCGCCTAAAATTTCTCCTAATCTAAGCTTTTCTAGAATTGGCTGTAAATCAGTTTGAATGTGACGATATTTTTTAGATAGCGATCGCACCTTTTTTTGAAATTCACGAGTTGCTATTACTTCAAACAATATCTGTCTCCTCCCATAATTGAGATAAGGATACAGTATCTCCGGTCATTGCTTGTTGCCAAGATTGTTTAAAGCTTTCCTCGGAAAAATTTTCATCAGAAGTATCTAACTCATTCTGATTTTCTTCAATTTCATCTACTAAAATAATTACTTTAACCGTTGAGGGTTGAGAGGAAGTAGAAGCTAAACGAAAATCAGGTAATTGAATTTGTCCATTATCCGTTACAGTTGCGGTTAATTCGTAAGCTTTCATAACAAAATACACTCTAATCTTAAAAAGACAATAATTTAATATTTAGGTTATTATAGCAATACTTTAGCTCTAATTCCATTGTCATAATCAACTCTCAATCGTTTTAACATAAGGATAAGCAAGTATTTTAGCTAAAATAATCCACTAAAATATTTATTAGTGACCAGTTACTAATTTGACCATCGCTCACTAAATAGAAAAATTAGGAGTGTGAGCATCTTGCTCACTAAAGACATAAATAACAAATATCTTGCTTACTAAAGACATAAATAATAAATGTCTTGCTCACTAAAGATATAAATAATATAGCAATCAGTTATCAGTTGTGAGAATTAAGTGAATTGTGATCCCCCCTAACCCCCCTTACTAAGGGGGGAACTGAACGGGGTATCTTGATGTTCTCATGAATCATTCCTGATTGCTATAAATATCTTGCTTACTAAAGACATAAATAATAAATACAAGCATAGCAAGCAAGATGCTTTCACTACAGGAAATTTCATTAAACCTTACAAGAACCTAGAATATTAGCCAAGAAACAGTTTAAAATTGCTTGAAAATTAAGCCATATTTGGGGTTTGTAAGGTGGGCAAAATTTTGTATTTTATTAGTAGATTACATAAGTTGATAATTTGCCCACCCTACGGTTTTAATATTTTGTTGATTCAAACTCTTTATTGATTTCCCAATATCAATTTTTTAGAGTATAGCTACATATTTCCGTAGGGGACGACGGCCGTTGACCCCGACAACACCAAAGATGGAAACAGAAAAAAAGGTTATGATAAATAAGGTTAAGGAGTGTTAAGCTTTGGGAATATGGACGAATCAAACAGCATACGTATCCGGGGTGCGAGACAACATAATCTGAAAAATATCGATCTCGAACTACCGCGCGATCGCCTCATTGTCTTTACAGGGGTATCCGGTTCGGGAAAATCATCTTTAGCGTTTGATACCATCTTCGCTGAGGGACAAAGACGTTATGTTGAGTCCCTGAGTGCTTATGCGAGACAGTTTTTGGGACAGTTAGATAAACCGGATGTGGATGCGATCGAAGGGTTGAGTCCCGCTATTTCTATCGACCAAAAATCAACCTCCCATAACCCTCGTTCAACTGTGGGAACGGTAACAGAAATATACGACTATTTACGCTTATTATTTGGTCGTGCTGGAGAACCCCATTGTCCTCACTGCGATCGCCTCATTGCACCCCAAACCATAGATGAGATGTGCGATCGCGTTATGGAACTCCCAGACAGGACAAAATTCCAAATTTTAGCCCCTGTAGTGCGAGGGAAAAAAGGAACCCATAAAGAACTCCTATCCAGTTTAGCAGGCCAAGGATTTGTAAGGGTAAGAGTGGATGGAGCAGTGAGAGAACTTTCCGATAATATTGAATTGAAAAAGAATCATTATCATGACATAGAAATAGTTGTTGATCGCCTCATCAAAAAAGAAGGAATAGAAGAAAGATTAGCAGATTCCCTCAGCACTTGTTTAACCCATGCTGACGGGTTAGCAGTCATAGATATTATCGAACAAGAAGACAATAATAACCCTTCAGAAATCATGTTTTCTGAAAACTTTGCCTGTCCCGAACATGGGGCAGTTATGGAAGAACTATCACCCCGTTTATTCTCCTTTAACTCTCCCTATGGTGCTTGTCCTAATTGTCACGGGTTAGGAAGTTTACGGCAATTTTCCCCTGATTTAGTCATACCTGATCCCAACGCTCCTTTATATGCTGCCATCGCTCCTTGGTCAGAAAAAGATAACACTTACTATTTATCCCTACTCTATAGTATTGGACAAACTCACGGCTTTGAAATCCAAACAGCTTGGAATCATTTAACCAAAGAACAACAAGACTTATTACTCTATGGAAGCGATGAACCCATCTGGTTTGAAAAAGATTCTCGCTTTGATAGTGGTCAAGGATATTATAAAAAATTTGATGGTATTTTAGCAATATTAGATCGGAATTATCAAGAGACAAGCTCAGAGATAATGAAGCAAAAGATGGAAAAATATATCGTTGATCAAACCTGCGAAGTTTGTCACGGTAAACGCCTTAAACCAGAAGCTTTATCCGTCCGACTGGGAGGATGTAGCATTGATGAATTAACAAGTGTTTCCATTGATAAATGTTTGTACAGAATAGATAACCTAGACCTAACACCCAGACAACAATTAATCGGTGAACTCGCACTAAAAGAAGTTAGAAACCGTTTACAATTTCTACTTGATGTCGGCTTAGATTATTTAACCTTAAACCGAGGAACAGCAACATTATCAGGAGGCGAAGCTCAAAGAATTCGTCTTGCAACCCAAATCGGTTCGGGGTTAACAGGAGTATTATATGTATTAGATGAACCCAGTATAGGACTACATCAAAGAGATAATGGAAGGTTATTAAATACCCTCAAAAAATTGAGAGATTTAGGCAATACTTTAATTGTAGTTGAACACGACGAAGAAACCATTAGAACCGCCGATCACTTAGTTGATATTGGACCATTAGCAGGAATTCATGGAGGAGGCATTGTTTGTCAAGGTGATTTAGAAAACCTTTTAAAGGCAGACACATCTGTAACTGCTGACTATTTATCAGGGAAAAAAGCAATTGAAACACCAGCAAAACGTCGGGTAGGAAATGGCAAGAGATTCTGCTTAAAAAAATGTTTTGCTAATAACTTAAAAAATATTGATGTAGAAATACCATTAGGAAAATTAGTCGCTATTACTGGGGTTTCAGGGTCAGGAAAATCAACATTAGTCAATGAATTATTATACCCTTCCCTCCAACATCATCTAACCAAAAAAGTACCCTTACCCAAGTCTTTAGGTGAAGTCACGGGACTCGATGCTATCGATAAAGTAATCGTCATTGATCAGTCTCCCATAGGCAGAACACCGAGATCCAATCCTGCAACCTATACAGGTATTTTTGATGGTATTAGAGAGTTATTTTCTCAGACAGTAGAAGCCAAAGCAAGGGGTTATAAACCGGGTCGTTTTTCCTTTAATGTTAAAGGAGGAAGATGCGAAAATTGTGGGGGACAAGGAGTTAATGTTATTGAGATGAATTTTTTACCCGATGTCTATGTTCAATGTGACGTTTGTAAAGGGGCAAGATACAATAGAGAAACCCTACAAGTTAAATATAAAGGTCATTCCATTGCTGATGTTTTGGACATGACAGTAGAAGAAGCTTTAGGGGTATTTGAAAATATACCAAAGGCAGTCAAACGATTACAAACCCTAGTAGATGTTGGCTTAGGTTATGTTAAATTAGGACAGTCTGCCCCCACTTTATCAGGAGGAGAAGCACAACGGGTTAAACTAGCATCAGAATTATCCCGTCGGGCAACAGGAAAAACCCTATATTTAATCGATGAACCCACCACAGGATTATCATTTTATGACGTTCATCACTTATTAAATGTCCTACAAAGATTAGTGAATAAAGGTAATTCTATTTTAGTCATAGAACACAATTTAGACGTAATTCGTTGTTCAGATTGGATTATTGACTTGGGACCAGAAGGAGGGGACCAAGGGGGTAATATTGTTACCTTTGGAACCCCTGAAGATGTAGCTAAACATCCCACCTCTTACACAGGACAATATTTACAAGAAGTATTAAAACAATATCCGATCGCAACGGATAAAGATTAAGCTTAAATGTAGTAGTGCAAGCATCTTGCTTGCTATTTGTTCTAGGTATTTTTCTAGCTATAGCAGTTAGTAATCAGTTGTGAGAATTAACTTTGAGTACAAGGGAACAGGCAACAGGCAACAGATAAACAAAAATCATATCTCATAAATAATTCCCGATTGCTATGTTTTTCTAGGTAGCTATAGCAGTCAGCTTGGCGTTGTGAAACAATCATTATAATGCTAATTTTAATAGTATGATGAACACATTTTCGCAGGGGTTAACGGCCGTTAACCCCTACAAGAAAAACATCATTCAACCGGCCCCACCGAATACCTCAATATTATCAAAGGCACAAATAGGAGAAGCATGGCCCACACGGATCGCTTGATTGGGTTCTCCTTTACCACAACTGGGAGTGCCGTATATCCCCAAAGTTGAACGATCTCCTACTTGGGATAAACTACGCCAAAATTGATTAGTAATGCCCCGATAATTAGGGTTTTTCAACGTTTTAGTCAACTTACCATTTTCGATAAGCTTGGCGTATTCACAACCAAATTGAAACTTATTACGATAATCATCAATAGACCAAGAGCGGTTAGACTGCATATACACCCCAGACTCAATATTACTAATCATCTCCTCAAAAGAACTACCACCGGGTTCTAAGTTAATATTAGCCATGCGATCGATAGGGGGACGATTCCAAGAACAAGCGCGTAAATTAGCCACTCCTGGCACATTTGCCCTAATTTGGCTTTCCTTACTGCCTAATCCTCTTAACAATACCCCTTCTTTGATTAAATACTCACGGGTGGCGACATTCCCCCCATCATCAAACCGATAACTAGCAAATTCCCCAGACACCGAAGGATCGAAAGTAACATTCATCAGAGGGGAACCATAAACCAAGTTGCCAAAATCCTCTAACTTAACAAAACTTGACCCTGCATAATTCCGTTCGTCCCCTAAAATGCGATCAAGTTCCAAAGGATGACCAATACTTTCGTGTATTTGTAACATCATTTGATCAGGGGCCAACACTAAAGTAGTATTAGTGCTAGGACAGTCTGGAGCCGCTAATAATTCTAGAGCCTGTTCGGCGATCGCTTCGGCGCGGCCTAAAATTTCCGCTTCCTCAAGAACTTCCACTCCCCCTTGATAACAACGCGCACTAAATCCATTATCAGTCCGTTTTTGAATAATATTACCTTCTTGTGCCGTTGCAGTGGAGTTGGTGCTGATTAATAGAAACTTTTGATAAGCATCGGAACCATTACTACTCACCAGTTGAATTTCTGTTTCTACCAAACGGGCGATCGCAGAGGTACTGACAATCTTATCGTTAACTTTTAGGGTTTCATTAACTTTGAGTAGCAGATCGTTAATATCTTTAGGACTAAGAACATCAAAAGGTTTAACGTAGGGAGATTGATAGGTTCCTACTGCTTGTGGGCGTTGTTCTACAGTGAAAGGATAGATTCCCCACTCGGCCGCTGTTATGGCTTGTTGATAAGCAATTTCTGCTGCTAGTTTAATATTCTCTGCTGTTAAATGGTTGGTGGCACAATAACCCATTTGTCCTTTGGCTAAGACTTCCACCATCACCCCTTTGGTTTGAGTGCGTCCGTTACTTTGGGGTTTCCCATCCCTAACATAACGCAGGGTAGAGGTTTCGGTTACTTGGCGTAACCCGATCCAATCAGCAGGGACGTGGATTTCTTTTAACCAGGTTTCTAGGTTTTGGGTCATTGATCTCTAACATACCTTTAATTTTTACCATTCTAGGATAACTGGAAAATAAAGGTAACTAAATCCCCTTTACCCAGAGAAATGCGATCGCCGGGGTGCAAACGGTGACGGTTTCCTGGGGATAAAGCATTGTAATTAATATAAGTCCCATTAGAACTACCCACATCTTCGATATAGAAAATGCCAGCTTCGTTGCGAATATCAGCATGAATACGAGAAACCACATCAGCATCTGGTAATCCTGAGACATCGAGATCCGGGGGGATCTGTTCATTGGGTTTACCTATATGAATAATCTCTAAACCTTGAGGCATTTCCAATGTTGTATTGGTTTGAACATGGAGTAAACTGGCGGTTTGGGTTTGTAGTTGTGTTGCTGGGCTGACTGCTGGTTTTGGAGGCGGTGGGGGTGGTGTAGAACTTTCTTCTGGAAGATTACTCATAGGAGGCGGTGGGGGTGAAGTTTCTGCAACTGAAGTCATGGAACCATAAAAAGTATTGGGCGCGCCGCATTCCCCACAAAAAGTGGCACTACTGAGTAATGGCAGACCACAGCTACCACACTTAACCAACCGAGGAAGAGGGGTAAAACAGGCTTCACACTGCACTGCTCCATCGGGATTTTCATGGTCACAATTTGGACAAGTAATCATGGAGAAATTGGGTAGAAACCCCGTCCTTCTAGGACGGCTTTATTGCTTACTTAGATTTTGACACTCCACTGCCTAAAGGCGAGTGGATTCTTGGTTCACTGACTCAACTTACCTTGACAGGCATTGCTACCAACCAAAATAGAGGTCGAATCTCCCCAAGCGTTTAGGTCTTCCGACCAGCTTCCGATATGCCCTATCGTAGCTTCTTGCTCCGTCCTATACGCTGAGGGAACCTCAGCGCGGGCGGTGCGCTTTTTTGAGTATATTTAATGCAGCCATTTTGTCTCTATCCTCAGAGTACCCACAGGAACAAACATGAGTTCTAACAGATAGTGATTTCTTGATTAGTTTGCCACAATTGAAACATTCTTGTGATGTATATGCAGGATTAACGGCAATAGTTAACCTACCGTATTTAACCCCAAAATACTCAATCCATTTTCTTAATTGTGACCAGCCAGCATCATTAATACTCTTAGCTAGTTTCTTGTTACGCACAACGCATCTAAGTCAGATTGACAACACCAATTTCTCACCATAAAAAGCCGTCCTAAAAGCGCACCGCCCCGTCTGAGGTTCCCTCAGACATAGGGAAGGAGCAAGAAGGACGGGGCTTTAAACCCAGTTTTTCGGTAATTCCGCTCCGGCTCCTTCATCTAATAACCATAACAGTTCTCCTTGAGGTTTGACCGCTTTGGCAGGGTATAGTCTCTCATCTCCATTAGGGGAAAAAATTGACCTTAATGCTGGCCTTTTGTTGTCTCCTGCCACTAAAAACATTACACAACGAGCGTTATTGATCAAAGGATAGGTAAAGGTTAAACGAGGTTCTCCATCCTTATTCCCAACTGTAACCAAGCGATCGCTTACGGTTAGGGCTTCTGTTTGGGGAAACAAAGAGGCAGTATGACCATCATCCCCCATACCCAATAAAATCAGATCGAAGGTGGGGAATTCTCCTGCTTTGACCCCAAAAAATTCTTCTAACTCCTGGTTATGGGTTTTAGCGTCTACAGAGGGGTCATTACTACCTGTTGGCATAGGATGGATATTAACAGTAGGAAACTTGACCTGATCTAACCAAGCTTGACGGGCCATGAGTTGGTTGCTATCAGGATGATCCGCAGCAACATAACGCTCATCTCCCCAAAAAATATGAATTTTTTCTAAAGGTAGAGATTTTTGGGCTAAGGCTTCGTACAGTGGTTTGGGAGTGCTACCACCAGCTAGAGCGATCGTAAATTGTGCTTGTTGCTCTAGGGTAGTATGAATTTTATCGACGATTAAATCTAGTGCATGAGTAATCAGGGCAGGTTTATCCGTTAATACTTGTATTTGTGTCATTCCTAATCTATTCTCGTCGACGAAACTTTTGAGTAAGGTTTAGAATATTATTGTAGAAAGTACGGTTGTAGACCTTGCCAATTTCCCCTAAATCTTTTAAGCTCATAGACTAGATTGAGCAATTTATGTTGTACATTGGGGAGGAATTTACTTAAAACCCTCTGCTAAGCTCCCTGCACCTAGTTATTGAATCCTTTGGCAATCAGAGTAATTTCTCTGTTAGCTGTTATCTTTAAGAGAATGCTATCTAAAAACTGATAAAAAAATGAATTATTCAGCATTTACATCCTTAACTCTAAAACTTATCGGGGTAATTTTTCTCCTATCTTCCATGTTGGACTATCTAACCATTCTGATTCCTCCCAACTTACAGAGTCAATCATGGAAAATCGGTGCGGTAGCTGGGATTGTTGATAGAGGGGTTGTGCCTTTGGTTGGTATAGCCTTTATTTTGGTTGGCTATTTTATTGATGGTTTAGCCAATACTACCCCATTAAAAAAATCAGGATTCAATCTCAAATTTCCAGTTTATATTTTGTCTGCTCTTTTAGGGTTAATGTTTTTATTGGCGGTTCCTTTCCACCTCAGCAATCTCAACAGTGCTAAAACAGACGCTCTAGAAAGAATTCAACAAGGTGCAGGTCAAGGGGCGGAGCAAATTCAACAGTTCTTAACCCAAGTGGATACTTTGTCTAGAAACCCTGGCCGACTTAACGAGCAGCTTCAAAGACTTAATCAAGCTATCGAAGCAGGGCAAGTTCAAGGAAGACAGTTGAACGCTCAACAGTTAGAAACTTTGCGCCAACAACGTCAGCAACTACAAGGATTACGAGATTTAGCCCAAAATCCCCAAGAGTACAAAAAAAGAACAGAGGAGTTGAAAAATCAACTAGAAACCCAACTCCGTGAACGCCGTAAACGGGCTGAGGATCAAGCAACAACACAAGCATTAAAGCAAAGTCTTCGTATTGGTTTAAGTAGTTTAATGTTAGCCATTGTTTACAGCGTTATCGGCTGGATTGGCTTAAAATCAGAAATTAGCTCACCTAAAGGACCAAAAGCTCCTGCTCGTCCCAAGGTGAAACGATAATTCAACAACCTAACTTACCTCCTGCCTCCTGCCCCCTACTATAAGAAAAATTCAAGGCCATAGTAACCTATAAACCCTTAACCAATACAGGTTAAGGGTTTATCAACTTTTAAATGTTTCTATTAATGCTGCTCGGACTTAGTGGGACGAAATCACCATAAATGGTTAATCCCAGTAACATTGGTTCCCCTGCTTGAATTAGGTTTCCCGTCAATACACAACTTTCATCTTTCCTGGCTTTGGCCTCGACTGTAGCACGAATATCCACCGCCGAAAATTGTGGTCTATAGTCCCCTGATTTTTGCTGTACATAGTTCCAGAGAATATCTCTGATCAATGCTTGATACCCTTGATTGCCAGAAAGCCCTTTGAGCTTATCTTTGAGTGTTCTTTCTAAACGGATGCTGGTAACTTTCATTTCAGTGGTTGAAGTACGGGGAAGGGTTTTCATGATTTTTTCCTCATCAAAAAGTAGACATTTCAGTAATATCAGTGTAGTATGAAAAAGTCTCTTTTAACACGATTGAAAACTTTCATGTTACTTTCTTCGGTTCCCAGTTTATTTCTATTCGTCCCCAATGCTTGTCAACAGTGGCAACCTGGGATCACGGAAGAGAATGAGTTGGAAAAAAGAAGTAAACTCCCACAAAAACCAGTAATAGTCCTAAAATTTACGATATGGAGTCAATATAACCGAGATTATTCCCTATTAGGTGATAATACACTCCCAGAGAGAAGAAAACCCCTAAACCTGACAAGCTGGTGGCGAAGACAAATCTTCCCTATCCCTAGATGAATACCTAACTCCTCAAGGTTTGTCTAACCCCCCGCTTTACTCCCTAGTAGAAAGTGGGGGCTTTGATTAGAAAAACCAAAATTGACGGAGAAGATAGGTATCTAACGTTATTTTTATCTTACTTATCCACTCACATCAATGATGTTGGCCAATTTTAAAGCGACAAAAGAAGATGTTAAAACTAACTTATACCCATGATGGATTTTTAATTGACCATCTCGAAGAGTCCTTAGAAGCTTGGGTGACAACTCGTGTCATTTTAGCCTTACGAGCAGGTACAAGTCTTTGTGTTGAACCGAGTAGTGCTTCCTTTTTAATTTCTTTAGACTTACCCTACGTAGACCAATTATTAAAAGATGTGGATCAGTTTGCCGAGGAAATTTTAGAAGTTAACCGTTGTGATGATGAAGCGATGGAAGTTGTCTTAGAAGGCACTTGGTTAGGCGCAGATGTGGCCAGCGAAGAAGGTTTGTTTGTCTGTCGTTTAAGCGATCGCTTAGAATCCCTTCTTTACCAAATTTGGCAAGAGTCTCCTGTTAAAATTAATTAGCTTAATCTTGGGGTCAACAGTTGTTGATCCCATTGAGAATATGGAAAAAAGTCGATAACCCAGTTACCATAAATAAAGGCATTTTCCTGAGATCGCAACACCAAGACAAAAATAAAAATGACAACCACACCCATTGCCCCATCTGCAACTCAAACCCAGTATCCTGACGAAATCGGACGTTTTGGGAAGTATGGGGGAAAATATGTGCCGGAAACCCTCATGCCGGCCCTTAGCGAACTAGAAACAGCTTATCATCGCTACAAAAATGCTCCTGAGTTTCAAGCAGAATTATCCCAACTATTAAAAGATTATGTAGGCCGTCCCAGTCCTCTCTACTTTGCCGAACGTTTAACCGAATATTACGCTCGTCCTGATGGTACGGGTCCACAAATATACTTAAAACGGGAAGATTTAAACCATACCGGAGCGCACAAAATTAATAATGCCCTTGGACAAGTCTTGTTAGCGAAACGCATGGGCAAAAAGCGTATTATCGCAGAAACTGGTGCAGGGCAACATGGAGTCGCAACGGCAACGGTTTGCGCCCGTTTTGGCTTGGAATGCGTCATTTATATGGGTATCCATGATATGGAACGGCAAAAACTCAATGTCTTCCGTATGAAACTATTAGGGGCCACGGTGCAACCAGTATCAGCCGGCACCGGAACCCTCAAAGATGCCACCTCAGAAGCCATTAGAGACTGGGTAACCAATGTAGAAACAACCCATTATATTTTGGGTTCTGTTGCCGGACCCCATCCTTATCCCATGATTGTCCGAGACTTCCATGATATTATTGGCCAAGAAACCCGTCGCCAATGCCAAGAAAAATGGGACAGTTTACCCCATATTTTATTGGCCTGTGTGGGAGGTGGTTCTAATGCCATGGGACTATTTTATGAGTTCGTCAAAGATACTGAAATACGGCTGATCGGAGTAGAAGCAGCAGGAGAAAGTATTGCCTCTGGAAAACACGCTGCTACCCTGACAAAAGGTCGTCCAGGGGTATTACACGGGGCTATGAGTTATCTATTACAAGATGAAGAAGGACAGGTTATAGAAGCCCATTCTATCAGTGCAGGGTTAGATTATCCTGGAGTGGGACCCGAACATAGTTATCTCAAAGATAGTGGCCGTGCTGAATATTATAGTGTTACCGATGCTGAAGCTATAGCTGCCTTTCAACGGTTATCTGAGTTGGAAGGCATTATTCCAGCCCTGGAAACTTCCCATGCGATCGCCTATTTAGAAACCCTTTGTCCCCAACTCGAAGGCAGTCCCCGTATTATTATTAATTGCTCGGGACGAGGAGATAAAGATGTACAAACAGTGGCTAAGTATTTAGGAGATGAGTAGTTTTTGGTGAGAGGAGGGGGAGACTGGGGGACTGGGAGACTGGGAGACTGGGGGACTGGGGGACTGGATGAGGAGGGGGAGAAAAAACATAACTCCGAACTCCGAACTCCGAACTCCGAACTCCGAACTCCGAACTCCGAACTCCGAACTCCCCACTTTTCCTAACTAAATTAGAAAAAACATTCATAATGGTGTTCTTAGATAATCGTAGAAAAAAACAGTTAGAAACCTGCTTACAAAAATTAGGGGTATCCAATAGCTTATCCGTTGACCTAAAACTATTAGATTTAGCCCTAACCCATCCTACTATTTCCAAAGAAAATAACTATCAACAATTAGAGTTTGTGGGGGACTCAGTGGTTAGATTAGTTTCCGCTGAAATATTATTAGAAACCTATCCCAATGAGTTAGTAGGCGAATTTGCGGCTATTCGTTCTATTTTGGTGAGCGATCGCACCTTAGCTGAGTTTGCTGATAATTATGGTTTAGATCGTTATCTCCTTATGATTGATAGTGTTGCCCAAGATAAAATAGGTCGAGTATCTTGGTTAGCAGATACTTTTGAAGCTGTATTAGGGGCATTATATTTAAGTACCCAAAATATGACCTTAATTCGTCCCTGGTTAGACCCTTTATTATTGCAAAAAGCAGCAGAAATTCGCTCAGATCCAGCCCGTCAAAACTATAAGGATGCTCTGCAAGAATGGACACAGGGCCAATACAAAATATTACCAGACTATCGTGTTGCCGAACAACATCAAAATCGAGGCCACCATCAACGATTTTTTGCAGAAGTTTGGCTCAAGGATCGTCAACTAGGATCGGGTTATGGCCGCTCTAAAAAAATGGCAGAACAAGCAGCCGCTAAAGATGCTTTTTTCTCTGTTGTTCATCAACAAGTTTAGATTGACAAGTTCTAATTATCAAAAAATGCTCCACGTTGAATCAAAGTATTTTTTAGCTCATCATTAATTCCTTGATTATCAGCGAACCTTGCATTAATAACATTAGCATCATTAAAATCAACATTAGTTAGTTTAGTTTTATTGAGACAACTTCTTTGGAGGATAGCATTATTCAAATTACAGTTACTCAAATTAGCGTAACTCAGGTTAGCCCAACTTAGATCCGTATAACTGAGATTACAGCCACTTAAATTGGCTTTACTAAGATTAGCCCAACTTAAATTAATTCCTTGTAAATTAGCCCCACTTAGATCAACCCCAGTTAAATAATCCTTGATTAATCTATTTTTATCGATTTCTTCCATTCTTAGTTTTTGAATTAACTTAGGAGTTACGCATTGACAAATTAACTTAAATATGAGTAGCTTTAAAGAGAGACAACGATCGCTAATTATTAGAGTCATTAAAATTGACGTAATAATAACAATAACTAATCTATAAATTAGGCTGATAATTTCAAATTTATTTGCTCTAAAATAAAATTCCGATTAACTTCAATAGACAATTCTCTTTGGAGTTGATACCAATTATCAATTAACTCATTAGCTCTCATTAATTCAAGTTTAATAAAAGCCCGTAAAGAACTAAAGAAATGGGTCAATATAGCTTCTGATTTTCTGACTATAAGTTTATTGATACCACATAATTGTTTGAGCGCACGATGGTAACATTCAATAATCCAATGAGTTGTTTTCAACAAAGTAAATAGAGTTTTATCTGTTTCTCTTAAGTCTTTATTTTCTTTGTCAAATAAAATATAAAAACGAAGCATCCCGTTTTTGAAATGTTTCTTAAATACTTTAACTTCGCCAAATTCTTTTAAGTAAACAATTGTCCCATTTTCCTCTATTTCTAAGCTTTCAACGAATTGATATTGTCCTTTAACGATTGATACTTGTCGATTTTTAGCTATTCCTATCATGAAACCTAATTCTTGTTTTTTCAAAAAATTAAGGTTCTCTTTAGATGAATACCAACTATCACCAGTTACATAAATTGGCCTCAGTCCCCAAGCTAAAACTTCCGATAGCATCATCCGAAAATAATCATTTTTAGACAGATTATCTTCTTTATCATAAAGTCGATAATTTAGAGGGACTGAAATTCCATTAGGGTCAGTATATAATAAAGTAACTAAATTAATTCCTTTGATAGTTTTATGTTTATTTCCTGACCAGAAATAACCAATAAATTTACTTAATTTAGGATTACTATAAAGTTTTTCAATGACTGTATCATCAATACTTAAGGTTCCCCCACTCAGTTCAATGTGCTGTTTAAATTCATTGAATAAATCAACAGGTTTATAGCTTTCTCTTAATAAAAAACGGTTAACACTATCATGAGATAAATCCTCAAATATCTCGGATAAACGATTACAAACCGAATATTTGGATTCAGCAATTAAATAGTAAGTATAGAGTTCTAAATGACATTTAGCCGTTGATTTCTTCGTTATAGTTCGGATATCTACCTCCAGTTCTTATAATCCTCTCTATTTTATCAGTTTTTTGCTTTTTGTTAACAGCGATCGCTTTCTCTGTTTGGACTATGCACATTGTAAATCATCTGTCAATGCGTAACTCCTATAACTGACATTTTTTGATAACTTCTATATCTTCTCTGAAGCGAACACTCTCAATTATAACTTGAGAAAAATATTCAGTTTTTATATTTTTTAGGAATTCCTCTAAATCTCCAGAAGTGAATAATTTTTCTAGTTTTATTAATTCTTGATCAGAGCCATTAACAATAAGGTTATAACTAGATTGATCAATATAATCTACTTGCAGAGAATTATCTTCACTGACTTTTTTAAATAACGATATAACTAGGTCAAAGTTATAGAAATTAAGTTCATCTATGAAGCTGTTAATACAAATCTCTAATCTTCTTTGACTTTCTATTGGATGACAACCACACTGAACAGACTTATCCCTATAAATATTGCTCTTGTTTCTCGAATAACTGTAATTGTACATTTTATTTCCTGGGTAAATTAAAAGCCAAAGCCTGGATTAAATCTTCTATTGTACATAGCAAAACCATCCCTATTTATCAATTAACTGTATCAGAATAATTGACATATACCCCGTGGTTAACGACGGGGTATAATTCTGTTAAAAAGCTCTCCTTTAAAGGATAAAAAAGACAAAATTATTCATTTTTCGAGGGTCTTCTTCCCTTTTAGGGGGAGGTAATTATCCATTATTAAAGTCCTGATATATTCTCCCTCCTCACATATCATTTCCGACTGCTATATCAGCAGATTTGATATTATGGATTATTTTTCATTAATTGGTCTTCTATAATATCACTCATCCCCAGAAGAAATATCTTAATAGGCTTTTTGTTTTCTGCTTGAGGTAGTATAGCCATGTGGCTGGCAAAATCAATTTTAGCCACCTGACGATAGGATAAGGATACGGGACGAATGGTTGCCAAGGGAATATTACTAAGAATAGGAAGTCCGGCAACAGGAATACCATATTTTTCTTCAGTGTTAGTTTTGAGTAAAAGAAGAAATTTATGACCATTAGAAACTGTCGAAACATTGGCATTCTCAAGCTTATTCGAGTCTCTAGAAAAAAACTGCTGATATAAATCCAAAGTGGTCACATTTTCTGAACCTACATCAGTCATACCAAGACCCGTATCCATGGCCCAATTAATAGGAGGACAAGGGATAACCTTGAAGACGGACTCAACGGGAAGAGCAAAAAGATAGTCAGATTCATCTGATAAAGAATTTCCTGAAATCCTAAAAACGAGAACCCGTAAAGTATCCGGTTGAGTGGTGGTATGAGATAATCTTTGAATTTCAAAAGTTTGATCGATCATGGCCATTATCGTCTCCATTACAGTTTACTTTTTGTTTGTTTGACTACTTAAGAGTAACCAAGGTCTGGTTTTGGGTAATCAATTCCCCAATTCCCGGATTTCTCACAAATTAATTTGAAAGCCCAATCCAGAGATGAAAAATGATAATTTTTAGGACTAATAGAAATTTTGAATATAGATGAATAAAAAAATTGACTTTGATTATCCAAAAATTGAGTTTAAGAGGGAATAATTATATTAACTTTTGATTTTCTCCACGATAAATAAGACTAAATGAAAGTATCAGTCAGTCAACAACTTATGATAGATATCTTTTTTAAAAAACAACTTATTCTACTTATCCAGTATTAGGAATAGTTTTAATTCTTTTGTTAGCAATAGACAAAATATCTTGATAAGGACAAGCACTAGCTATAGCGATAATAATTCTTCTACAACTAATCTTTATTCTGGCTCCCAACTTAAGAAGATTTAGACGTATTCTTCCCACAGTTGCTTTAGCCAATGAAGTTTTTTTTAAACAGTGTTGACGAAAAGCATTTATGAGAACATAAGCCCAGGAATGTATCCATAATCTTAGTTGATTACTTTGAAATGTTTGAGTTGAAGTTCTATCAGCTAACAAGTCTAATTGTTGTTCTTTAATCCGATTTTCCATCTCGCCTCTCGGACAGTATTTTTTTGTATAAAGTTTTGAGGGTGGAATTTTTGAAGCGGGCAAAGATGTCACCACATGGCGCATTTTTAAGCCATCACTTCCATAACAAACTTTTGTCACTACTCTTCTTTGACAACTCCATGACTTTTCTGTTTTATAACGAATAGAGCGATACCAAGTAGAAATTGGTACTAATTTTTTAACTTCTTCTAAATCTTCTTTTTTCTGAAATAAACTATCCATTAATTCAGTTATTGGAGCTAGTTTTTTTTCATATTCATGTTTGGCTTTTTCAATTACATCATCCGCTCGTAACTTAATAACGCCATTTGTTCCCATAGCTATAACATAATCAACTAAAGGCTGATTTTCACAAAAATAGAAGATTTCTTCACGGGCATAGGCACTATCACCCCTAACTAGGATATGAGTCTCTGACCATTTTTCTCTAATCAGTCCGATAATTCTTTGTAATTCGTCTAAGGCTCCATCGGCTGGATCTACATTAGATGAACGAAGTTTAGCAACTAATAAATGATGCCCACAGAAAATATATAAAGGAGCATAACATACTCCGTGATAATAACTATTAAAAAATGCCCCTTCTTGATTACCACGTACTTGGTCATCCGTGACATCCATATCTAATATAATACTTAAGGGAGGTTTTTTATAAGACTCTAAAAAAAATTCAACAAAAGATTTTTCAATGGCTTCAAAGTTGGGTTCTATTTTATGATAACGACTCGTTTTTTGGTCGAGAATAGTCTCAGGACAATATTCCAATCTATTAATTGTACTTTTTCCAGCTAACCATCCCTTTTTATCTTCAAGTTCATTAAGCTTTTCTAAAGCGATCTTAAGGGCAGGATCGTGACGTAATTTATCATGGTCATTGACATCTTCATAGCCTAAAATAATTCCATAAAGCCTTTGTGCTAATAACTCATGAACGGAATGATCTACATAAGATTGATGACGATGATCTTGAAAACAGTTACCAAACTTCTCCGTAATTCCCAGTTTTTTATCCAACTCAGCTATCCAGACAATCCCCGCATCTGAAGTGATTAGTCCCCCATCAAAATTAGCGATTATTTCTTTTCCTTTCTGTTTACTAAAGTTGATTACTTGACGAGGGGTTCGGGGATGACTGGGACTCATTAAATCAGTTTAAGGTAAATTGCTTTAATAATTAAATTATAGCATATTTTATTCTAACAATCTAGTACTATTAGAGATTTTATTAATAATTTTTTTGGAAAAATGAGTGATTGATTTATCTTTTCATCTTTGTCTAATTCGGTTTGATTTTAACTTAAAATCTGACAACAGACTGTTGGTTGGGGAAATCTGCGATCGCTCTGTTCAAACCCACTTCCTGTAAGGCTTCTGTGTTTGGCGATCGCAGATTTTGTGAGAAATTCGGGTGTTGAGGGTTAAATATTTCAACGGTCTTAATTTCTTCGATCAATAACCCAATGGTTTCCTCTTTCCAGGGAAGCAATAAAGCCATCCCAGCCTCAGCAATGGGTTCTCTTTGACACCAGTGAGGAGCTCCCCATAAACTGCCTAAATCTACGATCCAGGTTGCTTTACCTCGCCAATTAATAATGCCTAATAAGAATCGAGGCACCTCCGGTACGGGTAAGATAGTTGGGACTGCCAGGGGGCAAACCTCTTGTAATTCCCCCAAAGGAATTAAGCCATCGGTGGTGGAATTGAGGGGAAACCGTAAAAACTTCTCACCCTCTTCCGGTTGACTCGATTGGTGATTAATATCAAATATCGAAACAGTTTCAGCTACTTGTACCACCTTATTTCTCCTTAGCCAATTAATTGATTAATGGTTTGCTGAAACGCTTCTTCGTTGACAGGTTTTGTTAGGTAAGCATCAGCCCCACTCATATTGGCCCAGGTTTTATCGATCTCCTTATCCTTGGTTGAACAAATCACCACAGGAATTTTTTCGGTGAGAGGATCGGCTTTCAGTTTGCGACAGAGTTCAAAGCCACTTTCTCCCGGTAAAATAACATCTAAAACAATTAGACTGGGTTTTTCCTGTTTAAGTCTTAGTTCCGCTTCCTCTCCGCTAGTTACTCCTAAGACGGATAGCCCTTGTTTTTTTAAGTAACGGGTCAACTTTCAGCTTCGACTTGACTATCTTCAACTAAAAGAATATGACTCATGTTGATTCCTTTTGGGTAGATTGTGTTAAATGTTTATTCAATACTTTGAGCAATTCTGGCATTTTGATGGGTTTAGATAAAAAGTCATTAGATCCAACCATTTTGGCTCTCATGCGATCAACTAAACCATCTTTTCCTGTTAAAATGACCACCGGTACATTTTTCAGGCTTGGGGTTTTTCGTAGTTGGGTACAAAGCTCATACCCATTGGTTATGGGCATCACTAAGTCCAAAAAAATTAGATCGGGTTTGGTTTTTAAAAAGGAGGGAATTGCTTTTAGAGGCTCTTGAATGCCAACAAAACCAAAACCTTGTTCGCTGATTATTTTCTCTAAAGCGCGACAAACTCCAAGACTATCATCCACACAAGCAATTAAGGTTTTCTGATTGTCAGCCACCCCTAAATGGGAAATATCACTGTTCTGATGAATGGGTATTTTAGAAAAAGGGATTTTAGAAAAGCTGATGGCTTTTAGCTTTGTTAAGGGAAGCAGACAGAGCATCACGCTAACGATATCTAAACCCGTTTTCAGGGCTAAAATTCGCACATTTTGGCTACCGTCAATAAGAGAAATGATTGACAACTGACTCTCAGACAAATTCTCCTGGGAAATGAGTTCTGGTTGCTTAATCAGAAGAAAGAGATTAGGAGAATAACCTGCTAAATTCTGATTTTGCCATTTTTGCCAAGTTTTTAGGCTTTGTTTAAGGTTTGGCATTACCTCAATCATGGGTAAGAGCGAGGTATGCTTGTTACTCGAATCATCAGGGATAATTTCGTAGGACAAGCAATTGCGGTTTATGTGATTAGATTGGATTAAATCAAAGAAAATTTCTTGAGTAACACTTAACATCGATTCAGTTAACTGTTGCCGTTGAAGCAAACCTTGATCTAGGAGTTGAACTAAGATATGGCATCGGTCATATTGATTGTCTATTGAAGTGATCTCGTGTAACTGAGAACCTTGCAACTCAGGGACAAAGGAGGCTAAATGTCTTTGCCATCGTTCTTGCGAATTCACTCCACCATCTGACCAACTTAAACGCCCTAGACGCAACCATAAGACCCAGTTTGGACAATTTCCTATGGTTATCTGCAAGCTCCCACTAAATTTAGTAGTTGTGAGTTCTTGTAACTGAATCAACAACTCTTTCAATCCTACGTTGGTCTGTTTTACAGTTTTTTCAACCTCTAACATAATTGAGCGTTGGTTTAGCTTGGTGTGTAACCTTAATATTCCCAACCACAGATAAGGGTTTAAGACTGCTTAATATTTCTTAATACAGTGAAGTGGGTGGGCTTTGTTTTCAGTGTCCTGTAAATTGATCCCCGTGTTGTGCTACTGTCATCATAAGTAGGAGTTATCGTAAAACAGTGAAGCATAATGAAAAAACTGCCTAGTGATAACTCATAAAATCCTTGTGTGGTAAACTTATGTCGGATATTCCTTTCACTTTAGATCAATTGCGTATTCTCAAGGCGATCGCTGCTGAGGGAAGTTTTAAACGGGCAGCCGATACCTTATATGTGTCTCAACCTGCTGTTAGTCTGCAAGTACAAAATTTAGAAAAACAGTTAAACGTACCTTTATTCGATCGCGGTGGACGTAAAGCACAGTTAACCGAAGCTGGTCATTTATTATTATCCTACGGGGAAAAAATTATTACCCTCTGTCAAGAAACCTGTCGGGCGATCGAAGATTTACAAAATCTTCAGGGAGGGACTTTAATTGTGGGTGCGTCTCAAACCACAGGAACCTATCTCTTACCCCGTATGATTGGTTTATTTCGCCAAAAATACCCCGATGTAGCTGTACAATTACAGGTTCATTCTACTCGACGCACTTCTTGGGGGGTGGCCAATGGACAAGTTGATCTCGCTATTATTGGGGGAGAAGTCCCTGGAGAATTACAAGATACTCTGAAAATTATTCCCTATGCTGAAGATGAACTAGCTTTGATTTTACCCATTGATCACCCTTTGGCTCAAGTAGAAAAGGTTCAAAAAGAGGATTTATATCGTCTTAATTTCATTAGTTTAGATGCTCAATCAACTATTCGTAAGGTGATTGATAAGGTTCTTACACGGTGTGATATCGATACCAAACGCTTAACTATTGAAATGGAATTAAATTCTATTGAAGCGATTAAAAATGCTGTTCAAGCTGGTTTAGGGGCTGCTTTCGTTTCTATTACTGCCATCGAAAAAGAAGTAAAAATGGGAGAGGTTTATGTTGCTGCTCTTGAAGAAATTCAGGTAAAGAGAACTTTATCGGTTATTATTAATCCTAATCGTTATCGTTCCAAAGCAGCAGAAGCATTTATTCAAGAAGTATTACCAGAGTTTTCTACTTATCCTCAAGAATTATCCTTAGATCATTTTTCCTCATCCCCTAACGTTCTTAAGGAGGTGGTTAATGATGTTGCTAAAGCTTAACTAAAATCTACGTGCGTGTAAAGGAGATAATTCATGGGATTTATCTACTTATCATGGAAAGACTTTATAGTTGTTTTTCCTCATAGGAATTAGTGCAGTTAGCTATACTGCAACTCTCTATCTATTCTTAGGGGTTATGAGTGTATGGCTAATTAAAATAGCCTGGCCACGAAATATAAACAGTATTAGAGAAATAGCCTTAGCTATTTTCAAATTCTTGATATAGTTATTAATTAGGGTTTGCTGAATAAAAGCAAAACCCTATTCTTTAAAAGGTTACACCCATATTCGCGATCGCAAAAAAGATCAGCTTTGTCGGCTACAAACCGCTATAATTGGTAGAAACATCTCCCAGTTGTTGGTCAAGAACAAATGTATCGAAAAGAGGAGCAACCTTTACCGCCCCCAGAAAAATTTGAATTACCTTTCGAGGGCAAATTGTCCCCCAATAATCGTTGGGTAATCATGGCAGAGTTGATACCTTGGGATGATTTTGAGGAAGAATATGCTAAACTTTTTTCAGAAGAAAAAGGTGCGCCAGCCAAACTATTTAGAATGGCATTAGGGACATTAATTATTAAGGAAAAATTAGGAACAAGTGATAGAGAAACTATAGAACAGATTAGAGAAAATCCCTATCTACAATACTTTATAGGTTTAAATTGTTATCAACAAGAGCCACCACTGGAATCTTCAATGCTAGTTCATTTTAGGAAAAGAATTGATGGAGAATTGATAAACAAAATCAATAAAAAAATAGTAAAAAGAGAAATAGACAAGAGTGATAAAGAAGTAAAAAAAAAGGATTGTCTCCAAGAAAAAGGAGAAAAAATAAAAAATAAAGGTAAACTAATTTTAGATGCGACTTGTGCGCCAGCAGACATCAAATACCCAACGGATTTAGGCATATTAAATCAAGCCAGAATTGAGATAGAAAGAATAATAGATAATCTTTATAAACCATTAAGAGTAAAATTGAGAAAAAAGCCGAGAACTTCTAGAAAAATTGCTATAAAGGAATACTTAAAAGTAGCTAAAAAACGAAAAGTATCTTATTAAGAAAGAAGAAAAGCTATCGGGAAACAGTTAAAATACCTTAAGAAAAATTTAGGAAATATAGAAGACTTAATTCAAGCTGGGGCTTCCCTGGAAAATCTGAGTAAAAGACAGAAAAATTGTCTAGAGACTATCAAAAAAGTTTATGAACAACAACAGTCAATGTGGGAGAATAAGACCCAGAGTGTTCCTCAAAGAATTGTAAGTTTAACTCAACCGCATATTCGTCCAATAGTGAGGGGAAAAGCAGGAAAACCAATAGAGTTTGGAGCTAAACTCTCAGTAAGCTGTGTAGATAACTATGTGTTTCTAGACAAAATAAGTTGGGAAAACTTCAATGAATCTTGTCATTTAAAAGAACAAGTAGAAAAGTATAAAGAAACGTTTGGCTATTATCCCGAATCCGTCCATGTAGATAAAATTTATCGAACTAGGGAAAACAGAAATTGGTGTAAGGAAAGAGGGATAAGAATCAGTGGTCCGAAGTTAGGAAGACCTCCGAAAAATGTCAGTGAAGAAGAAAAGAAACAAGCCCACTCCGATGAATGCTTCCGTAATGCTATTGAGGGAAAGTTTGGACAAGCTAAACGAAGATTTAGCCTAAATCTCGTGATGACAAAACTCCCTGAAACCTCCATTACATCTATTGCTATTACATTTTTAGTTGTCAATCTTTCTAAACTTCTGAGGCAGTTTTTGTCGCTTTTTTTGTCCTTATTTACTAATAATAGAACAGGAGAACTCATCAAACCGCCTTTCATTAATTTTGATTATACTTTAAACAATTTCTATGTACTAAAACTTATTGATTTGTCAGAAAATTCTTGGTCAAAAGTGGCATAAATTTTGGAGAAACTTTTTCAGCAAACCCTAATTATATGGATGATAATAATATTATTATCTATTTTCTATATAAGCCCAAGAAAGATAGATATGAATCCCCCCCCGGAGAGTTAACATCAAAAGTGTCAATGATGTAGTTAAAGGGGTAGTCAAGTTGGCTATTCGTTCAGCAGGAATTCCATTACCTTAAAATTATAAGCTTTCCTATGTCCTTAATTATTATCCTTTAATATGTGCTTTTTTCTATTGTTTTAAACTCTAAGGAAAAAAAGTCTTTAATTTGTGCTTTAAATGATTCAGGTAAAAGGGGAATAAGTACAGCTAAATTGCCAAGGTTGATGGTTTTTACTCCTAATAACTCAACCCCAACTATCTTATTATGTTGATTATAATCAACAATAATCCCATCCGCAATTTCTTCAGAATCTAAAACTGTCTCATTCTCAAGACGAAAATAAGCTGCATCTACTTCTTGATCATAATTAATCTGAAAACTCATCTTTTATACCCTCTATCAAAAAAAACTGTAACGACTGTAATGGGTTCTGTATCTGGATTATAAACTACTCTCAACGCTCGATTACCAAACTCTGGAATTCGTTTCCATACACGAATTGTATTAGTTCTATTATCTTGATCCAAATACTCTGGAGTCGTTAATGTACGATGAATCCACTCTTGTTTAATTTGGGATCTCCCTGCTTTATTTAATTCATCGGCTGCGTGTTTAGACAGAATAAAATCCAACGAAAGTTAACCTCTTTTTTTGACGTTAAACTTATTTAATCATACCATCTTTCTCCTAATCATAAAAAGGTAAATTAGACAAATTTTAGGTAACTTTTGAACTCAGTTAATAATAGGTTCTTGTCCTTTTTCTATCCAAACAATAGTTTTAATTCCATTTTGTTGAGCATCTTTTTTGATTTCTTCATCGTTTCTATTTTCTAAGTCAATAGTAACTCGTACTGAGGGGTCATCCTCTCTTAATTTTTGAGCATATTTTAAAGCTTCTATTTGAGATTCAGTCTTTTTTGCTACTACTAAATAGTCGATTAAATTAGCCTTTTGGGGTAAAATCTCTGTGGACAACAGACAACGATGTAAAGCCCCTACATTGAGTGAAAAACCAATTCCTGGGGCTGATTTTTGTTCAGGATCATAGACCCCTAATAATTGATCGTAACGACCTCCCTGTCCTAAAGTTTGTAATTTATTATTAGTTTGTTCAATAACTTTAAAAGTGATACCCGTATAATAATCAAAGGTTTGAATTAAACTTAAATCTAAGGTCAAAGGTAACTCTTGAGAAGCACTCTTATTGACTAACTCTATCAAAGATTTTAAATTATTTAGACAACTTTTTCCTGTTTCATCTAAACTTAAATCCAACACTTTTGATAAGACATCTTCCGGTTTACCCCGTAAATTAAACAATAAAATAGCTCTTTGTTTTAGTTCCTCACTAGGATAGTCTAAACTTTCCAGCTGAACATAATCTAACGAAGACAAACAATTACGGACTTTCTGTCGTAACGCTTCAGGAAAGGGTGATAATAAGGATCTCGTTAGTCCGGCATCTCCTAAAATAAGATACCAGTTAGGAACTTGTAATTTTTGTAAACAATTAGTCACTAAAAGCAGAATTTCTGCATCGGCTAAAGTTCCCCCAGAAAATAATAATTCTACCCCGGCTTGATAAAATTCTAATTGTCTACCGTGATCACTACTAGGAGGGTTACGAAAAACATTGGCACGATAACATAGTCTTTGAGGATAGCTGGTATCTATCATCCGTGTGACTGCTGCACGAGCAACCGAAGCGGTTAATTCTGGTCGTAAACCTAACTGTCCACCACTGTTATTATGGAGTTGGATCACAGTATCATCCTCGATCGCCCCCCCAGCTTTGAGGGTGTCTAGTCTTTCGATGGTGGATGTCACAATACGCTGATAACCCCATTGTCCAAACACTTGCTGGAGAGTATCATTAATCCAAGCTTTCTGAACAACTTCTAGGGGAAGTAAGTCTCTTGCGCCTGCTGGTGGTTGATGGATCATCGTATTATTGGTAAATTAGCCAACTTCTAGAATATCTGTTAGTGGCACATTTAAGTTAATTAAGGGAAAGCTTGCCAGACTTGGCGAATTAAATCACTCAACCAACGACGTTGAACCCGATCCAATAAAGGATCGTCTTCTAAGACTTCGGCGGTTAAATCATCTAATGATTGTCCCTGAGAACGGGCAAGATTAACAACTCCCGTAATGGCAACGGCGATCATTTCTTCGTCTACTGGCCTACTACGCAGGGCAAATATTTCTTCTGGACTCGCAGGAATGGGATAATGCATAAGGGGATCGTCAATTGTCTAAATCGGTCACAAATTGTAAACTTTTTTTAAGGTTCTCTCAGAATACAGTAACGGAAAGTCTAGCTTACTTTCAACCAAATGGAATCTGTACTTTGGCTTATTTTTGCTTTTCTTAACATATCGTAATGAAGGAAATCACTTATTTAGAAATTCCCAATCCCAACACCGATGATGTCTGTCACTGGTTACAAGAGCTTTGGAATCCTCCAATGGGCAAGAAAAAGCCTACACCAAATGGGGTTCGTTTACAAGTCATTTCTGAAGTTTCTCCCTCAACACCAGGAGAGACTGAATTATCCATCTTTGTTTGGTCAGTACAACGAACCACTTACCTAAAAATTTTTGCTTGGGGAAATCAACCTTTTCCTTCACAAACAAAGGTCTGTCGTCACTTGGAAAAAGAGATTAGAAAAGCATTTCCTCAACAATATCCTCAGTTACCTGAGTTAGATACGGCTGCTGCTTCAATTTTTGATGCTTTAGAAGCTTATTATCCAAAAACAGTGCATTTTTTCCGTAAAATGCCCCAAGGAAACACAGATTTACAACGGGTTTACTGGTGGGAAAAACGATGGCGAGAAAGTGTTAAAAATCCTCAACAACCCAAACAAGTGATTTTTCAACAAAATCAGCCTTCTCCGTCTTCTCAGACGACATACGACCTAATTTATGTTGGCGGTGCTTTGGGGCTCATTCACGCTGCGGTAATGGCACGGTTAGGTTATCGGGTACTATTGATGGAACGGTTGGCGTTTGGACGGATGAACCGTGAGTGGAATATTTCTCGTTCTGAATTTCAAAGTTTGATTAACTTGGGTTTATTTACATCGGCTGAATTTGAATCTATTATTGCTCAAGAATATGTGGATGGCTTTAATAAGTTTTTTGATGGGAATAATCCTAGTTATTTGAAAGCTGATATTTTGCATACTCCAACGGTTTTAAATATTGCTATTGATACCACTAAACTGCTGAAGTTATGCGGTGATAAATTAAAAGAAGCAGGGGGAGAAATTTGGGATAGAAGCGAATTCATGAAAGCTAATATTGATCCAGAAGGAGTAACAGTTAATTTAGTTGATTTAGAAACGAGCCAAAGCAAAGAAGTTCGGGGACGTTTATTGATAGATGCTATGGGAACCGCTTCCCCCATTGCTTGGCAGTTGAATGGTAAGCAAACTTTTAATAGTGTTTGTCCCACTGTTGGAGCGGTTATTGAAGGGATGGATACTGAAGTTTGGGATCATCAATATGGTGATGTTTTAAACTCTCATGGGGATATTTCTCGCGGTAGACAGTTAATATGGGAGTTGTTCCCAGGGGAAGGAGATGAGTTGACTTTTTATCTCTTTCATTACCATCAAGTACACCCTGAAAACCCTGGCTCTTTGTTGGAAATGTACGAAGATTTTTTCAATATTTTACCTGAATACCGCCGTTGTGATCTCGAAAAATTGACCTGGAAAAAGCCCACTTTTGGTTATATTCCTGGTCATTTTAGTGTGGGGAAAGGCGATCGTAAAATAGCTTTTGATCGACTGGTGGCTATTGGAGACGCTGCCTCTTTACAATCTCCGTTAATTTTCACGGGTTTTGGGTCTTTAGTCCGTAATTTGGATAAATTAACCTATTTACTGGATTTTTCTTTAAAGCATAATTTACTCAAAGCAGAGGATTTAAACCAAATTCGGGCTTATCAGAGTAATGTTGCGGTAACTTGGCTATTTTCTAAGGGAATGATGGTTCCGACGGGTAAAATATTACCACCACAGCGTATTAACTCCATGTTAAATACGTTTTTTGGTTTATTAGCTGACTCTCCCCCAGAAGTCGCAGATACCTTTATCAAGGATAAGACAACTTGGTTAATGTTTAGTCGACTTGCCTTGAAAGCAGCCAGCAAAAATCCGGCTTTATTGCTTTGGATCTGGGAAATGGCAGGAAATAAGGATTTAATTCGTTGGTTAGGTTCTTATTTTGAGTTTACGTTTGATAGTTTGAAAAATCTACTCTTTGGTGGTTGGTTTAACCAACTATTAAAACAACTTCCTGATCAACTACAAGAGCGATATCCCTCTTTTTGGTTAAGGTTGCTCAGTTTTCAAAGGAGTTTAGCAACTTCTCGTAAATTGTAGTTAATACTCATTAGCGGCTTTAAATTATGACTCAAATTAAGTCAAGCTATCAATATCAAGTCGGGGGTAGTCTTAACGGTGACGCACCCAGTTATGTGACTCGAAAAGCTGATTTAGAGTTTTATAAAGCCTTAAAAGGGGGTAACTTCTGTTATGTGCTTAATTCTCGGCAAATGGGTAAATCTAGTTTGCGAGTACGAACTATGCAAAAACTACAAGCAGAAGGGATAGTTTGTGTTTTTATCGATTTAACGGGAATTGGAACACAAGATGCTACCCCAGAAAAATGGTACGCAGGAATTTTTTACACTTTGGTTAGCGGTTGTCAACTAACCTCAAAAATTCAATGGCGAACTTGGTGGCGAGAACACCTAGAATTGTTGACCCCCATACAACGTTTAAGTTTATTTAGGGTTTGCTGAATAAAAGCAAAACCCTATTCTTTAAAAGGTTACACCCATATTCGCGATCGCAAAAAAGATCAGCTTTGTCGGCTACAAACCGCTATAATTGGTAGAAACACCTCCCAGTTGTTGGTCAAGAACAAATGTATCGAAAAGAGGAGCAACCTTTACCGCCCC
>Ga0064014_10051_pt1 | contig 59685 bp, 58 predicted proteins | sample CrowatWCoCulture_2_FD_61584 | JGI IMG/M metagenome (GOLD analysis project Ga0064014, IMG submission 61584) | Marine cyanobacteria communities from the University of California, Santa Cruz, USA, analyzing cyanobacterial DNA methylation -... | ecosystem: Host-associated > Microbial > Bacteria >...
GGGTCATTGACCATGTGCAGCCACCCCAGATGCTGTGGAGGGTTGCTGGAAGATTGGCCAGGTGGAGTTTGTCGTAGTCTGATTCGATGAAGGCGGTAATCGCACGCTTTGCCAGAGTCAGCGCTCCACGGGCTTCATCGGCAACCACATAGAGCGCCTCCCGGAGATACACCGACTCTTCGCGCTTCCTTTCGCCGCCGGCCAGAGCATCGGTTTCCGAGGTAATACCACGGGTCACGATCTGCATGACGGCGTCTTCAATACCAAGCACGGAGTCCGCCAGGCGGTATAGTTCATCATCGCCCGGCAATCGGGATTCTTCTTCCCAGCCTCGCAGTTTGCCTGCTTCTTCCCGGGCAATGCCCGCCAGCTTGTTCAGATCCAGCATCACGAGCGTGTTCGCCAGACGCTCAAGGGCATCCGCGATGGAAGACAGTTCGGCCAGATCCGGCTCGATACCACGCTCAATAATGTCCAGTTTGTCTTTCAACTGGTTCAGTTCATCCTGCAGGGCTTCCGCCAGTGACTTGAGGACATCGCTGCCGGGGCCGTACAACCGGCGGGAATGGGCCTCGAGCATGGAATCCGGAAAATCGGCCGGCGCGAGGTGGTATGCAGACAGCACTTCGGTCACTTCAGGGTTCGCGGAACCGCTACGGTACAGCAGATACACCAGATCCCGGATCAGCGAATCCGGCGCGTCCTTGCCGGTGGCGACTTTACCCACGTACACCACTTCACGGGCGTATTTTTCGATCCGCATGAACATGCGCTTGCGGGCCTTGTTAAAGACCATCGCCCGGTCGAGCATGGTGTCGGCCACTATGCCGACCAGACACCACATCTGCCCCATGGGCGCACCCTGACACAGGCGGGCCAAACCGCGGGCGGAGCGTCCGATCAGCTTTTTGTTCACCACGTCGTTTCGGTCACGCAGAATGCCGAGAAGCGCTACCTGGAAGGTCAGGCGCATGCGGCGGGCCATAATCTCGTAATCCGCCTCATCACCCTCAGACGCCTGCAAGGACAGGCCGGCGCAGAAATCCGGGCGTTCCTTGACATCCACATCGAAAAAACAGGATTCGGGATAGGGTTTTTCCCGACGGGCCTCACGAAGCTCATTGATCACAGGCAGAAGAAGCTCGGGATGATCTTCCCGTTGCTGGTGGTAATACTCCACGTAACGGCGGAGGATAAAGAGGGCGCTGTTGAGGGTGGTTAGGAGGATGTTCTTGTCGTCGTTGGCGCCAACCGGCACATCGTTGGCCATGGTGACCGCTTCCTGGCAGAGCAGGATTCCGCCCCGAAGTTCCACCAGGATAAAAATGCCCCGCAACTGATTGATGAAATCAACACAGTTCTGGAGATCCTCACCCCTTTCGCGGTTTTCCTGAAAGCGTTCAAGGCTGGATTCTGCCTGCTTGATGGTCTGTTCTATTTCACTTTTGACCAGATCAAACGACTGCGATTTCGTCGCGAGAGACGACTGAACCATAAACGCTTCCCGTTAATGTTGCGGAGACTACCGCATCCTCTTTGGTGGTCACTGGTCCGGCAATAGCGGACCAGGCCTTTTTGTTCTGGGCCGGTTAACCCCTTTTCCGGCCAAAGCCAGTTCGCAAAAAACTGGCGAACTTATCATTACTTATAACATAAAACTCAAGTACCTCAAGAAAGGCGGAATGTAACATTTGGTACAGGCTGACCCAGTTCTCATTCCGCGCTCTGGAGTTTGCCCCACACGGTTTCGCCGGCCTGTTTTTCGAGCATGGACATGAACTCCTCGTGGGCTTCGCTTTCGGCCGCGGAAGCGCGAAGGACTGAAAGCGATTCCCGGTCCTCCGGAAGTCGCCGGATTCCACCGTTGCCCCCACCATTCTCGGCATTGGCGTCCAGCGACAGGGCTGTCTGGCCGCCGGTCAGCAGCAGATAGACGTCGGCCAGGATCTCCGCATCCAGCAAGGCGCCGTGCAGGTCCCGGTTGCTGTTATCCACCCCGTAGCGCTTGCACAGGGCATCCAGGTTGTTCTTCTGGCCGGATGTCGGGCTCTTGCAATGGCGAGGGAGTCGACAATGCCGCAGTGGTCGGCGGTCTTTCGCACCGGTTTCAGGCGGGCGAATTCAGAATCCATAAAGCCAACGTCGAACGCGGCATTATGGATAACCAGTTCGGCCCCCTTGATGAACTCGAAAAACTCGTCCGCGATCTCGGCAAATCGCGGCTTGTCGGCCAGAAACTCGTTGGTGATGCCGTGAACGGTTATGGCTTCAGCCTCAACTTCCCGGTCTGGATTGATGTAGACATGATAGTTCCGCCCGGTAAGCTGGCGCTCCATCAGTTCCACACAGCCGATCTCGATGATCCGATGCCCCTCGGCCGGGTCGATGCCCGTGGTTTCTGTATCCAGTACGATCTGTCTCATTACCTGTACCCGATTATCTGCGTGTGTCGGTAAAACGTTTATGCGTTTGCAAGCTCTTCAACCCCACGATTGGCGAGTTCATCCGCCAACTCGTTGTCAGGAACACCCGAGTGCCCTTTTACCCAGTGCCAGTTGATCTTGTGCCGGGCTACTTCCGAATCCAGCTCACGCCAGAGATCCTCGTTCTTCACTGGCTTCTTCGCCGATGTCTTCCAGCCATTGCGCTTCCAGCCCGACATCCATTCGGTGATGCCTTTGCGGACATACTGGGAATCGGTGAACAGTTCCACCTCGCAGGGCGTTTCAAGGCCTCAAGGCCCCGGATGGCCGCCATGAGTTCCATCCGGTTGTTGGTGGTCTGTGCCTCGCCGCCGTGCAGGGTTTTGCGGTTATCGCCATAGCGCAACACCACGCCCCAGCCGCCCGGGCCGGGATTGCCCTTGCAGGCGCCATCAGTATAAAGGGTTACCTTACCGGCCATTCGGTCTCCTGGTTCGGTTATTAATAAGTTACTTCAACCTGTTAACGGGTGAGCCGTTACGACTGCAGCCACGGGAAGCGCCCACTGTTCCGGTGCCCGGCAGGGTCATGACCTTGCTCTGTCGCCAGACGGGCCGCCTCGGAAGCCGGGCATGCACGCGTTTTTTGGCAAGGATACAGTAATAGGCACCCACTGGCAGGAACCGGTTTCCCGAAAGGCGGGCATCAACCCGACTGACGGCCTTGCGACCGCTTCGTTGCAGGGGCGTTCTGAAAAACCGGGTAACGGAAGCTTCAACATTGAAACCCAACAGGTGCAGCCAGTCTTCCATGCGACCCCGCAGGAGGAACCGTCCGCCCAGGGGCCTTCGTTACTTCTGGAAATCAGCTTTCGTGCACCCCAGAGGCTGAGCGGGTTGAAGCCAATCAACGCCATGGTGCCCTCTCCCCGGAGTACCCGCGCAGCCTCCCGGATTACCTGGTGGGGGTAAGGTGAAAAGTCTGCGGTATGGTGCAGCACAACGAGATCCATGGAGTCCCCGGGAAAGGCCAGCTCATCGGCATCGCAGATGGCAACACCGTCAGGGATATGGGGATTCCACCGGGGTGTTGTCATGATCTTCTGGGAGAAATCCGTGCCCGTCGCCAGTGGAAGCCGATGGCTAATCCCCACCTGCAACTGTCTGGCACCGGTCAGATGCTGAAGTTCCGCGTCCACAAACCGCCTCTGGTCCGCGAGCAAAGACCGGCCCAGAGGAGTCTGGAACCAGCGTTCAAAGCTTTCATGCCTGGCAGAAAAATCAACTGCGTCGGATTCACTCACCAATGCGCCACTCCCCGAAGCCCGAACCTGAGGTTGGGGCCTTGTATTTAATGCTCTATCATATCAGTCACATTTGATACGCACATGTGGGGCCCCTATGCTGACCATTTCCGCCATACCCGCGTTCAGTGACAACTATATCTGGTGTCTTTCCGACCCCGCCAGCGATAAAGCGCTGATTGTAGACCCGGGGCAGGCCCAGCCGGTCCTGGACCACCTGGCCGAGAACGGACTGACCCTGGATACCATCCTGGTGACCCATCACCACCCGGATCACGTTGGTGGTGTAAAAGAGCTGGTCTCCCGTTTTCCGGATTGCCGTGTGACCGGCCCCGCCGAGTCGCCGTTCAAAGGCAACACCAATCTGGTTCACCCCGGCGATGAGGTGATCTGGGAAGACATAACTTTCCAGGTTCTGGGCGTGCCAGGCCATACTCTGGACCATATTGCCTATTTCACCGATGTCGAGGTTGAAGGCCGGCCGGTCCTGTTCTGTGGCGATACTCTCTTTGTCTGTGGTTGCGGCCGCCTGTTCGAGGGCTCGCCCGAGCAGATGCGCCAATCCCTACAGACGCTGCGGGCCCTGCCCGGGAAAACCGCCGTTTACTGCGCCCATGAATACACGCTCGCGAACCTCCGATTCGCCCGTAGCTGGTTGCCGGAAGATGACGGGCTCCGGGACTTCGAGCAGAAGTGTCAGGACGCCCGCGATGCCGGGAAACCAACCGTCCCCTCGGTGCTCGAAGATGAGAAGCGGCTAAATCCCTTCCTGCGTTGGGACGACCCGGCGGTGGTGGACTCTGCCCGTACCTACTGCGCCAGTCATGGATTGCCGGCAGATTCCGATGACGCCATTTTTGCGGCAGTTCGCCACGGCAAGGACAACTTCTGACGCCCGGCGATACGCACTTAACAAATCCTCTCAGAGCCGTAACGAGAGGTTTCTTGACCCTTTGAAAAGCGGTCCCATAGAATCGTTTCATCTTTGTGACCGTAAATTGTTCAATATGCCGGTTTTTCAGACTCTGAATCCGGCTTCAACCTGTAACCGGATGTCTTTATGTCGGTAGGACGATTGTCGTTGTTGTTTTTTACCGGAGCCCTCGCAAGTGGCTGCAGTAGCCTGATCAGTCAGGGTGATGAAAACCCGCTGAACACACAGGAAGTCACTGTTGCCGCAGGTGATGAGGGGCTGAAGAAGGCTGTTGAGACCGGTGAAAACGGCGATGCTGCCCGTAACGAACCCCTCGATGAGGCCATTGCACCGGAACTGAAGGTGGCCGCCAGGGACGCCCGGGAGAAGCTCGACAATCCGGTCCTGAAAGACGCAGAAGAAGAGGTGGTTGAGCAGGATCTCTGGACCAGACTCCGGTCGGGATTTGTGCTGGACCATAACATCGACAACGAGCGCGTGCGGGACCAGCTAAACTGGTATGCCCGCCACCCAAACTACATCGACCGGGTGGTTGAACGGGGCAGCCGTTACCTGCATTACATTGTTAACGAGACCGAAAAGCGCGGCCTGCCCGCCGAATATGCGCTGCTGCCCATTGTGGAAAGCGCGTTTGATCCTTTCGCCTATTCCCACGGCCGGGCCGCGGGCCTCTGGCAATTCATTCCGTCGACCGGAAAGTATTTCGGCCTCACCCAGAGCTGGTGGCACGACGAGCGTCGGGATGTTATCGCCGCCACCGACGCCGCCCTGACCTATCTGGATCGCCTTGCCAACCGTTTTGATGGCGACCACACCCTCGCCCTGGCCGCTTACAACAGCGGTGGCGGAACGGTCTCAAGCGCCATGCGTCGCAACCGGAACAGCAACAAGCCGACGGACTTCTGGTCCCTTCATCTACCGCGGGAAACCCGCCATTACGTCCCCAAGCTGATCGCGCTGGCGAAGATATTTGATGATCCCGAGGCCTATGGCATCGAGTTGCCCTCGCTGAAAGACGAGCCTTATTTCGAGATCGTTGACACCGGCTCGCAGCTGGATCTTGCCCAGGCTGCTGAATTGGCGGGCGTGGACGTTGATGAGATTTACCTGCTCAACCCCTCCTACAATCGTTGGGCAACCTCACCGGACGGTCCTCACCGGTTGTTGGTCCCGGTTCAGAACGCTGAAACCTTCCGCACGGCACTGGCGAAGATTCCCGCCGATCAGAGAGTTTCCTGGCGTAATTATGAGGTTCAGTCCGGCGACAGCCTGAATTCGATTTCCCGGAAATTCTCGACAACGCCGTCCGTACTCCAGCAGGTCAACAACCTGAACAGTGACCTGATCCGGATCGGCCAGCGCCTGATGATCCCCTCCGCCTCCAAGGGCAGCGATGCCTACGCCCTCAGTGCCTCCCAGCGGCTGGAGCGCAAGCAGGACCGGAAACGTAACGGCAACAAAGTGCGCTACACGGTTCGCAAAGGCGATACCTTCTGGGACATCGCCCGGGAACACCGGGTTTCGGTGCGTGAAGTTGCTGCCTGGAATGGCATGGCGCCCGGCGACCCCCTCATCCCCGGCAAGGAACTGGTTATCTGGTCCAAGACCACCCAACCCACCGTAGTGGCCGCCAACAGTGGCCGCGGAGAAGCGATGGTCCGGAAGGTTGGCTACCGGGTGCGCAAAGGCGACTCCCTGGCCCGGATTGCCAGCCGGTTTTCCGTGAATGTGCGGGACATCGCAAGCTGGAACGACCTGAATACCGCCCGTTATCTGCAACCCGGGCAAAGTCTGGTACTCTACGTTGATATCCGAAACAGTCCCTGACGTGCGAGACTTATGACAAGAACACGGAAAGCCTCATCCCTTACGTCGTTTTTTTCAGTTCTGGCGATTATTGCCACACCGCTCATCTCTCCGTTTTCCGTCGCCGAAGAGGCAATGCCAACCCATGGCATTGCCATGCACGGCGAAACCAAATACCCGGCAGGTTTCAGCCACTTCGATTACGTGAATCCGGACGCCCCGAAAGGCGGTACCCTGAAAATGGCGGTCGTCGCCAACGGCTTCGATTCCTTCAATCCGTTTGATATCCGGGGTGTGGCTGCGGCAGGAATCAGCACCTACCTCTACGACACTTTGCTGGAATCCTCCGACGATGAGCCCTTCTCGGCCTACGGCCTGATTGCCGAATCTCTGGAAACCCCGGAAGACCGCAGCTACGTTGTGTTCAACCTGCGGGAACAGGCCCGCTTCCACGATGGCGAAGCCATCACCGCCGAGGATGTAAAGTTCTCCTTCGACACCCTCACCACCAAGGGCCACCCCTTCTTTCGCAACTACTACGCCGACGTCAGTTCCGTCACCGTTGAGGGGCCTCGCCGCATCCGTTTTGATTTCAGCGACACCAGCAACCGCGAGCTGCCGCTGATCCTGGGCCAGATGCCCATATTGCCGGCGCACTACTGGGCCGACCGTGAGTTTGGCAAGAATGGCCTGAATCCGCCCCTTGGCAGCGGACCCTACCGGATTGGTGAATTCGAAGCAGGACGGTCCATCAACTATGAACGGGTGGAGGACTACTGGGCGAAAGACCTCGGGGTCCGTAAGGGCCGGTTCAACTTTGACGAGATTGCCTACGATTACTACACCGATGACACGGTCGCTCTGGAGGCCTTCAAAGCCGGCAGTTTTGATTTCCGGCTGGAATCCTCTGCCAAGAACTGGGCGACCGCCTACACCGGTGAACGGTTCGAAAACGGCACCATCAACAAAGAAGCGATAGAGCACCACCGGCCATCAGGCATGCAGGGTTTTGCCTTCAATACCCGGCGCAAGGTGTTTTCCGACCCGCTTGTGCGTGAAGCCCTGGCCTACGGTTTCGACTTCCAGTGGGCCAACAAGAATCTGTTCTTCGACCAGTACACCCGCACCGACAGCTATTTCGAAAATAGCGACCTGGCGTCCTCGGGCCTGCCGGAAGGCCGGGAGCTTGAGATACTGGAACCCTACCGGGATCAGCTTCCCGAAGATGTCTTCACCGAAGAGTATCAGCCGCCCACCACCGAGGGGCAGCAGGGGCTGCGCCAGAACCTGAGAACCGCCATGGAGCTGCTGGCCAAAGCCGGGTACGAAATCCGGGATGGCAAGATGGTGCACAGCGAAAGAGGCGATCCACTGGCGTTCGAGATTCTGCTGTTCCAGAAGAGTTTCGAGCGGGTTGTTCTGCCCTTCAAGAACAACCTTGGACGCCTTGGCATCGATGTCACTGTTCGCCTGGTGGACAGTAACCAGTACATTCAGCGCCTCCGGGAATTCGACTTTGACATGATCACTCAGGTGTTCGGCCAGTCGGATTCACCGGGCAACGAACAGCGGGAATACTGGCATTCGTCCACCGTGGATGCGAAAGGCTCACGGAACTACATGGGCGTCAGCGACCCGGTGATCGACGAGTTGGTGGGCAAGGTTATTCAGGCCCCGAACCGGGAAGAGCTGGTGCACCGGGTACGAGCCCTGGACCGGGTCCTGCTGCACCACCACTATGTGATTCCCCACTGGCACCTGAGAAGCGACCGCGTCGCCTACTGGAACCATCTGCAACGTCCGGCCGAGACGCCCAAGAACGGCTTCGATCTGGACAACTGGTGGGCGAAGCCCTGAGGAACACCCCGCTAAATGGGCATCTACATACTCAGGCGGCTGGCGCTGATCATTCCCACGCTGATCGGGATCATGCTGCTCAACTTTGTTATCGTGCAGGCCGCTCCGGGCGGCCCGGTTGAGCAGCTTATTGCGGAGATGGAAGGCCACGGCGGCAGCGCCCTGGCCCGGGCTTCAGGCGGCGGCACCGGCGGCGAGGTAGCGGATTCGTCGGGCGACACCCGTGGCTCCCGCGGTATTCCCGATGAACTCCTGAAAGAAATCGAAGTGATGTATGGCTTTGACAAGCCGCCCCATGAGCGCTTCTTCAAGATGCTCGGCGATTACGCCACCTTCAACTTCGGCGATTCCTTCTTCCGGGAAAAAAGCGTTATCGACCTGATCCTCGACAAAATGCCCGTATCCATTTCCCTGGGCCTCTGGTCGACACTCATCATTTACTTTATTTCCATCCCACTGGGCATCCGGAAGGCCGTTACCGATGGCTCCAGGTTTGATGTCTGGACCAGTTCCGCCATTGTGGTGGGCTATGCCATCCCTGGCTTCCTGTTTGCCATACTTCTGATCGTGTTGTTTGCCGGCGGCAGTTATTTCGACTGGTTCCCGCTTCGGGGCCTGACGTCTTCGAATTTCGACGAACTCACCTGGTATCAGCAAATAGGCGATTATTTCTGGCACCTGGCTCTCCCCGTTACCGCGAATGTGATTGGTGGTTTTGCGACCCTGACCCTGCTCACCAAGAACTCGTTCCTGGACGAGATCGGTAAACAGTACGTGGTGACCGCCAGGGCCAAGGGGCTGGACCAGAAAGAAGTGCTGTACGGTCACGTGTTCCGGAATGCCATGCTGATTGTGATAGCCAGCCTCCCCGGTGTTCTGGTGGCCCTGTTCTTTACCGGCTCGCTCCTGATTGAAGTAATTTTCTCCCTGGACGGGCTCGGGTTGCTAGGCTTTGAGGCGGCCCTGAACCGGGACTATCCGGTGATCTTCGGCACGCTGTATATCTTCACCCTGATGGGGCTCATCCTGAAGCTGATCAGCGATATCACCTATGTGCTGGTCGATCCGCGAATCGATTTTGAAAGCCGGGAGGGTGCGTGAGCTTCCGGTCCCTGACTCCGATCCAGCAAAGGCGACTCCGTAATTTCCGGAAAAACCGGCGGGGCTTCTGGTCCTTGTGGGTCTTCCTGGCGCTTTTCGGCCTGTCGCTGGTGGCAGAGCTGATCGCCAACGACTCACCCCTGGTTGTTTCCTATAAGGGAGATCTGTATTTCCCGGTAGTTCAATCGGTGCCGGAAGAGACCTTCGGCGGCTTCCTGCCCACCGAGGCGGATTATCGGGACCCTTTCATCGCCGACGAGATAAGTGCCAACGGCTGGATGGTCTGGCCACCAATCCGCTTCAGCTACAACACCATCAATTACGATCTGGAAGTGCCGTCACCAGCGCCACCCAGTGCCGAGAACTGGCTGGGAACCGACGATCAGGGCCGGGATGTCGCTGCCCGGGTGATTTATGGTTTCCGTATTTCCGTGCTGTTTGGTCTTACCCTGACAATCGCCAGCTGCATTGTTGGCGTTATTGTTGGTGCCATCCAGGGCTTTTACGGCGGCAAGATCGATCTGCTGGGCCAGCGCTTTATCGAAATCTGGTCCGGTCTGCCGGTGCTGTACCTGCTGATCATTCTTTCCAGTATTGTCCAACCGAACTTCTGGTGGCTGCTGGGCATCATGCTGCTGTTCAGCTGGATGGGGCTGGTGGATGTGGTCCGGGCGGAATTCCTGCGGGCCCGTAACTTCGAGTATGTGAAAGCCGCCAGAGCACTGGGACTGGACAACCGCAAGATCATGTTTCGGCATATCCTGCCCAACGCCATGGTGGCCACCCTCACCTTCCTGCCATTCATTCTCACCGGCGCAATCACCGGGCTGACCTCCCTGGATTTCCTCGGCTTCGGTCTGCCCTCCGGGTCGCCTTCGCTGGGTGAGTTGATTGCCCAGGGCAAGGCCAACCTGCATGCGCCCTGGCTGGGCATTTCTGCCTTCGTCTCCCTGTCGCTCATGCTTACCCTGCTGGTGTTTGTCGGCGAAGCGGTACGCGATGCGTTTGATCCGAGGAAGAGCTGATATGAACCAACTGCTTCAGATCTCCGACCTCTCGATCTGTTTCGATCAGGGCCCCGCAGCAGTTGAGTCCCTGTCACTGGTCATTCGGGAAGGTGAAACCCTGGCGCTGGTGGGTGAAAGTGGTTCCGGGAAATCCATTTCCGCGCTTTCCATTCTGCGCCTTCTGGATCCCCGTCACGCCAGTTATCCCAGCGGGCAGATCCGCTACCGGGATGAAGACCTGCTGGCGGCCACCGAAAAGCGTATGCGCCAGATTCGCGGCCGGGAAATCGGGATGATCTTTCAGGAACCGATGACATCCCTGAACCCCTTGCACACAGTAGAAAAGCAGATCGGCGAAACCCTGGAGCTGCACAAGGGAATGCGGGGACCCCAGGCCAGAAAACGCTGCCTGGAGCTGCTCGAATTGGTGGGCATACAGAATCCGGAAACCAAGCTGGTCGCCTACCCACATCAATTATCAGGTGGCCAGAAGCAGCGGGTGATGATCGCCATGGCCCTGGCCAACGAACCCGATCTGCTGATCGCTGACGAACCCACGACAGCGCTGGATGTCACCGTTCAGAAACAGGTTCTGGAATTGCTCCGGAGCCTTCAGGAAAAACTGGGGATGGCCATACTGCTGATTACCCATGACCTGACCATCGTTCGCCGCTACGCGGATCGGGTGGCGGTCATGGAACAGGGCAAGCTGGTGGAAGAGGCCGATACCGACACCCTGTTCGCCAGCCCGCAACACGCCTATACCCGGAAATTGCTGGACGCCGAACCGCCGGAGGCGCCCCTCGCCCTCGGAAAAGAGGCGGAGCCCTTGTTGACCGTTGAAAAACTCGATGTCCGCTTCACCATCCGGAAGAGCCTGCTGGGCAAAGTGAAAGAATCCTTCCACGCCGTGCAGAGCGCGGGTTTCGAACTCAACCGAGGTGAAACCTTGGGCATTGTCGGCGAGAGCGGCAGCGGCAAGACCACCATTGGCCACGCCCTGCTGAAGCTGACCGCCAGCACCGGGAGCATCCGCCTGGCGGGCAAAGAACTGGCGTTCCTGAACCAGAAGGAATTCCGACCCTGGCGGCGACGGGTCCAGATTGTCTTCCAGGATCCCTTTGGCAGTCTGAGCCCGAGAATGTCCATTGCCGAGATCGTCCGGGAGGGTCTGGAGATCCACGATGCGGATAACGCCGCCGAACACGACCAGAAAGTAATACGTGCGCTGACCGATGTTGGTCTGGATCCTGAGGCGCGGCATCGGTACCCCCATGAATTCTCCGGTGGCCAGCGCCAGCGCATTGCCATCGCCCGGGCGCTGGTGCTGCAGCCGGATCTGATCATACTGGACGAACCCACCTCGGCCCTGGACCGAACGGTACAGAAGCAGGTCATTGAACTGTTGAGAGATATCCAGACCCGTTATGGTCTAAGCTATATCTTTATCAGCCACGATCTGGCTGTTGTGCGTGCCCTCAGTCATAAATTACTGGTACTGCAACATGGCCAGATCGTGGAGTATGGTGACGCGGCCAGGATTTTCCATACACCCCAAGCGGACTACACCCGTGAACTGCTGAATGCCGCGTTCTTTTACCAGAACACAACTACGACTATTTGAGCGTTACCCCGTCCAGAGCACTCAGGGATAATGCTCCAAAATCAGGAACACAGGGAGAACGACCCATGGGAATCCTCAGTGGCAAAAAAGCACTGATCGTTGGCGTAGCCAGCAAACTGTCCATTGCTTACGGCATCGCCGAAGCCTTTGCCCGGGAAGGCGCCGAACTGGCGTTTACCTACCAGAATGAAAAACTGCAGCCACGGGTTGAGAAATTTGCCGAACAGTGGGGCAGCAAGCTGACCTTCCCCTGCGATGTCGCCAGCGATGAAGAAATCGAAAATGTCTTCAAGGAACTGGGCAAGCACTGGGACAACATCGACATCATTGTCCACGCGGTGGGCTATGCCCCGGGGCACGAGCTGGACGGCAACTATGTCGACGTTACCACCCGTGAGGGCTTCCGCGTTGCTCACGATATCAGCTCCTACAGCTTTGTCGCCCTGGCGAAGGGTGCCCGCGGCATGATGCACGAAGGCAGCTCCCTGATTACCCTGAGCTACCTGGGCGCGGAAAAGGTTCTGCAGAACTACAACGTGATGGGCCTGGCCAAGGCCTCCCTGGAAGCCAACGTTCGCTACATGGCTGCCAGCCTGGGCCGTGACGGCATCCGCGTGAACGGCATTTCCGCCGGTCCGATCAAGACCCTGGCCGCCTCCGGCATCAAGAGCTTCCGCAAGATGCTGGCCGAAAACGCCAGGCGTGCACCGCTGCGCCGGAACGTCACCATCGATGAAGTGGGCAATGCCGCCGCATTCCTGGGCTCCAACCTGTCCAGTGGCATTACCGGCGAGATCATGTACGTGGATGGCGGCTTCAACATCACCGGGATGGGCGAACTGGAAGAGTAAGTTTTCCCTCGCCCGGAAACGAAAGAGCCGGCTTGATGCCGGCTCTTTTCATTTTGCGGGGCCAGGCTTTTCAGTCCTGAGCCATCGCTAAGGCCACCGCTTCCATCCACTCAACGTAGGCGGTCTCATCGGACTCGATAATCCGCACCCCCACCAGAAAACCGGACTCATTCGGTCGACACCAGACCACCTCAACCATTAAGCCGAACGGCTCTTCGTGATTGCCCAGGAACACCCTCGCCGGCAACAGGGCATCCAGTGAGAGGGGCTCGCCTGAGGACAGGCAAAGACCGCTCGCTGAGATGTCGCGAATGCCGCAGACCAACTCCCGTGCCTCGGACCCTGCCTCTTCCGGCAGGCCGGATTCAAGTTCCAGAATCGCCCGCGCCCGGGCCGTTAACCGGTAATCGGCCCGGTTGTCCTGACCCGCAGGCGGATCATTCCGGGTTCCAAAGCTGTAATCGTTATCTGCCATTGTTGTTTTTCCTGCTTCGGCAATATCAGTTGCGGCCGACACGGATTCGGCCAACCACCCTGCTGAGGGTGTCGTCGAATTCCGCGGAGGTCCCCAGGACCCGGATCCGCCCTTCGACAATCCCCTCTACCAGCGCCTCCTCGAGAAACTCACGCCGGTTCAGGCCCAAACGGTCCACAAACACCAGTTTTCTGGAGGCATTGATACGTACGGCCAGTTTCAGGCGAACCGGTTCTTCCGATGACTCATCCGGTTCGACAACAACCCAGCCCCCCAGCTTGATGCCATCCACCTGTTTTTCCGCCCGCAACGTTCGTTCCTTCCTGAGGCGCTCCTGTTCGGCGTTTTCATCGGCAATACGCTGTTCTTCAGCGGCCTGTCGCTGTCGCTCAAGCTCGGCTTCCCGCTCGGCTTCCTCGGCCCGGCGTCGTTCATCCGCCGCTTCCTTCTCGCGCCTCAGTTCCTCAGCACGAAGCCTGGCAGCCTCCGCAGCCTGTTCCCGCTGCCGGCGTTGTTTCTCACACACCCGGGCCAGCAGTTCAACGGTTTCCGCCAGTACTGTCCCAAAAGGCGTCAGCTTTGGCAGGGGACGGATCTGTTTTTTATCGAGGGCGGTCTGGAATTCGCTCCAGGTCTGCAAGCCCAATTTCACCCCGGCACCGTTGGTCCAGAGGATTTCTGCTGATTCAGGCAGGAACGCGTAGAAAAAACGGCGCTGCTCACCGGCCCCCTCGCCCTCGACAAACCACTGCCCCTCGAAGGGCTCGAACGCCTCTTTGGGGGGCACCTCGAAGCCCAACCAGCTGCTGTCCCATTGGAAACTGCCGGCGGCGGACAAAGCATCGACAAGATCGGGGGCCTCGCCCCGCAATCGTGAAACCATAACGGCTTCGATGCCTGCCAGGGCCTCCGGTGGCAAGGTTTCGTTGTACACTCGCTTCCAGACATCCAGAATCCGGTCGCCGATCTGCTCGCCGACATGATAAAGGCGGTTCCTGTCTTTGTCGGAAAGCGACGGATCGCCAATCCACACCAGCCATTCCAGAAGTTTGCTACCGTGCCGGAAGGTTTCGCCTTCGAACCCGGAGTCCCACACCGACTGCTTGAGCAGGCCCTGCCAGTAATCCAGGATGAAGCGGACAATGGCAATCGGGAGTTTGCGCCCCTGAAGTGCACGACCAATCAGGGCCCGTGCGGTCTGGTCTGCCTTGCGCTGTTTGGCGGCCCCCTGCTCGGTATCCAGCAGGCGCTGCCGAAGCTTTCCTGCCTGGGCATCCCTCTTTTCAGAGTCTTCCTGCCACTGATGGCAGAAGTCTTCCACAGGCCCTGTCCCGCCGGACTCGAAACTGGCCGACACCGCGATAACCAGGGAATCAAGCTGGTCCAGAAGCACTTTGGAAGAGCGGCCTCCGGAATCACTCCAGCCGCGCCACTCCTGGAGACTGTCCAGCCACGACAGCAGGGTTTTGCTGAAGGCCTTCTTGCCTTCGAGGTTCATTCGCCAGGCAAGGTAGAAGCGCAGCCTTGCGATGCGCCGGGCGAGGTTCGGGTGCAGGCCACTGGTTTTGAGAAAGACGTCCATGATCCGATCAGCGACATAGGCCGCGTTGACCTGACGAACGGACCATTCCAGGTTCACAGAACGGATAACGTGGGTAACGCGTTCATCACGCTGTTCGGACCAGCAGGATATCAGCAACGGGCGCCAGTCACTGACCGCATCCGGTTCAAGCTTGCCTGCCGGGTATGGGAGATCAGGAACGCGAATGCCGGCCAGGACATCATCGATCTTGCCTGAAACCGCTGCAACGGAAGGCGCATCCTTTGATCTCTGCCTGTTTTGCGACATCCGTTCCCCATACCTAAGAAGCGTTGAAAAGGCCCTGTAAATGACGCAGTATAACCAACTCGCCGGGGTTTACCGCAACCGTGTGCCGGCGCTATTCGCGTTAATCTGCAACCTTGTTGGCATATTCAATGGTCCATCAGGGCTGCAACGATCAGAATCGGGGAAGCAGAACAACATGTCGGGCAACAAACTAGAGAATCTGAATGTGGCGAGCCAGGAAGCACTGATCACTCCTGAAGCGCTGAAAAGGAGATGCCGCTCTCCGACAAGGCCGCAGATACCGTCTCAAAGGGCCGCCAGGCCATCTATGACATCATGGATGGTCAAGACCACCGGCCTGTTTGTCGTGGTTGGTCCCTGCTCCATTCACGATGTCGAGGCCGCCAGGGATTACGCCGCACGCCTGAAAAAGCTTGCCGATGAAGTCAGCGATACCCTGCTGATCGTTCATGCGCGTCTACTTTGAAAAGCCTCGCACGACCGTCGGCTGGAAAGGCCTGATCAACGATCCGCACCTGAACGACACCTTTGATATTGAGCAGGGCCTTCACATTGGTCGTCGTCTGCTGCTGGACATCAACGAGCTGGGCCTGCCCGCAGCCACCGAAGCGCTGGACCCGATTTCCCCGCAGTATCTGCAGGACACGATCGCCTGGTCCGCCATCGGCGCCCGAACCACCGAGTCCCAGACGCACCGGGAAATGAGCAGCGGCCTGTCCATGGCGATTGGTTTCAAGAACGGTACCGACGGCAGTCTCGGACGTTGCCGTCAATGCCATGAAATCCGTGTCTCACCCGCACAGCTTCCTGGGCATCGATCAGCAGGGCCAGGTCGCGATTATCCGCACCAAGGGCAACAACTACGGTCACGTTGTTCTGCGTGGCGGCGGCGGCAAACCCAACTACGATTCTGTGAGCGTCGCCCTGTGTGAGCAGGCAATGGACAAGGCAGGCCTCCGCAAGTCGCTGATGATTGACTGCAGCCATGCCAACTCCAGCAAGGATCCGGCCATTCAGCCGCTGGTCATGCAGGATGTGACTCACCAGATCCTGGAAGGCAACACCTCGATCCAGAGCTTGATGGTGGAGAGCAACATCAACTGGGGTAACCAGTCCATTCCCGAGAATCTGGCAGATCTCAAGTATGGGGTATCGGTGACCGACGCCTGTATCGACTGGCCAACCACGGAAAAGGCCATTCGGGATATGCGCGACAAGCTGAAGGAAGTATTGCCCAAGCGCAAAATCGGCTGATCTAGGCGTGATATAAAACGGGGAGCCTCAGCTCCCCGTTGTCATAACCCCACCTATCCAGTCCAGCCTTTCTCTGAGCGCCACCACGTGGCCGATAATCACCAGTGTTGGCGGCTGGACGGCTTCCGCCTCTACCCTTTCGACGATGTTGCAGAGATTCCCTGTCACCACACGCTGATCCCTTGTTGTGCCCTTCGAGACCAACGCCACGGGCATATCCTGGGACATACCGTGGGCGACCAGCTGCCGGCATATGATCGGCAGGCCCACCAGGCCCATGTAGAACACCAGGGTCTGGTTGTTCTGGACGAAGTCTTTCCAGGGTAGATCGCAGGTGTCGTTCTTGAGATGGCCGGTCACGAACCGGACCGATTGGGCGTGATCCCGGTGCGTCAGAGGAATACCGGCGTAGGCGGCACAACCGGAGGCGGCGGTAATTCCCGGCACAACCTGAAACCGGACGCCGGCATCGGCGAGGGTCTCAATCTCTTCGCCACCGCGACCGAAGATAAACGGATCACCGCCCTTGAGACGAACCACCTTTCGCCCCTGCCTCGCCAGATCCACCAGTCGCTGATTGATCTGATCCTGAGGCAAGGTGTGGTTGGCCCGCTGCTTGCCAACATGAATCATCTCGGCGGTGTCCGGGATCATGGCCAGTATTTCCGGAGAAACCAGACGATCGTAGAGCACGACCTCAGCGGACGTAATCAGCCTCCAGGCCTTGAGTGTCAGCAGCTCGGGATCTCCCGGACCGGCCCCGACCAGGGCCACCTCGCCTGCGGATGTGTTCGGGTTCGAGGTAACCGGGTTCACCCTGTACCTTACCGGTGCAGGAGTTGCACCAACGCCCTTCCCTGGTGCGTTATCTGGCTGATCACTCATTGGATTCTGTCGACGCCTCCCATATACGGCTTGAGAACCTCCGGAACCACAATGCTGCCGTCTGCCTGCTGGTAATTCTCCATGACCGCAATCAGTGCACGACCAACGGCAAGCCCCGAACCGTTCAGGGTATGGACGGGTTCGGGCTTTCCGGTTTCCGGGTTACGCCAGCGGGCATGCATGCGGCGTGCCTGGAAATCACGGGTATTGGAGCAGGAAGAGATTTCACGGAACTTTTCCTGCCCCGGCAGCCAGACTTCCAGGTCGTAGGTCTTGGCCGCGGAAAAGCCCATGTCGCCCCCACAGAGTGCAACCACGCGGTAAGGCAGCTCCAGCAACTGCAGCACCTTTTCGGCATGCCCGGTCAGGGCTTCCAGCGCGGCGTCTGAATCCTCCGGACGAACCACCTGCACCAGCTCCACCTTGTCGAACTGGTGCTGACGGATCATGCCGCGGGTATCCCGGCCGTAAGAACCCGCTTCACTGCGGAAGCATGGCGTGTGGCAAACCATCTGCAGCGGCAGCTCAGCGGCATCAAGAATAGAATCCGATACCAGGTTGGTGGCAGGCACTTCCGCAGTGGGAATCAGGTACAGCGGATGCTCGCCTTCGGTTTTAAACAGGTCTTCCTCAAACTTGGGCAGCTGGCCGGTGCCGTAAAGGCTATCAGCATTGACCAGATAGGGTACGTAAGTCTCCAGGTAGCCATGCTCGCGGGTATGCAGATCCAGCATGAACTGGGCCAGCGCCCGATGCAGCCGCGCCACCGGGCCGCGCATGACGGCAAACCTTGAGTGCGCCAGACGGGTCGCTGTCTCGAAATCCAGGCCTTTCAGCCCCTCGCCCAGGGCAACGTGATCCCTGGGCTCGAAATCAAAGCTCCTGGGCGTGCCCCAGGTACGAATCTCAACGTTATCGTCTTCACTTTCCCCTGCCGGAACATCTTCATCCGGGAGATTCGGGATACCGGCGAGGAACGCGGTGATTTCTTCCTGAAGAGTCCGGAGCTCGTCTTCGGCTTCAGACTTCTGTTTCTTCAGGTCTTCGACCTCGTCCAACAGCGGCTGGATGTCCTCACCGGCGGCCTTGGCCTTGCCGATCGACTTGGACCGTTTGTTCTGCTCGCTCTGCAGATTTTCCGTGCTCACCTGAAGGGCACGGCGGCGTTCCTCAAGCTGCTCGAAGGTGGCGGTATCGAATTCGAAATTCTTGATGGTCAGCCGACGGGCGATCTCTTCTGTCTGGGTGCGGACACGTTTGGGATCGAGCATGATTATCCTGAATCTTCCGGTTAGCGATGTTTTGAATGACTGACCATTATACCTGCACTGGCGCTCGTGGCTACCGCCGCAAACGGCTCAGGTGTAGCGTTTGCGGGGGCTTTCGGCGTTGCGGGAGTCCAGACGCTGGCGCTTTTCAGCCAGTTTGATCTCAAGACCGCGGTTTACGGGCTCGTAGTAGCGGCGCTGATGAATGGCCTCGGGCAGGTAGGACTCCCCGGCGGCGAAGGCTTCGGGTTCATCATGAGCATAGCGATAGGTATCGCCGTGGCCCATACTTTTCATCAACTTGGTGGGCGCATTACGCAGGTGTACCGGCACTTCATAGTCCGGATCCTGACGGATGTCCGCCATGCACCGGTTGAAGGCGTTATAAACAGCGTTGCTCTTGGGCGCCAGGGCCAGGTAGGTTACCGCCTGGGCCAGCGCCAGCTCCCCTTCCGGAGATCCCAGGCGTTCCTGTGCGTCCCAGGCCTCCATGCTTAGCTGCAGGGCCCTCGGATCGGCATTACCGATGTCCTCACTGGCTATGCGCACCAGACGGCGCGCAACGTAGAGCGGATCACAGCCTCCATCGAGCATCCGGCACAGCCAGTAAAGCGAACCGTCCGGATCGGAACCACGAACGGATTTATGCAGTGCGGAGATCTGGTCGTAGAATACATCTCCGCCTTTGTCGAAGCGGCGCAGGCTGGTCTGCATGACCTGTTCGAGCTGATCGGCTGTAACCCGGTCGATTCCGGAGTCGTCCGGCTCGGCCAGATCCGCTGCCACTTCCAGGATGTTCAGCGCGCGGCGGGCGTCGCCCCCCGATGCCGATGCCATCAGGGTCAACACATCCTCATCAACCCGCAGGCGACCGCCAAAGCCTTCGTCAGCTGCCAGCGCACGGCGTAACAGCTGAAGAACGTCCTCGTCTTCAAGATTCTTGAGCACGTAGACGCGGGTTCTGGACAGCAACGCGCTGTTCAGCTCAAAGGAAGGGTTTTCGGTGGTCGCACCCACAAAGATGAACGTACCGTCCTCGATATGGGGGAGAAACGCGTCCTGCTGGCTTTTGTTGAAGCGATGCACCTCATCCACGAATAACAGTGTGTCCCGTCCCTGAGACTGTTTCCGATTGCGGGCCCGCTCTACAACCGCCCGAATCTCTTTGACACCGCTCAGTACGGCAGAAACGGTCTCGAAGCTGAGGTCGCTGACATTCGCCAGCAGCTGGGCAAAGGTGGTTTTGCCGACTCCGGGAGGGCCCCAGAGGATCATGGAGTGAAGCTGGCCCTGCTCGACCGCCCGTCGCAGCGGTTTTCCGGGCCCGACCAGGTGGGCCTGGCCGACATAATCATCCAGGGTTGCGGGCCGCATTCTCGCGGCCAGAGGCCGGAAACCCGCGGACTCCGCGAACAGGCTATCCTGCATCAGGCCCCGTCCCGGATAATATCCACACCCTCCGGGTACTCGAGGGTAAACGCGCCGGCTTCAACCGGTTCGTTGAGCCTGATCCGGTCAAAGCTCAGGACACTCAGTTGAGCCAGGGAGTCCTGCATGCGCATTTCCTGGAGCTCACCTTTAAAAAAGGTCAGCCTCAGGGAGGTAAACAAAGAATCGGGGCTTCGTGGCTCGAGAGTAAATTCCCGGGTGTTATCCCCAATCTTACGACCGGACACCTTGTAGGTCTCCTCCAGGTTATCCACCTCACCGCTAAGCAGGAGTGCCGGGGTGGATTGCACACGATCATCGAGATTGTGGATCGTGACCTGCTCCAGATCCGGATCGTAGACTTCCACGGTTTCGCCATCACTCACAATAAACTGCGACAGCGGCGCGCTGGTTTCCCAGTAGAACAGTCCCGGGCGCTTGGCTTTCAGCGTGCCCCGGGTTTCCTGAACCTTGTTGCCATTTTCATTGACGACAATCTGGATAAAATCCGCCTGATAGGATTCGTAGCTTTTCAGCAACGAGGCCAGCTCGTCTGCGCCCAAGTCCTCTTCGCTGGCAACCACAGGGCTTAAAAAAGACACAGTCATCGCCAGTATCACCAGGCAATTCAGAAAAGACCGTTTCATGATTCGTTACTCCTAATCTCTGGGGGGCGGCGGCGCCAGAACTTCGCGGGCGCCGTTGTGGCCCGCAGCGCTGACCACGCCGGACGCTTCCATGGCATCAACCAGGTTAGCCGCCCGGTTGTACCCGATCTTGAATTTTCGCTGTACCGAGGAAATTGAAACCCGGCGGCCCTCGGTGACAAAGGCAACCGCCTCATCGAAGAGCGCATCCCCCTCACTATCCCCGCCGCCTTCCGACAGGTTTGGCACGCCCGGCAGGCTCTCGCCCTCGGCGCCATTGAGAACATCGTCCACATAGACCGGCTCGCCCCGGGCTTTCCAGGCGCTGACCACACGATGGACCTCATCGTCATCCACAAACGCACCATGGACCCGAACTGGCAACCCGGACCCCGGTGGCAGATAGAGCATGTCACCGTGCCCCAGAAGCTGCTCAGCGCCGCCCTGATCCAGCACCGTGCGCGAATCAATCTTGGACGAGACCTGGAACGACATCCGGGTGGGAATGTTGGCCTTGATCAGGCCGGTAATCACATCCACCGAAGGCCGCTGGGTGGCAAGAATCAGGTGAATACCCGCCGCCCGCGCCTTCTGGGCAATCCGGGCAATCAGTTCCTCAACTTTCTTGCCGACAATCATCATCATGTCGGCGAATTCGTCGATCACCACCACGATGAATGGCAGGGTGTCGAGTTCCGGCCGCTCCTGCTCGTCGTTGGCCAGATACTCGTCGGGCTTCCAGAATGGATCCAGGAGCGGTTCACCAGCGGCCACCGCGTCTTTGATCTTGCGGTTGTAGCCGGCGAGGTTACGGACCCCGAGGCTGGCCATCAGCTTGTACCGGCGCTCCATTTCAGCCACACACCAGCGCAGTGCGTTGGCCGCTTCCTTCATGTCGGTAACCACCGGTGCCAGCAGGTGGGGAATGCCATCATAGATGCTCAGTTCGAGCATCTTGGGATCCACCATGATGAAGCGGACCTCTTCCGGGCCTGCCTTCAGCAGCATGCTCAGGAGCATGGCATTGACGCCGACCGATTTACCGGAACCGGTGGTGCCCGCCACCAGCAGGTGCGGCATTTTGGAGAGATTGGCGACCATGGGGTTGCCACCAATATCGTTACCCAATGCCAGGGTCAGTGGTGAACTGGATTCCTGGAACACGCGCGCGCCCAGCACTTCGCTGAGCCGGACCATTTCCCGTTCCTCGTTGGGAATTTCGATACCGACCACGGACTTGCCGGGGATTACCTCGACGACCCGAACGCTCAGTACCGCCAGAGACCGGGCCAGATCCTTGGCGAGATTGGAAATCTTGCTGACTTTCACACCCGGGGCCGGTTTGATCTCGAACCGGGTAATCACCGGGCCGGATTGACCTCGACAACTTCCACTGAGACACCAAAATCCCCCAGTTTTTCCTCAAGCAGCCGGGACATATGCTCCAGGGATTCTTCGGAGTAACCTTTTTCCTGATGCTCCTCGGGCGGGTCCAGCAGAGAAATTGGCGGAATCGGGCTCTCAATATCTTCCAGCAACGACGACTGCTTGCTGCCCTTGTCCTTCGACTGGGACGGCTGTTCATCTTTCTTGAAGGGGGAAATCTTCAACGACCGCCCAGCGGGCTGGGGAGCCGGCTCGGGCCTGGCGGGTTTGTCGTCAGCGACAGGCGTCTCATCCCGCGAGCTGAAACTTTCGAGCCTCGCCGGTTCCGGATCAACCTCGGCAGAGAGACCATCCAGCGCCGGCTCCTTTCGAGCGGTTTCTGGCTTTGAAGCGGCCTTCGGGGCTTTCGGCTTTTTCGGACCGAATCCGGGGATCCGCTGCCACCACCGCGGCTTGTTGGAATCTTCTTTCTTCCGTTTGCTGTTGGCGGGAGGCACGCGGTCCTTGACCACCGGGGGCTCAGCTTTGGGCTCTGGTTTTTCCGGCTTCGCTTTACCTTTAAACAGACTCTTGATGGCCAGCCCCGTTCTGAGGGTCAGGCCGCCCACCTGATCCATCAGCCAGAACCAGGACAGACCGGTGGTGACCGTCAGAGCAAAGAGGAAGATAGCGATCAACAGGAGCGTCGTGGCCGGCAGGTTGAAAAAGCGCACCATAGCGTCAGCCACAGCCGTTCCAAGCACACCGCCTGATGAGGCCCCGAGACCGAACACCGAATAGAGTGACAACAGACTGGTTGCCGAGAGCAGAATCAACAGAAAACCGCCGAACCGCATCATGAACAGCGGCCAGTGGAGATCCAGGGAATCGTTGCGCCGACGGATAAGCATCAGGGCGTAACCGGCAATCATGACCGGGAACAGATACGCCACGTGGCCGAAAAAGTCCATGAATAGGCTGGCCAGCCAGGCGCCCGTGCGACCGGCATAGTTCTGCACGCTGGTGTCATGGCCAATGCTGGCCCAGCCAGGATCGGACGGGCTGAAGGTGACCAGGGCCATGGAAAGGTAAATACACAGAGCTATTAACGCAATAACAGCGCCTTCGCGAGCGCCCTGGGCTGCCAGGCGGCGAAAGCGCAGCTGCTTCTCTGTCAGTTCCTGTGGTGCTTTCTTCGCTTTTGCAGATTCGGCCATGAATGCTCAGACGTTATCGGTGCTTGCGTTCCGAAGCGCCTGAAAGCCCCGTTCGAGATCGGTTTTCAGGTCTTCAACAGCTTCGATCCCCACGGAAAGCCGGATCAGGTTTTCCGTGATCCCGGCCCGTTCCTTGTCCTCCGGGGACAAGCGCCCGTGAGTCGTCGTGGCCGGATGGGTGACCGTCGTTTTGACGTCACCCAGGTTTGCGGTGATGGAGATCATCCGGGTGGCATCAATGAAGCGCCACGCCTCTTCCCTGGCGCCCTTGAGCTGGAACGACAGCACCCCGCCAAATCCGGTTTGCTGCTTCTTCGCCAGCTCGTGTTGCGGATGACTCCGGAGCCCGGCGTAATACACATGCTCTACCGCCGGCTGCGTCTCCAGCCACAGGGCCAACTCTAACGCATTGTCACAGTGGGCGCGCATACGAATTGGTAAGGTTTCCAGTCCCTTCTGGAACACCCAGGCGTTGAAAGGGCTCATGGTGGGTCCGGCGGAACGCAGGAAGCTGTAGACCTCCTCCATCATTTTTGCCGACCCGACCGCAACACCGCCCACGCAGCGACCCTGGCCGTCCAGGTATTTGGTGGCAGAATGGATCACGATATCCGCGCCCTGCTCCAGCGGACGCTGAAGCACAGGGGTACAGAAACAGTTATCCACCACGAACAGCGCGTCGTTTTCACGGGCCAGCTGCCCCAGGGCCGCCATATCCGCGACTTCGCACAGGGGATTGGACGGCGTTTCAATAAACAGCATCCGGGTTTCGGGACGTACCGATGCCTGCCACTCTTCCAGATCGGTCAGGCTGACAAATGTGGTTTCCACCCCGAAACGAGCCATATACTTCTGGAACAGCACGTTGGTGGTTCCGAACACGCCCCGGGAACAGATTACATGATCGCCACTTTGCAACAGGGCCATGCAGGTGCTCAGAATCGCGGCCATACCGGAGGCTGTCGCCACGGCCCGCTCACCACCTTCCATCGCTGCGATACGGGCTTCGAACGCCTGCACCGTGGGGTTGGTGAAACGGGAATAGATATTACCGGCTTCATCGCCGCCAAACCGCGCTGCTGCCTGAGCCGCGCTGCCATAGACGAAGCTGGACGTGGGGAAAATGGCATCGCTGTGTTCAAGCTGACCCGTGCGGATCTGCCCTGCCCTCACCGCCAGGGTTTCCACGGACATGCCGTCCAGATCGGATTCAGGAATCCAGACGGTTTCTTCGCGGCGAAAGGTCATCTACATCTCCTGCCTGAAAGCGGCGTTCAATCTTCGTCGTTGTGCAAGTCAATAATACCGTTATCCCCGTCGCTGCCACCGGCACCCTCGGAGCGCTTCTCATCATTGCGCAGGCCGTCGATGCGGTTGAGATAGGCTTCATCCACATCCCCGGTCACGTAATTGCCGGTAAACACAGAGCACTCCCAGCCTTCGATCCCGTCGTTGACATCACTGACACAGGTAATCAGATCCTCGAGATCCTGATACAGCAGCCAGTCGGCGCCAATCAGCTCCCGGATTTCCTCGACTGTGCGGTCATGTGCAATCAGCTCACTCGCTGAAGGCATATCGATGCCGTACACGTTCGGATAACGCACAGGGGGCGCGGCGGATGCAAAGTACACCTTGCGGGCACCGGCATCCCGGGCCATCTGGACGATTTCCTTGCAGGTGGTGCCCCGTACGATGGAATCATCCACCAGCATCACGTTCTTGCCACGGAACTCCAGATCAATGGGGTTCAGCTTCTGCCGAACCGATTTCTTGCGCATTTTCTGGCCGGGCATGATAAACGTCCGGCCGATATACCGGTTCTTGATAAAGCCTTCCCGGAACTTCACGCCGAGCCTGTGTGCCATCTGCATGGCTGAGGTCCGGCTGGTATCGGGAATCGGCATGACCACGTCAATATCGTGGTCCGGACAATCCCGGAGCACCTTTTCAGCCAGGGTCTCACCCATGCGCAGACGAGCCTTGTAAACAGAGACCTTGTCAATGATGGAGTCTGGACGGGCGAAATACACGTGCTCGAAAATGCACGGGAAGAGATGCGGCTCTTCCGCACACTGGCGGGTGTACAGGGTGCCGTCGGTTTCGATATACACGGCCTCACCGGGCGCAATGTCACGCACCAGGGTGTAACCGGCCGCGCTCAGGGCGACGCTTTCGGAGGCGATCATGTACTCCTTGCGGCCATCCTCTGCGGTGCGCTCACCATAACAGGCGGGGCGGATGCCGTTGGGATCCCGGAACCCGACAATGCCGTAACCGGTGATCATCGCAATCACCGCGTACGCACCGCGACAGCGCTTGTGGACGGCGCTTACCGCAGAGAAGATCTCGTCTTTGGTCGGGTCCAGCTTGCCAAGCTTTTGCAGCTCATGGGCAAACACATTCAGCAGCACCTCCGAATCGGAGTTGGTGTTGATATGACGGAGGTCGGTCCGGAACAGATCCTTGCTCAGATCATCGGCGTTGGTCAGGTTGCCGTTGTGGGCCAGGGTAATCCCGTAAGGGCTGTTCACATAGAACGGCTGGGCTTCGGCAGAGCTGGAGCTGCCCGCCGTGGGGTAGCGTACATGCCCGATACCAACGTTACCTACCAGACGGCGCATGTGACGGGTGTGGAAGACATCCCGTACAAGGCCGTTGTCCTTGCGGAGGTAAAAACGTTCATCCTGAAAAGTAACAATGCCCGCCGCGTCCTGGCCCCGGTGCTGAAGTACAGTCAGCGCATCATAGAGCGACTGATTGACGTTGGAAGTACTGACGATGCCGACAATGCCACACATGGATAAAGCAATCTCCGAGTGTTAAAACTGAATGTTACCGGGACGTGGAGGCGGGTTCCACGCCTTCCTGCTAAGTACCGGATTCCGGTTCCGGCGCATTTTCCGGCGCAGGTCCCAGAAAACGCGCAAACTCATCGCCCAGGGTCCGCCTGGACCAGTCTTCAACCACCGCCAGACGCTCAATAATAATGGACGTTCGCCACCAGGTATCCTGCGCCAGCGGTGTATACCGGGTGAACGCAATGGCAACGATCACCACCACCACACCGCGCAGAAGCCCGAACCCCATGCCAAGCACCCGATCGGTGGCCGACAGTCCAGTAGCCCGAATCAGATGGCCGATCATGTTATTGATGATGGCTCCGATGATGAGCGTTCCGAAGAAGAGTATGGCGAACGCGGCGATGAGCCGAACCAGAGGCGTTTCAACCGTGCTTTCCAGCAGAGATTGCATCTGGGGATGGAAGGTTCTGGCCAGAATGAACGCCCCCACCCAGGTAACCAGAGACAGGGCTTCTCTGACAAAGCCCCGTTTCAGGCTGATGAGCGTGGAAACTGTAATCAGGGCGATAATGACCCAGTCAATCCAGATCAGCGCTTCCATTGAAAACCCGGTGGAGAAAAGGAAGCGCGAATTCTATCAGGAAACCCCGGCGCGCCAAACCGCCAGACCCACATAAAAACGAGACCCCGGCGCTATTTTTCTCCGGAGGTGACCAGACTGTTGAGGTTAAAGGCGTCGTCGAGGGCCCTTTTGGCGGATTCGGCTTCGGATTTGGAGGCGAAGGGACCACTGAATACCCGAGTCAGCGTGGTATCTCCGCGGACGACCTCCTGGAGATGGGAACCATACCCCTTCTCCCGGACCTGATCCCTCAGTCGGCGGGCATTGTCAGAATTGCCAAAGCTGCCCAGTTGAACGACCCAGGCACCTTCCAGAGACCGTTCGTATTCTGCGGTTTCCGCGACCTCACTCTCTGAGCCTTGATCTGCAGTTTCGACTGGCGCACTGGCCGGTTCCGGAGTGGGCTCGGTCTCGGGCTGAGGAGTCGAAGATTCGGCCACCTCAGATCCTGTTTCGTTACCGGGGGACTCCTCGAGAATCCGGTACCCGGGGGAATCAACGGTCTCCTGTTCAATGGTTGGAGCCGTCACATCGGGATCACCGGACTCAAGGCCGTATGACGGTGCGGGCTCAACGCCCGATTCGGGAGCTTCCACCTCGGGGAAAGGGGGCTCCTCGGGGATCTTGATAGTAGTGGAGGTGCGCTCGGAATGAGGCTCATCAAAGAGCATGGGAACAAAGATAACCGCCAGGGAAACAAGAACCAGTGCCCGATTATTCTCTGTTTCAGTCCATCCACGTCGCCAGGCTCCCAAGTGTTGTGACTGTGCCCCGATAGGCACCTATTCGCAGATACTAACCGGCCGGAAGCCGGAACTCAAAGGGCTACCGGCCGCCATGGACAAAGTTTAAGGCGGCCTGCCTAGCTCCGGGATGATGGACTATCAAGCAGGAGTTCCCGGGCCTCGGCTACGGTGTAGAAGGAACCGAACACGACGACAAGATCTGCCGGTGCAGCGGCTGCAAGCGCCGACTCGAGGGCCTTCCGGACAGATCCGAAAGCCGAAGCGCCGGAGATACCGGCACTCGCCAGTTTGGCCTGCAAGTCCTGCTCCGAGAGTCCCGGGGAACCGTGAGGGCCGCCAGATACCAGGCATCGACCACGCGGGCCATGGCCCTGGCCACACCTTCCACGTCCTTATCCGCCAGGGCGCCATAAACCGCATGGATGCGCCTGCCTGCGGATTTCAGGCTACCAAGTTGCCCCGATAACCAGCCTGCGGCGTGGGGGTTATGGCCAACATCCACAAATACATCCGGAAAGGTTCCGAGGCGCTCAAACCGACCCGGAACAGTCAGCCCGGCAAGCACCTGTTCAATAGTGGCAACCGGCAGCTCCGGTTCAAGCCTGCGAACGGCAACCACTGCCGCTGCCACGCTTGTTACCGGCAAAGGCCCCACCGGCAAACGAACAACCTGATCGCGATAGCTCAGCAGCACTGTCGGAAATCCGGCATCGGGCTCCTCTTTCCTGACCAGTTCATAGTCCCGCCCGAACAGGTCCAGATCAACTTTCTGGGCGGCGGCCTGCTGAAGCACCGAACGGGGCGGATCAGTATCGGCGTAAACCGCAGGGATGCCTGGCCGGAGCACGCCGGCTTTCTCGAACCCGATGACTTCCCGGTTATCACCGAGGAAGGCAACGTGGTCAATATCCACAGAGGTCAGTATGGCGAAATCGGCATCCAGGACATTCACCGCGTCCAGCCGACCACCAAGGCCCACTTCCAGAATCCAGTCATCCAGCCCGGCCTCGTCAAACGCAACGAACGCAGCCAGGGTTCCGAACTCAAAATAAGTGAGCGAGACCGATCCACGGGCTGCCTCAACCGCTTCGAACGCCTTTACAAGGGCTTCGTCGCTAATCTCCTCACCATTCAGGCGTACCCGCTCGTTGTAACGCCGCAGGTGTGGCGAGGTATAGGCCCCGGTTCGATGGCCTGCGGATCGCAACAATGCCTCCACAGCTGAAACAGCGCTACCTTTGCCGTTAGTGCCTGCCACAGTGATGATCCGCGCTTGCGGTTTACGGCGGAAAAGCCGGCGCAACACCACAAGTACCCGGTCGAGACCAAGATCAATTTCGGTGGGATGAATCGCTTCAAGGTAGGCAAGCCACTGGTCGACAGTGGCGCCAGCCCCCGGCGCAGCCGGAGGCTGGTCATGTCTGTTATTCGACGGGGGCATCGGTTTCGGGCTTCTCCGACACTTCAAACTCGATCGGCTCCTCGGTACCGGGCCGCTCCTGACCGGTAAACTTGGCCAGCACGTGGGCAATACGCTCGCGCAACTGGTGGCGATGTAGGATCATGTCGATGGCGCCGTGCTCCAGCAGGAATTCACTGCGCTGGAAGCCCTCGGGCAGTTTCTCGCGAACGGTCTGCTCAATGACCCGCGGGCCGGCAAACCCGATCAACGCATTCGGCTCGGCTATATTGAGGTCGCCGAGCATGGCAAGGCTGGCAGAAACACCACCGAACACCGGGTCTGTCATAACGGAGATGTAAGGAATTCCTTCCAGCTTCATACGCTCAAGCACGGCCGCCGTTTTCGACATCTGCATCAGCGACAGGATGGCTTCCTGCATCCGGGCGCCGCCACTGGCGGAGAAACAGACCAGGGGAATCCGGTGCTCAAGAGCAACATTGGCAGCCTGGACGAATTTCTCGCCTACCACCTGCCCCATTGAGCCCCCCAGAAAGCCAAACTCAAAGGAGCAGGCAACCAATGGCACCCCAAGCGTTGTGCCCCTCATGGCCACCAGGGCGTCTTTCTCTCCCGTACCTTTCTGGGCCTGGGACAGGCGATCCTTGTAACGCTTACTGTCCTTGAACTTCAGGCGATCCCAGGGCTCCAGCTCCGCGGCAATCTCCTCCCGGCCTTCCGGGTCCAGGAAGACATCCAGCCGACGACGGGCCGCCACCCTCAGGTGGTGATTGCATTTGGGGCAGACATCCAGGTTTTTCTCAAGTTCCGGCTTGTAGAGAAAGGCGCCACATTTGGGGCATTTCTTCCACAGCCCCTCCGGCACACCGGTCCTCTGCTTGGATTCCGAGCGGATTTTGCTCGGCATGATCTTGTCCAGCCAGTTACTCATGATCTCATCCTGTCCTTTGACGCCTGTTTGCCCTCCCCCATTGTATTCAGGAGGCGAGACTGTCCAGTGCTTCACGCATCGGGTGGAGCAGATCCGTCAACGCCCGTTTGAGCTGGTCGGTATCTGCCTGATTTCTGGCTATTGTATCGACCAGGACGCTGCCAACAATTACACCATCGGATACCCGACCCACCGCAGCAGCCGTTTCCGCGTCCCGGATGCCGAAACCAACACCGACCGGCAGCGCCGTCAATTCGTGAATGTGGCTCACTTTGGCAGCAACCTCATCCACGTTGATGGTGGCGGAGCCTGTTACACCCTTGATAGAAACATAGTACACATAACCGGAAGAGTGCTCACTGATTGCCCGGATCCGGTCATCGGTAGTGGTCGGTGAGAGCAGGAAGATGGCGTCGAGATTTCGCTGGGTGAACAGTGGCGCAACCTCATCGGCCTCCTCCGGTGGCAAATCAACGGTCAGGATGCCATCCACGCCAGCGTCCTTGGCGGCGTCGGCAAAAACCTCGTAGCCCATGGCTTCCATCGGATTCAGGTAGCCCATCAGGACGACCGGCGTGGCATCGTCTGTCTTGCGGAACTCCTTGACCATGGCGATCACCTGCCGCAGCGAGGTTCCATGTACCAGCGCCCGCTCACAGGCAAGCTGGATCACCGGGCCATCCGCCATGGGATCGGAGAACGGCACGCCCAGCTCGATGATATCTGCGCCCGCCTTCACAAGCGTGTGCATCAGGTCTACCGTGACATCGGGATGGGGGTCACCGGCGGTAATATAGGGGATAAGCGCCTTGCGACCTTGTCCTTTCAGGGCCTTCAGGACCCCTTCAATTCGGCTCATGCCTGCTCCTGTTGATTCTTCAGATCTCGATGCCTTCAAGTTTGGCAACCGTGTTGATGTCCTTGTCGCCACGCCCGGACACGTTAATTACGACGGTCTGGTCTTTGTCCATGGTCGCCGCCAGTTTGATGGCGTACGCAACAGCGTGAGCTGTTTCCAGTGCGGGCATGATGCCCTCGACGCGAGTAAGCTTCCGGAACCCTTCCATCGCTTCGTCGTCGGTCACGGACACATAATTAGCCCGACCAATGTCTTTCAACCAGCTATGCTCCGGGCCCACCCCGGGGTAATCCAGGCCGGCACTCACCGAATGGGTGCCCGCAATCTGGCCATTCTCGTCCTCCATCAGGTAAGTACGGTTACCGTGAAGTACGCCGGGACGACCAGCACAGAGAGGTGCTGCGTGTTTGCCTGTGTCAATGCCCAGACCACCGGCTTCAACGCCGTAAATTTTTACCGACTCATCGGCAAGGAAAGGATAGAACATGCCGATTGCGTTGGAACCACCACCTACGCAGGCGACCAGAGCATCCGGCAATTTACCGGTTTTCTCCAGCGCCTGACGACGGGTTTCGCGACCGATTACCGACTGGAAATCCCGGACCAGCAGCGGATATGGGTGCGGCCCGCAACGGTGCCAATGATGTAGAAGGTGTCGTCTACGTTAGCCACCCAATCACGCATCGCATCGTTCATGGCATCCTTGAGAGTTTTGGTGCCACCCTCAACGGCATGCACTGTTGCACCCAAAAGCTTCATCCGGAAAACGTTCAGGGACTGCCGCTGTACGTCCTCGGCTCCCATAAATACGTGACACTCGAGCCCAAGACGCGCACAGACCGTGGCAGTGGCCACACCGTGCTGACCGGCGCCCGTTTCAGCAATAATGCGCTTCTTGCCCAGGAAACTCGCAAGCAGGGCCTGACCAATGGTGTTGTTCACCTTGTGAGCGCCGGTATGACAGAGATCCTCACGCTTCAGCCAGATCTGGGCACCGCCGGTTTCGCGGCTAAGACGCTCGGCATGGTACAAAGGCGTCGGCCGACCCACATAGTCCGCCAACTCCTTATCAAACCGCGCCTGGAATTCCGGATCTTTCTTCAGGCGGGCGTACTCCTTCTCGAGCGTCATCAGGGAATCCATCAGGGTCTCGGAAACAAACCGCCCACCAAAGGCTCCGAAGTGACCCCGCGCGTCCGGCAGTGCGCTCAGCATTTCTTCAGTCAGTTTTACAGACACGGTGAACCTCTTTAATGAAATTAGAAATTTTCTGGATGTCCTTGATGCCCTTGCCCTGCTCGACACCGCCACTGACATCCACAGCCCAGGGTTTCACCTGCTCCACAGCGGCAAATACGTTATCAGATGACAACCCGCCGGCCAATATAATCGGGAGCGGACGATGGTCGGGGATCAGATCCCAGTTGAATGATTTCCCGGTGCCGCCATAACGGTCCGGATCCCAGGCATCCACCAACAGGCCTGATGCATTCCGGAATTCATTGAAGGCGGCCTCTATCTGCCCCGCCTCACGAACGCGAATGGCCTTGATCCAGCGACGCCCAAAACTGGCGCAGAAATCGGCCGATTCGTCACCATGGAACTGGAGCAGGTCCAGGGGCACCTGATCCAGAACGTCAGTGACGTCCTGTTGCGTCGGATTCACAAACAACCCGACGACCGACACGAATGCCGGGACGCGCTTCGCCAATTCGGCCGCCTGCTCCACGGATACCGACCGGGGGCTCGGCTCATAAAAAACCAGCCCGAGGGCATCGGCGCCACTCTCGACCGCTCCGTCAATATCCTCGGGACGGGAAAGACCGCAAATTTTCACCCGTGCACTCATTGGCTCGGAACCCGCTGTTTGACGTGAATGTGTGTGGGTGTGAGCGGACTGTTTTCCGCCCGGCTGAACCATGGCCGCAGAAAGCCCGGGCCACACTCGGCTGCGGGCACCCCGAATTCGTCCGGGTATCCCACATCGACAAGATAAAGGCCATGGGGAGGCGCGGTTACACCTGCAGCTGTCCGGTCTCTGGCAACGAGTATCTCACGAATCCATTCCGGTCGCTGCTTTCCCGAACCAACGGCCATCAGAGCGCCTGCGATGTTCCGGACCATATGGTGCAGAAATGCATTGGCCTGGACGTCTATTACGACAAAATCACGCTTCCGGGTTACCGCAATTCGCTCCAGAAATCGAACAGGGGTTCTGGATTGGCAGCCGGCGGCCCGGAATGAGGAAAATCATGCTCCCCGGCAAGGCCTGGGCAGCCGCGTGCATGCGGTCGGCATCCAGCGGCCGGAAGGTCCAACTGACTTGCCCACGCTGAATGCCGGCCGTACCGGATGGTTGTAGATTATGTAACGGTAGCGCCGGTATGTGGCGGAAAAACGTGCGTGGAAATCACCGATACCATTACCGGCCCAGTGCACGGAAATATCGTCGGGCAACGCGGTATTGATTCCCATGACCCAGGAACGCAGGTTTCGGACCGACGGGGTGTCGAAATGGGCAATCTGGTAACTGGCATGAACGCCAGCATCGGTGCGGCCAGCACACACCAGATCAACCTCGTGATTCGCAACTCTTGCAACGGCTCTGGTCAGTTCCGCCTCGACAGAGCGGACGCCGGATTTCTGAAGCTGCCAGCCATGGAAGTTCCGGCCATCGTATTCGAAAGCAAGGGCAACGCGACCTGCCCCTATGGCGTTATCCGTGGTGAGTTGCTGGGTTTCGAGAAACAAGTGTGAATCCGGAAAGAGTGTTGCTGTAAAAACAAAGCGCCGGCTTTTTGCCGGGAGTTTTCCCGACAGCCGGCGCTTTGGCCTGTCAGAACCGATTATAACGGATCAGGACAGATTTTTAAGGAGGTCCTGCGCCTCCGCTTTCTGATCTTCGTTTCCTTCCAGCGAGACCTCTTCGAGAATATCCCGGGCTCCGTCAGCGTCACCCATCTCGATGTAGGCCCTGGCAAGGTCAAGCTTCGTGGCGGCTTCATCGGTTCCGGCCAGGAAATCGAAATCGTCTTCATCTCCCAGTTCGCTTTCGTCGATGTCAACCGCCGGCGTTTTCGGGGAGCCTTCGGAAACCTCATCCGATGCCACCGGCAGATCAAGCTCCTCTTCAGGCGCTTCTTCTTCACCAGTAGAAGCATCCGGCTCTTCAAGCTCCCGGGTTACACCCTGTTGCTCCAGATCTTCAGCGTCCTCTACGGTTTGCTCAGGATCAGCAACGTCCGCGTCACCTTCACCGAGCGTATCCTCAAGGCCCAACTCCTCGTCCAGTGACGATTCCTCGGCCCCCTCGGGGTTTGCCGAATCTGCAGAGTCAGAAAATTCTTCCATCAGAGCCAGGTCTTCATCGGAGACGTCAAGCTCCAGATCGTCCAGCGAGGATTCCTCGATCTCGCTACCACCCAACTCATCTTCCTCACCAGCGACCTTGTCCAACTCCGCGTCGAGTTCGTCAAGGAACGACTCGTCCAGGGAGTCGATGTCGGCTTCCGATTCCGGCTCAGCAAGATCCTCTGACGGAGCCTTTTGTTCCACATCAGACTGCTCTTGCTCCGGCTCGCTTTCGTCCAGATCAAGGCTCAGGTCTTCCTCGGTTTCATCAACCCCCTTCTCCAGATCAGACTCCAACTCCGATGACTCGTCCTGATCCAATTCGAACTCCGACGACATATCCCATTCGCCAGACTCTTCCAGTTCAGACGTGTCTTCGGCCAGTTCAGAGGCTTCGTCGGTGACCGATTTTTCCTCATCGGACTCCAGTTCCAGGCCCGACAGATCGTATTCGATCATGTCATCCCGGCCATCTTCCCTGTCGCCTTCAGAAGACTCGGCCTCGGAAGGCTTCGCGCCCTCCTGCTTTTCAAATTCATCCAGGTCAAAATCGGACAGATCAGTCTCGGCCAGATCCGAGTCAAAGTCGCCAAACTCATTCTCGGCAGGTTCTTCCTGCTCGGAATCAAACTGATCAGCCAGAAGCTCGTCGGAGTCCGGTCTGTCCTGCTTTTCAGCAGGCTCTTCGCCGGCTACTTCAGACTCGAAGGAGGTTGCAAAGGAGTCTGAGCGCAGCTGTGACTCGAGATCATCAATGCTGGGCATCGATTCGGCCTCTTCCAACCTTGCCCGAAGCTCGTTGGCGGTTACCAGTGCTTCTTCGTCTTCCAGAGCCTCAATTTCGCGGAACTGTTTTTCGAACGAGCCGCGATCCTGGGTATCCGCGTAGACGCCCAGCAGTTTTAGGCGCAGATCGGTGCGACTGGGCTCCCGGGAAATCGCGGTTTCCAGGGTTTGCGCTGCCTGATCGTGACGACCGTAAGCAATGTAGGTGTCGGCCTCTTCCAGCGCATTGCCGGCGACTGATTCCTGGTCTTCCTCGTCCAAGCTCAAATCGAACGAGTCGGTGCCTTCATCTGAGTCGTTGTTGAGTTGCTCGTAGAACGCCTTTTCCCGGTTTGCATTGCGACGTGCAAGCAGCAGAAGCAGCAACAGTAGAACAATCAGACCACCACCCAGGGCAATCTGGTACATCGGATTACCGGTAATGGCATCGATGACGTTACCTGGGAAACCCTTATCGGCTGCCGGAGCCTGGGGCGCTGGCTCGGGGGCCGGCTCCGCTGCCTCGGCTGGTTCTGATGCGGCGGGCGCTGCTGCGGCAGTTTCTTCACCGGTTTCTGCTACGTCTGAATCAGTTGGCTCTTCAGTACCAGCCACACCTTTTTCTTCCGCAGCTTCACCGACATCGGCCATCCCATCAGCGTCATCGACCATGGCCTCAGACTCGGCCATCTCGGCTGAACCGGCGGCATCTTCCGCCTCAGTCTCCGTCATATCAGCATCGACGGCTACGGGAGAGTCACCTTCAGCAGCTTCGTCTGCTGCTGCCATGTCTTCCGGTGCCGCAGATTCGTCCGCGGCCCCCTCGGCAACTTCGCCGTCAACGGGTGCGGCCTGATCTGTCGGCTCGCCACCGGTTCCCTGCTGCATCTCAGCTAGCTGGGTGTTTTTCAGCTCAAGCAGACGCTGCAGGGTCTGAACCTGATCCTGCAGGTCTTCCACCCGGCTGTTCAGCTCGTCGTTTTCGCGACGGGCGCTTTCAAGCTCTTCCATAGCGACGGCTGTGCCAGCATCAACGCCGCCTGGCAGCTCACTGTCACCGCCGGCTGAGCCGCTCTCGCTGGACTCGGAGCCGGTTTCGTCGGCGACCACAAGCTTCAGCTCATCGCCGCCAGACGTCGCGGCAGCCGGAGCTGCAGGTTCCGGCTGCTGGGCAGCAGTCGCATCAACGGTACGCTGGGGAGACTGGAATTCCTGATTCTGTTGGGCAACCAGACGGGTAGCTTCAGCACGAGTACGACTCTGGATCTGATCCAGAGACGGAACGCGCAGAACTTCGCCCCGCTTCAGCCGGTTGATGTTGTTACCCATGAAGGCGTTGGGGTTCAGGTCCTGGATTGCCAGCATGACCTGCTGCATGGAGACACTGTTATCAGGGCGCATCCGGGATGCAATGGTCCACAGAGTGTCTGAAGCTCCGGTGGGCCCAAAGGTGTCGGCCTGATATCCGCTACTGAGGGACCGCTCAGCCTGGGCCTGCCGACGAACGGACTCGGCACTGCGACTGGTGGTCGGCTGACTGGTTGTCTGGGTAGTGGAGACTGTTGGAGTACTGACCTGCTCCTGCACACCGGACTCCTCCGCGTATACGGGCGGATCCACAAGTACGGCGTATTCCCGCATTAACCGACCGCTTGGCCAGGTCAATTCAAGCAGAAAATTCAGGTACGGTTCCCGTAATGGTTCCCGGGAGGAGACGTTAACAATGAGACTGCCATCGTTGCCGGTGACGACCTGGAACCTGAGCTTGCTGAGAAACTGGTTGCGATCCAGCCCCACCCGCTCATACGCCTGTTCCGAAGCAATATTCACGAACACGTCCGCTGGATTGACACCACGGCTTTGGGGCAGAACAATCTCTGCGTCCAGTGGCTCATTCAGATAGGACTGAAGTTCAATTTCACCCAGCCCAAGGGCCTGTGCGACGCCGGATCCGAGCCCTCCCGCCAGAGCCAGGGCAACCGCAAGCTTGCGTACCTTCATGCTTTTTCCTTTCCAGTCTCCGTTATTCGTTACTGCTCTTTTACAAACAGAATCGGACGAGGTTGGATGACTTCCGTCTGGATAATTCTCGTTATTATGTGTTCTTTTTAATTTTCAGTCCGGCAAGTATTGTTGATAAAACCTCTTTTATCAATCAATCAGCTGCAGTCCTTGTACCATTTTTTTATCAATCGCACGGAACTGCCTAGCCCTCTTGAAAATAACAGGGGCGGAGGCTTAAATCAGCCTCCGCCCCCTCACCGGTTTACCGAAACCGGACACAGTTGGCATTTATTGCCTCTGTGTAACAATTTTTAACGCTCCTGAAGGATCCGGAGCATGCGACGCAGCGGCTCAGCGGCGCCCCACAGCAGCTGATCGCCCACGGTAAACGCGGAAATGTACTCCGGCCCCATGGTCAGCTTGCGGATTCGGCCAATCGGCACGCTCAGTGTGCCAGTCACCTTCGCCGGGGTCAGTTCCTCAATGGTTGCATCGCGGTCATTGGGGATAACCTTAACCCAGTCGTTGGCCTTGGCGAGAATGGATTCAATTTCCGAAACCGGCAGATCCTTCTTGAGCTTGATGGTCAGTGCCTGACTGTGGGAGCGCATGGCGCCAATCCGCACACAGATGCCATCGATGGGAATCGGATTGTCAGAGCGACCGAGAATCTTGTTGGTCTCGACACCCGCTTTCCACTCTTCCTTGCTCATTCCATTGTCGAGCTGCTTGTCGATGAACGGAATCAGGCTGCCTGCCAGAGGCACCTGGAAGTGCTCGGTCGGGAAATTCCCGCTCCGCATCGTTTCAGTGACCTTGCGATCAATCTCGAGTATGGCAGAGGACGGGTCGGCCAGCTCTTCCTTGACAGCGCCTTGCAGATAGCCCATCTGGTTCAGCAGCTCCCGCATGTTCTGGGCGCCGGAACCGGAAGCCGCCTGATAGGTCATCGGCGACACCCACTCGATCAGGTCCTGTTCCAGCAGGCCGCCAAGGGCCAGCATCATCAGACTAACTGTGCAGTTACCGCCGATGTAATCCTTGATGCCCCGATCCAGCGCTTTGTCAATCACGTTGCGGTTAACTGGATCCAGCACGATCACCGAGTGATCGACCATCCGCAATGTGGAAGCCGCATCAATCCAGTAACCATCCCAACCGGAATCCGCAGTTTCTGGTAAACCGCAGTTGTATAATCCCCACCCTGACAGGTGACGATCACATCCAGGGTCTTCAGAATCTCGACATCGTACGCGTCCTGCAAAGGCGGAACGTTGTCTTTGCCTACGTCCGGTGCAGGCTTGCCAGCCTGGGACGTGGTGAAAAAGACCGGTTCGATATCGGCAAAATCGTTTTCTTCACGCATGCGCTGCATGAGGACTGAGCCCACCATGCCACGCCAACCTACAAGTCCAACTCGCTTCATGTGCGATCTTTAGACCTCGTTTTATGCCCGCCCGCTACCTTTATCGCTGGCAGGGACAGGATGGATGATCCCGCGGCAACTGCGTCCCGTTACCGTCGGGTCTCAAATACGCTGGCCAGGGCCTGGCGATTAAAGCGCAGCCAGAACCGCCTCACCCATTTCCCGGGTGGAGACTTTCTTTGCGCCCTCAGACATGATGTCCGCAGTTCGCAGCCCCTGATCCAGAACCTTGCTGACCGCCGCTTCAATGGCCTCAGCGGCTTTATCCTCATTCAGACTGTACCGCAGCATCATGGCGGCACTGAGGATGGTGGCCAGCGGATTGGCAATACCCTGCCCGGCAATATCCGGCGCAGACCCGTGGCAGGGCTCATACATACCCTGCTTTTCCGAGTTCAGCGACGCCGATGGCAACATGCCAATAGAGCCGGTGAGCATAGCCGCTTCGTCCGAAAGAATATCACCAAACATGTTGCCAGTCACAATCACATCGAATTGCTTGGGTGCCCGGACCAGCTGCATGGCGGCATTATCCACATACATATGCGACAGCTCCACGTCCGGATATTCCCGACGCAGATCGTTCATGATTTCCCGCCACAAAACAGTCACTTCCAGCACGTTGGCCTTGTCCACGGAGCACAGTTTCTTGCCCCGCTGTTGAGCGGCTTCAAAAGCGACCCGACCAATACGACGAATTTCCGATTCGGTGTAGGCGTAAGTGTTGTAACCCTGGCGCTCGCCGCTCTCAAGCTCACGCACGCCGCGAGGCTGGCCAAAATAGATGCCGCCGGTCAGCTCACGGACAATCATGATGTCCAGACCGGAAACGACTTCCGGCTTCAGGGAGGAGGCGGAGGCCAGTTGCGGGTAAAGAATTGCGGGCCGGAGGTTGGCGAACAGTTCAAGATTGGAGCGCAGCCCCAGCAGCCCTTTCTCCGGGCGCTTGGCCATGGGCAGGCTGTCCCACTGCGGGCCCCCAACGGCGCCCAACAGAATCGCATCGGCCTTGGTTGCTTTCTCAAGGGTTTCATCCGGGAGCGGTGTATCGGCTTCGTCGATCGCCGCACCGCCCACCAGACCTGACTCGAAACTCAGGTCTAGATTGAACTGGTCATTGATTTTCCGAAGCACTTTTTCCGCTTCGGCAACGATTTCCGGACCGATACCGTCGCCGGGAAGCATCAGGATTGTTCTGGGCATGTTGTTTCCTTAATTCCATTCCTTTCTGTCGGATTAGCCAAAGGCGTAATCCGACACCAAAATCAGTTGCCAGCGCCAAACAACCAGGGCGCCGTCTTCCGCCGGCTTTCCTCGTAAGATCGGATCAGCTCCGCATCTTCCAGAGTGACCCCGATATCGTCCAGGCCGTTCAGCAGGCAATGACGACGGAAATCGTCCACCTCGAACGTGAAGGTCTCGCCAGACGGAGTGGTTACAGTCTTGGCCTCCAGATCCACCGCCAACTCATAACCTTCAGTCTGCTCAACTTCCTTGAATAGCCTGTCGACCACTTCCTCAGGAAGAACAATAGGTAACAGACCATTCTTAAAGCAATTGTTATAGAAAATATCGGCAAAGCTCGGGGCGATAATCACCCGGAAACCGAAATCCTCCAGCGCCCAGGGCGCGTGTTCGCGGCTGGAGCCACAGCCAAAATTACGTCGCGCCAACAGTACACTGGCGTTCTTGTAGCGATCCTGATTCAGGACAAAATCCGGATTGATCGGTCGGGTGGAGCAATCCTGGTCCGGCTTGCCTTCATCCATATAACGCAGTTCATCAAACAGATTCGGCCCGAAGCCGGTGCGCTTGATGGACTTCAGAAACTGCTTCGGGATAATCATGTCCGTATCCACGTTGGAACGGTCCATGGGGGCGACAACGCCCTGGTGTTGCGTAAATGCGCGCATGGTTCTCTCCTGTGGATCAGTTCATCAGCTCGCGGACATCAACGAAATGCCCGGTTACCGCGGCAGCGGCAGCCATGGCCGGGCTCACCAGATGGGTACGCCCACCAAAGCCCTGACGGCCCTCGAAGTTCCGGTTCGAGGTAGAGGCACAATGCTCACCCTGCCCCAGCTTGTCGGCGTTCATGGCCAGACACATGGAGCAGCCCGGATCACGCCATTCCAGGCCGGCTTCGATAAAGATCTTGTCCAGACCTTCCTGCTCCGCCTGGACTTTCACCAACCCGGAACCCGGCACGACCATCGCCTGCTTCAGAATCGGCGACACCTTGCGCCCTTTCACCACGGCAGCGGCCTCGCGCAGATCTTCAATCCGGCTGTTGGTACAGGAGCCAATGAACACACGATCCAGCTTGATATCGGTAATCGCCATATTGGGCTGCAAACCCATGTACTTGAGAGCCCGGACAATGCCTTCCCGCTTGATCGGATCGGCTTCCTGTTCCGGATCGGGCACCTTGCCATCAATTCCCGCCACCATCTCGGGCGACGTACCCCAGCTCACCTGCGGCTGGATTTCCGAGCCTTCGAGCTCGACAACCTTGTCGAAGACTGCATCGCTGTCACTGTGCAGGGTGCGCCAGTACTCAACCGCAGCATCCCACTGCTCACCCTTGGGCCCGAATGGACGATTGCGAACATATTCGATGGTGGTGTCATCAACGGCCACCATGCCAACCCGGGCACCGGCCTCGATGGACATGTTGCAGATGGTCATCCGACCTTCCATGCTCAGGCCCTGAATGGCTTCGCCGCCGAATTCGATGGCGTAGCCGGTACCACCAGCGGTCCCGATCTTGCCAATGATAGCCAGCACGACATCTTTGCCAGTAACGCCCGGCCCCAGTTTGCCGTTGACCTTCACCAGCATGTTCTTCATCTTCTTCTGAACCAGGCACTGGGTGGCCAGCACATGCTCCACTTCACTGGTGCCAATACCATGAGCCAGGCAGCCAAAGGCACCGTGGGTGGAGGTGTGGGAATCCCCGCACACAATGCTCATCCCCGGCAAGGTCGCCCCCTGCTCCGGTCCAATTACGTGCACGATACCCTGGCGCTGGTCCTTGATCTTGAACTCAAGAATCCCGAACTCGTCGCAGTTCTTGTCCAGTGTTTCCACCTGGATCCGGGAAACCGGATCAACGATACCCTCAACACCCCGTTCACGATCGGTGGTAGGCACGTTATGGTCCGGCGTCGCAATGTTGGCATCGATCCGCCAGGGCTTACGCCCGGCCAGACGCAGGCCTTCAAATGCCTGGGGGGATGTCACTTCGTGCAGCAACTGGCGATCGATGTAAATCAGCGCAGAGCCATCATCACGCTGTTTGACGAGATGGTCGTCCCACAATTTGTCGTATAAGGTTTTGCCCGCCATGGTTCTCTCTCACTCTCTGGGGGTTTCTGATTCTGACGTTTGATGCCGTTATCTTACCGCCTGGAACCGGATAACCTCAATTCATGTTTTTTATCTTTGGCATCCGTTTTGGTTATACTTTGGTGAAGGTCGCGGGTTGGGAGGGCACTTTCAAAACACGCCTACAAGCACGTCCATGTGGGCTCGAATCGGGCCATCCCTGGCCCTCTACGGTTTTGAAAGTGCCCTCCCAACCCGCTCCCCAGAAAATTGAGCAGCCCGCAATACTGCCCGAGGCGCCTGGAGCGGCGAACCTCCCAAAACCGTGGAGCGCCAGGGATGGCGCGACCGAGCCCTACAGGGATGTATTTACGGGCGTGTTTTGGGAGGTTGGCCACTCCAGGCAACCTGCTCCCAAGTTCCAGGCCAGAGGAGCCCTCCGTGGACTCAAACGCATTAAAAGCATTTCTGACAATCGTTGACCAGGGCTCCTTTTCGGAAGCCGCGGAAACCCTGCACCTGACACAGCCGGCCATCTCCAAACGCCTGGCCGCCCTGGAAAACCAGCTTGGCACCAGCCTCATTGACCGGAGCCATCGCCAGATTCGGCTGACCGACGCCGGTAGCCGTCTCCTGCCGCATGCACGCCGGATTCTGGATGAAATCCACAACGCCCGGGTGGCATTGTCGCCAGACTCCGGGCAGGTGGAAGGCGAACTGCAGATTATCGCCAGCCACCATATCGGCCTGCATCATTTGCCGAATTGGCTACGACGGTTCAAACGGGAATACCCGCAGGTGTTGATCAACCTGCAATTCATGGAATCCGATGCCGCCTATGAGCAGATGCGCAAACGGAACGCCGAACTTGCGTTCGTAACGCTCAGCGACAGCATGCAGCCGAGTTTTCATGTTTATGCCCAGTGGCCGGATCAGATGGTGTTCGTGGCTGGTGCTGAGCATCCTCTGGCGTCGCTCGGCAAACCGGAATTGTCGGATCTGGCAGGACACCCCGCGTTGCTTCCGGACACAAGTACCGCGACCTATCGGGTTGTAAGCCGGCTGTTTCTGGAAGCGAATCTGCATCTTAATCCACAGATGCCCACCAACTACCTGGAAACCATCAAGATGATGACCAGCGTTGGCCTGGGTTGGAGTGTTCTGCCCCTGAGCATGGTTGATGAAAGCCTGAGAGTGCTGGAGGTGGGCAAGCCGGTTTCGCGGGTGCTTGGCGGTATTGGATTATCCGGGAGGCAGCTCAGCAATGCGGCTATCGCACTGCTGGAAATTGTGCAGGAGGAAGAACGTACCTGAGGATCAACCCTCGCCGTGAGCGGGCGGTGGCCGAAGCCCCCGCCAGGTGATCACAATTGCAATCGCCATGGCAGCAGCTCCGCCCCAGAAAGCCGCGGAAGTGCTGAACCCATCCACCAGAAAACCCGACAGCCACGCCCCCAGCGCCCCACCGGCACCAAAAGTCAGCCCGCTATAAAGCGCCTGGCCCTGGCCATGATGATGTTTGCCGAAGAACCCCTGAATGTACTGCACCGAAATCGCATGCAGGGCACCGTAGGACGCTGCGTGCAGCAATTGCGCAAACAGAAGCACGGCAACAACGTCGGTTACCTCGGCAATCAGAATCCAGCGGATCATGGTTAACGTCAGCGCGCCAATCGCAATCTGTCGAACCGTGAAATTACGGGTTAACCGATGCATCACCAGAAACAGCGCTATCTCCGCAAAAACCCCCAACGACCACAACAGACCAATCGACAGCTTGCTGTATCCGTGCTGCTCCAGATGAATACTGAAAAACGTGTAGTATGCACCGTGAGACACCTGAAGCAGGAAATTCATCAGGAAAAACGTCACCACCGCCGGGTGCGTAACAATCGCCTTCAAACTACCCTTCGGCGCTGCGGGCTTCCGCTCCCCTCGCTCCGCCGGCACCATGAACGCCGACACGGCAATGCCAGCAAACACCGGCAACAGCAACCACGGCAAATTCTGAATCGGAACCAGCTCCAGCAAACCGCCCACCAGCGCCACCGCGCCAATGAACCCCACTGAGCCCCAGAGCCGAACCCGGCCGTATTTCTCTTTGTTCGTACCCAGGGTTCGAAGAGTGATCACCTCATAAAGCGGCAGGATGGCATTCCAGAAAAAGGTAAACGCCAGCATCACCAGCAGCAGGCCATAGAACCCCGGTTCCATGAACACACCGGCGAAGAACAGCGAACCAGTGATGGCGCCGAAACGAACCAGACGAACCCGTTGGCCGGTCTTGTCGCCGAGCCAGCCCCAGACGCTGGGCGCAATGATTTTGGTGAGCTGGATCGTCGCCATCAGTGTGGCGATTTGAAGATAGGAAAACCCCTGGCCTTCGAGGTAGAGGGACCAGTACGGCAGGAGACCGCCGAGAAGGGCGAAAAACCAGAAATAGAGGTTGGAAAGGCGCCAGTAGATAACGAAACCTCTTATCGGATTTGTCGGATTACGCCTTTGGCTAATCCGACCTACATCGACCATAACCGAGCCTTCAGAGAAGCACACGAGGGCATCGATATAGTCTGGCTGGTGTGGCGGGATTGATTGACCAAAAATGTGGAGCGCCAGGGACGGCGCGACCAAGCCCTACATGGACGTATTCACGGGCGTTTTTTGGGCAATAGAGCCCGCCACAGCAGCTTCACCAAACCTTAAAAAGCAAACTCAGAGCTGACCAATCACCGGCGTAGAAACAGAAACATCGGCATTCTGCCCACGATGCCGCAGATAATGGTCCATCAACACAATGGCCATCATCGCCTCGGCGATCGGCGTCGCCCGAATCCCGACACAGGGATCATGCCGCCCGGTGGTAATCACCTCACATGGATCGCCGTTCACATCAATGCTCCTGCCCGGCAAGCGCAAGCTCGAGGTGGGCTTCAGGGCAATGCTGGCAACGATCGGCTGCCCCGATGAAATGCCACCCAGAACACCACCGGCATTGTTGGAGAGGAAGCCCTCCGGCGTCATCTCATCGCGATGCTCAGTGCCCTTCTGGTCAATACAATCAAAACCGGCACCAATCTCCACACCCTTCACGGCATTGATACTCATCAGTGCATGAGCAAGGTCCGCATCCAGGCGATCGAAAATCGGCTCACCCAACCCCGGCGGCACACCCTCGGCAACCACGTTGATTCGGGCCCCGATGGAGTCGCCCTCCTTCCGGAGCGCATCCATGTAGGCTTCCATCTCGGGAACCTTGTCGGCATCCGGGCAGAAAAACGGGTTCTGATGAACCTGATCCCAGTCCAGCTTTTCCGCCTTGATCGGACCAAGTTGCGACAGGTAACCACGAATCCGGATACCCAGGCGATGCTCCAGGAATTTCCTGGCAACCGCGCCGGCAGCCACCCGCATGGCGGTCTCACGGGCCGATGACCGACCACCGCCACGGTAATCCCGCACACCGTACTTATGCATGTAGGTGTAGTCGGCATGGGCCGGCCGGAACTGTTCGGAGATTTTGGAATAATCCTTCGACCGCTGGTCGGTATTCTCGATCACCAGCCCGATCGGCGTGCCTGTGGTTTTGCCCTCGAAAACGCCAGACAGGATTCTTACCTCGTCAGCTTCACGACGCTGGGTTGTGTGCCGGGAGGTGCCGGGTTTACGGCGATCCAGATCCCGCTGCATGTCGGCTTCCGAAAGCTCAAGCCCTGGAGGACAGCCATCAATGATGCACCCCAGTGCAGCCCCGTGACTCTCACCGAATGAGGTTACCGTAAACAGTTTTCCGAAAGTATTTCCCGACATAATTCAGTATCTTGTTCAGCTTTTGTGAGAATTCAGATTAACTGGAAGCCTGCCACTGGCGCAGGTCCGGTTCGGTAATCAGAAAGACGCCATCGCCGCCGTTTTCGAACTCCAACCAGGTTAGCGGCAGGTCCGGATAGGCCTCATCCATTGCCAGCCAACTGTTGCCAACCTCCACTACCAGAAGCCCGCCAGGGGTAAGATGCTCAGCTGCGGCCGCAATGATCCGGTGGGCGATATCCAGCCCGTCCTCGCCGGCAGCCAGGCCGAGTTCGGGCTCGTGGCGGTATTCGTCTGGCATGCTGGAAAGGTCTTCCGCATCCACGTACGGCGGATTGCTTACGATGATATCGTAGCGGCCTTCAATGTTTTCAAAGACATCCGATTGTACGGTACGAACTCGTTCGCGGACTCCGTGAAGCTCGATATTGGATTCTGCCACTTCCAGTGCCTCTGGAGAAATGTCCGACAGATCCACTTCCGCCTCAGTAAAAACGGACGCCGCCCCAATGCCAATACAGCCGCTCCCGGTACAGAGATCCAGTATGCGATCAACCGGCTTATCGCCCAACCAGGGCTGAAAGCCATTTTCAATCAGCTCGCCAATGGGAGAACGCGGCACGAGCACCCGTTCGTCAACATGGAATGGCATGCCCATGAACCAGGCCTCACCCAACAGGTAGGCCAGAGGCACCCGTTCATTTACACGGCGCCTGATTCTGTCCAGGACCAGCTCGCGCTCCTCACGGGTGAGCCGGGCGTCCAGGAACAGCGTGTTGTTTTCCAGAGGCAGGTGCAGGCTGCGCATGACCAGTTGAACCGCTTCATCCCAGACGTTGTCGGTTCCGTGGCCGAAAAACAATGGCGACGCAGCGAACTGCGAAGAGGCGTAGCGGAGGTAATCGCGAACGCTATGAAGGTCGTCAATGGGGCTGGTCACAAACGTAAATCCTGTGCGGGAGCGTGTCAGCGCAGGATTATACGCTGTTTGGCCGTCCAACTGCAGCCCACCGGAGCCGGCTGCGCGCAAATCCCTCAGATCGCCAGTGGGCCGGAACTGCTCCGGCTTTCCTCATACCGGTCCAGAGCAGCCGCCATCCGCTCTCTGCCCAGCTGAATCAGCTCCGGTGCCTTGTGGTAATCGTAGGTTCGGCTGGCATTTTTGGGAATATTGACCAGCAAATCCGGCGGATAGCCGGCGATCTTGTACTGCACGAGCGCGCTCTGCATGGTCTCGATCGTAAGGTTCATAACGTCGAATTTGCCGATGCCGAGCTTGTCCCAGTCGATGGTTTCGTGCTCTTCCTGGCTCTTCTTGTCGATCGGCTTCTTCTCGGACAGTTTCTGATGCTCTTTCTTGTTCACCGCCCGGCTGATTTTTTCTTCCGGGCTGTCTCCGTTGTCCGGTTTGCGGGCCGTCAGAGATTTCAGGGCGTCCCAGTCGAACCAGCGCGACGCTTTCTCACGGATCGTATCCACCCATTCATCCATATCTGTGTTTTCGTGGTCCACAGGGGAAAAGGCTGCGTCCGGAATGCGGCGCCTCCGGTCATCCTCACCGCTAAGGTTGACCGCGACAATCATATCGGCATGGGAAGAAATGGTCGGGATAATTGGCAGCGGATTGAGCAAGGCGCCATCAACCAGAACCCGGCCATTGAGAACCAGGGGCGTAACAACGCTGGGAATCGCCACCGAGGCGCGGATGGCCTGATCCAGCGGGCCTTCCTGGAACCAGATTTCCTTGTGGGCGAGCAGATCGGTGGCCACGGCGGTAAAGGCAATGGGCAGATCCTCAATCCGGGTATCCCCGAGCATTTCCCTGACCACGGAAAAGATCTTCTCGCCGCGAATGGCCCCGACCGAATTGAAGGTAACATCCAACAGTTTCAGGACATCAAACTGGCCCAACCCCGTGACCCAGTCCTTGTAGTCCTGCATTTTGCCGGCGCCGAACATGCCGCCAATCAAGGCTCCCATGGAGCAGCCAGAGATGGCGACAATGTCGTAGCCGCGCTCTACCAGGATTTCGATGGCGCCAATATGGGCATAGCCCCTGGCCCCGCCACTACCCAGTGTCAGCGCGACAGTCTTGCGCGGTTTGTTTCGGTCTTGCCCTTTTTCCGGGTTTGCCGGTGCATGGGTCCTGGATACATCCGAGCTTTTCAGAACCCTGGACACTTTGTCCCGTGGCTCTTTCTCTGGGGCTCGTCCTTTGGATCCTTATCGTCGTCCTTTGATGTGCCCATAATCATTACCTCGAGATCACTACCACTTCTACCCGATCGCCCTGTCTGTCTGGATCATCGAAGACACCTGCTGGTCCAACAACAATGATTTCCTGCTGGTCCCGAGAAACACCTGTCTTGGACAATACCTCTGACAGCGATTCTGCGGCCCGGCTAGCCCGGTCCATGGACTCGCTGAACGTTTCATCGCCGTCCAATACAGAATAGCCTACCAGGACAACAACCGTTCCCTCTTCCCGGGCAAGATCGGTAACCCGTCTGCGGTCGGTCGCCTGCCAGTCAAAACGATAGGTCACACCGCCTTGCCAGGGAACAATGATCGGTCCCTCAACCCGGTTGGTCATGTTACCAAAGCCCGGAATAGTGGCTCCTGACTCGACCCGCAGATGCTCCACCCAGACATATTCCCGGAGATTTCCCCGGGTTACGGTGTAGATCAGTGTCAGCCAGCGGGCTCCATCTTCCGCGACGGTAGCGGCCGCAATGTAATCCTGAGTTGCGTCGCGACCATACAAAACCGCCTGATTGAAGATCTGGTTTGCCCAGACGTTGCTTCTACCGCACCGGATACTGGAACACTCAAACAGAATCTGGGCATTTCTCTGGCGCAACACTCCACGGTAGTGGTCCCGCGCCTCTTCCCGGCTCGAATCCCGGGCAATTCGATACAGGCGCCCTTCTCCGGTCACCGGCAACCGGGCCAGGGATTCGGAGCGGATTTCGTTATTCACCTCTCGCACCGGGCTGAATAACACCAGGTGCCCCGAAGACTGAATCGAGACCGTGTTTTCCAACGTCGATTGTTGGAACGCTTCCGGCATGTCCTCCGGCGCAGACTGCGCTATGGACGACAATGCCAAGGAACCAAGGATTGGGAAAAGGAAACGTATGAACAGTGATTTCAGCAAGCGATTACTCATTTTCCAGGAAGTGTCTGATGGCTGTTACAACCGGGCCGGTATCGCCATCAAGATGGCAGTGGTGGCCTCCCGGTACTTTCACGATCTGGAGATTGGCGATAGCTTCCGCCCGTTCATCCAGATCCTTTCTGTACGACAGAAGACCGTGATCGGCTCTGACAAAAAGAACCGGGGTTCGATAGCCGCCAGGGAGGCCAGTACCTGCTCTTCGGTCATCATCAACGGTGAGGGGTGTCGCAACCGGGAATCGGTCTGCCACACGAAGCCATCTCCCCGGGGTTTCATATTACGTGGAATGAGCGTCAGCGCCGCTTCAGGGCTGAGCGGACTCAATCCGCCCTCCCGGGCTTTGGCTGCAGTGGCGATGTCCGGATAGACAACCTGTTTGCCGGACCCGGCAATGCGTTTCTTGATGGCCTTTCGGAGCTGGGGAATGGTCTCTTTGACCGGACGACTGAGCGCACCCAGGCTGTCGATCATCGCCAGGCTCCGAACCCGTTCTGGAAAAGCTGCCGCGTAGAGGGCGCCGACAATGCCACCAAGTGAGTGACCAACAAGGTTGACCCTGCCGTCCGGTGTTTCCTGGAAATAGCGCTCAACCAGTTCAGCCAGATCTGCCACATAGTCCATCAGCAGGTAGCTCTGGCCCTCGGGCGATGTCCTGAATGGCCATGTCCCGCGAAATCCAGTGCGTAAACGGGCCCAAGATGCGTCAGTTCCGGCGCCAGCTTTACAAAAGTAAGGCTGTTGTCGAGCCAACCGTGCAGCATGATGATCGGAGTATTGTCGTGGGCTTCAGGCGCCGACGGCCAGCTGAGGCCCGCCAGGGTGATGTGTCTGAGTTTCCACTCAGACTCCCTGAAGGCCTGAGAGGTTTTCCCAGTGAGTTCTCTCCCTGCCTGGCCTTCCGAAGCTTCCGTGAGCATCGCCATATCATTCATGCAGGCTTCACCCTTACATCGTGTGGGTTGGTCGATCCGAACTCAGCGAGCCTGCCAGGTAGGATTCAATCTTGGTACGGGCGGTTTCGTCATCCCCGTTGAACTGGACGCCGATCCCCGCCGCCCGATTACCCTGGGCACCCTTGGGTGTTATCCATATTACTTTGCCGGCGACCGGTATCTTTTCCGGCTCATCCATCAGATTGAGAAGCAGGAAAACCTCGTCGCCCAGTTGGTACTGTTTCTGGGTGGGGATGAACAGACCACCCTGACGGATATAAGGCATGTACGCAGCGTAAAGTACCGCTTTGTCTTTAATCGTCAGGGTAAGAATGCCACTGCGCGCGCCAAATCCTGGCCCCATAACTGACACCTTTCTAATAGATCGTTTTGAATAATTTTCGGGATCTGAAAATCCCTTTCATTCCGGAATCATAGCAGCTGTTGGCACCAAAGGCGCAATCCGGCGGAGGCCGGACAACTAAGCTGCCGGCCGTTTGACCGGCATCAGCTTTTGCCAGGCAATCAGAAGCCGACTCGCTTCCAGCTCCGGGCTGGCGTTATAAACACCCGCCGCCCTCGAGTCCTTTACCATATCAAGCAGTTCATGGGCCCGCCAGGCGGAAGTGGTCCTGGCAAGGAAGCCGAGCATATCGGCCGCATCGGTGTCCCGCGCATTGCCGCCAACAATCAGGCGGGCCAGATCCGCTGCCCAGGTTTCGAACAACCACAGGGTGTCCTCCAGGCCCATCGCCTTGAACGCCTTGGCGGCTTCACCCACCGGAATCCGGGATTTCATGAATTCCTTGAACCGTTCCAGCGCCGTATCCCGCAGACCAATGAAATCGCCGGTGGCATAGTCGAGAGCCAGCCTCGGCGCATTCCCCGCCAGCATCAGGGCTTTGGCCAGAACCTCCGAAGACGGTTGCGCATCTTCGGGCAGTTCCCGAACACGGCTCGCGAGCCACTGGTTCGCTTCGCTGTTAGCTGGCACCGGCACAGTCAATGTCTGGCATCGGGACCGAATGGTGGGCAGGACGGGGCGCCCGCTTTCCTGTAACAGGATCAGGGTCACATCCGGCAGCGGCTCTTCCAGCGTCTTGAGCAACGCATTCGCCGCATTGATATTCAATTGATCCGCACGATCAATGATCGCCACTTTGTGGTGTGCCACCTGTGGAGACGCCACCGCAAACGACGACAGGGTCCTCACCTGGTCTACCTTCACCATGCGGGATTTTTCCGGCGCATAAACCCGGATATCGGGGTGGCTGGCAGCGGCCAGGAGCTCGCACTGCTTACAATGGCCACAGGCGATTGGCTGGCCAGAATCCCGGTTCAGACGGTTATCACACAGCAACAATCCGCCGACCGCCTCGGCCCAGGCACGCTTACCCACACCACGCTCCCCCGCAAGGATAAGGGCGTGCGGGAGCCTGTCTTCTGCTACCCGGCTCTGGACGGTTTGCCAGGCGCGGCTGAGCCAGGGCATGTCTTGGGCAATATCAGTCACGAGGTCTTCCTGTCCGGGTCCTGGATCTGCGCAATTGGCGCTTCCGTAGTTGACGCTTCATAGTGGCGAGCAGGCGGCGCATTCGCTTCAGCTGCTCACCGCCCTCGTCGTCTTTATCAGCGCTATAGTAATGGCTGTTGACCAGGCGGGCAAAAAGCCTCGCCGAATCCGCAGCCGCCGGTTCCGCTTTCGCCAGTCGTGACGCCAACACCGATGGCGTTTCACCATGGCGCACAGGCACCCCGGCACTGGCACACAGCCGATGCCAGGTATCCACCACTCTCCGAAACGCGTCACGTCGTTCTCCGCGCCGCATCTGGAAAGCGGAAATCAGCCCGGCGATCAGCAAGCCGGCGCCAACGATAGCGGCTGTCATATAGCCCAGCTCGCGCATACCGAAACCACCGGGCAGCCTGGACATCAGATCCATCTGGCTCTGCCCCTGGTAACCCACGACCCAGCGCTGCCACTGATAGTTGATACGATCAAGCTGAAGGCTTGCCCATTGCACCAGGGCGACATCGGCGTAACGCTGAGGCGAGGCCCAGTTATCCTCCAGAAAGGATCCCTCTTCGGCAACGGCGTCTCTCAGGCCGGACTCAATCCTGTCCGGCGCGATGGCCGCCGTGGGATCGATCCTCACCCACCCACGCCCATCGATGTAGGCTTCGACCCAGGCATGGGCGTCGTACTGGCGTACGATCAGGTAATCGCCGCCCGCGCCGGTTTCGCCACCCTGGTAGCCGACCACAACCCGCGAGGGAATACCGGCAGCCCGTAAAACGAAGGTGGTTGCACCCGCGTAGTGGGCGCAGAAACCGCGTTTTGCATCAAACAACAGGGAATCAATGCCATCATCGGGCATGGCCGGTGGCCGCAGGGTGTAGAAGTATTCCTGCTCACGGAATCGTTGCAACAGAGCCCGAATTACCTGCTCGTCGCCCATACTGCGGCGAAGCTTCCGGGCCAACTCCCGGGCTCTCGGATTGCCTTCCCGGGGCAACTGAAGGTACCGTCGCAACTCGGTGGGGCTTTGTGCTTCAACTGACGAGACCTCTCCCTCCAGAGCCAACCGATAACGGACCGGGCTGTCGGCCGGTCGGCGAAACCGAAAAAGGTCGGCACTGTCTTCGAAGACGTTGTCCGAGACTGCCCTGGAGTTCTCAAGCGCGAACGCCCAGCGCTGATCGGTTGGCTCCAGAAGAACGTCATACTGGTTCGATTCCAGCTCTCCTATGCCCCCATCAATCGCAACCCGACCAAGAGGGCGAAAACCCTCGCGCTGGCCCTGGCGCCAGGTCTCCCCATCCAGATAGTCGAGAATCAGTCCCCGCCAGTACCGGTCGCGATAGGCAGGCATCTCGCCTCCGAAGGTTACCCGGAAGGCTCGCTCACTGCTCTGGGCAAGATTGGAAATATCGCCGGGTCGCATGGTGTCGCTGATGCCCGTACGAGCCTCACCGGATACCAGCGGCACGCTCCACAGAGGCGACATTCGCGGGAAAAACACAAACAACAGGACCACAATCGGCAGTGTCTTCAGGAACATCCCACCCAGCCTGCGCCAGCCAGAGGTCATTCCCCCGGGTAATTCCGGCGCATTCAGCACCTGTAACCCCACCAGCAATAGCGCTATGCCGGCGAAATTCACCAGGGCCCACAGAATCTCCTGATGGAACAGAAAATTGACCGTTGCCAGATAGACAAGGATAAAAAACAGAACATAGAAGTCCCTGACTGACCGGGTCTCCAGCCATTTGAGACCCACCGCCAGCACAAAAAACGAGGCGGCAGTGTCCACCGTAAACCGCCCCTGAACCGTTGCGACGTAAACACCAATCAGCACCAGCATGATCCCGGTGCGTAACAAGCGGCCGGGAAGCCTTACCCGCCCGTACTGCGACAGCCACCGCCATGCGGCCAACACGGCACAGGCGGCGATCAGCCACAGGGCAGACGGTCCCACTGGGGCGACAGTAACAGGGCAAAACTGGCAATCAGCCAGAGCAAAGCCCGGGAAGGCAGATTAGTCGTTGTCCCCTCATCTGACTCATTGCCTCTAAGGCGGTCCATTAAACTCAAGCCTGCCCCTCCGCAACCCACTGGGAGGTTGTCTCTCCTGGTTTCTTTCGCGTTCCGTGGGGCTCAGCCATCGCATCCCGCGGCCGCTCCTCGCCCCAGGTTGCCAATACCCGGAGGCACCGGGCCGCATGGGCCGGACCGGAATCAGGCTCGATGATCTGCCCGGAAGATTCAATCCAAACCGCACACCGCTGCGGCCACGTTCGTTCACCAGGTACGCCAGGTAACTCAGGCGCAATTCATGGTCCGCGCCCGGATAGGCATTAAAATCCAGCCAGTAGGGACTACCCTGCTCACCCTCCCAGTCGGCAACCACCATCTGCCCGGTTCGGGCAAACCGCTTCCACAGCACCCGCTGGCTCAGATCGCCTTCCCGCCAGGGCCGGATATCGGCATGATCGTTACCTTCAACAGACCGTGCCTCTGCAGACTCCTCACCATCCTCGACGGTGCTGAAAGCCTCTGGCGCAGGAACCGGCCTTGGAAACACAACCCCGGCTGACACCGGCCGAAGCCAGGACCAGGCCTTCAGAAGACCAAACGGAAAACGGGTTTCGATACGAACCCGGTCGGGCCGCAAATAGCCCCGATGAGCGGAATGAACCGGCAAAGTGACATCCTCGGACTGCCCTGAGTGGACGTGCGCCGGCGCAAGACCGGATTCCTCGCAAGAGAGCAGCATGGCGATGGCATCATCCCGGCCAGCCTTCAAACGAAAGCGGAAAGGGATATCATCGCCGGCAAAACCCTCTCCCGGCTGAACCAGCGTGAGTTCAAGGCCCGACAGGTTCCGATGGGTCTGGTGCATGGCCCCGACAAACACAGCGCCCAGCAGGAAGGTAGTCAGGTAAATGAGGCTGTTCTGATAATTGATGCCGGTTAACAGCATGATGACCAGCAAAAGCCCAAACACGACCCTGTGCCGGTGGGCAGAATGAAGATGTTTTTCTGACTGAAGGTCTGGAGATCGGACCGCGGAATCCGTCGGTTAATCCAGCGACGAAATCGGTTTCTAAACGGATTATTCATAGTGTCACTGAGGCCCTGCAACGCTAAAAAAGTTCATGGTATTCGACCATGATTTTGCTGTGATTAGTAACAGTACCGAAAAATCGAAGATTCTGATCACAATCCCGGATCTTCCAGCTTGAATTCCTGTCCTACAAACCGAATACTCGGCTTAGGGAGCGTATTTTTTAAACAACAAGGGTCCAGATTATGAAACGCCGACACCTGCTCACCAGCGCCATCAGCAGTCTGGTTGTTGCTTTACCTGCCTATGCTGGCGTTCAGACCATGACCTCAGACGAAATGGTGGAAACCTATGTGAAGGATTCCGCCGTTATTATTGTGCCCAAAGAGCGGAAGAAATCCGACGCCGACCGGCAACGCATCCTGCGCTCCCTCACTATTTCCCCGGCGAACCGGTGCTGACCGAAGCGGAAGAGGAAGCCTACCGTGACGCCCTGCAACGGTATGTTGATGAAGGCAAGACCGATGCGCTGGAAAACGCCGAAGAGGAATTTCTACGGCGCGCCCTGCTCCTGCCCCAGGAAGAAATCGCCCGTGCACAGCCGCCGGCCGAGTTTACCCCAACGATTCCACCAATCATCTATGGGCAGCAGGCACAGATTCCGGAAGAGCCTTTTACACAAACGTTTCTGAACGATCAATTGGGGATCGGGTTTGATGGGCAGAATCTGAATTTCAGTATTGGTAACCCGCCGGGCATTGACCAGATACAGATTCCACAGGCGATTAATGAAGGGCCGGTTACCCTTACACCGCGGCCGGGTGGCGGGTTTGATCTATCTATTGCGGTGCCGGATCAGTAGCGCAGAATTCGTTAGTTTGATTTGAAAGCGGCAGCCAGGATTGGCTGCCGCTTTTTATTGGCTTGAATTTTGTTCTGACCAATAAAAACGCCCCGCGGAGCGGGGCGTTTCACCAATCTTTTGGCGTCAGATAAGGTTACTTACCGTAAACAGCAAGCGTGGTGTCAGAGATGTGCAGGTTATCAATACCAATGGTACCGATATTGGTTCCACCGACACGAGTCTCTTGGATGTTTACATCCATCAGAACATCGTCAACGTCTACCCGCAAGACATCTGAACGGGTTCCATCGAGATTGTCACCTTTGTATATATCAAGGCGGGCAACCGCGAAGGATTTGTTGGCGGTGTTATTGCCAGAAGCGAGCGCCGCAAGGGTGCCTTCAAGTACTGGATCTTCGCCGTTCGCATCGTTCAGAAGAGCTGAAATTTCGGCGTCAGTGTAGGTTTGACCGCCAGCGTTCGCACCTTTAATGCTCAGGCCGGTAATACCCACTGCCAAGAAATCCACTTCGAAGTCCATCTGCTCAACCGTAAATGCTGCATCCAGGTTCAAGGTACCAGTGTCAGGGCCAGCTGCAACATCGGTGGTATCAACCCGAATGTCCAAAGCGCCCAACAAACCCCACGCCTTCATACCTGAAATCAGTGTAGTATTCTCAGTGGCAGAAGATCCATCCACGTTGTCACGCAAAGACATCTCACCAACTTGCATACCCCAATCAATCGGAGCGCCAGTATTAGAGCCAACGTGAATTACTGCATCGCCGTCTGCTGCAACGTCGATATCAATTTTCAAATCGTCCAGCAGTCCACTTTGGGTAGCCAGGCCAGGCTGTGGCTCAAACCCCCCATTCCCGTCGGGAGCGATTAACCCACTGGCATTTGCACCGCCGATTTCAATATCGGAAACGGCAAAAGTACCTTCGTCAGTGTAGGTGAACTCACCAATAGAAACGCGGGTTTCCAATTCAATGGTTACACCTGCCTGGCCGGTTACATTACCCATCGCGCTGTCATCCAACGCTTTTAGGTCAGCATTAGCTGCAAAGGGAGCCGCAGCAACCGCTGTAGCAAGAGCAAGTTTCTTCAGGCCTTTCATTATTATCTCCTTGAGTAAACTCTTTTTGATTGTTTTCCGAGTTTTAGTTTTGTGAAGTTCTGTAACCTCACACCTCCATTTAAGATTGTTTTACAGTCCTATTCCGTGAATGAACGCACAATTCAGGATACGAAGAAGTCCCGCCGAGCGACTATTCAGCCCTCTTGTCCCTCTGGTCGTAGAAAATTTGAAAAGACTTTTCCTGTGAGATAGGCGCACCAAATGTGGCATTTCCCTGGCCAAGCTTGAGTGGAACCAACTTCAGCCCTGCGATGCCAAGACGATGCTCATGTTCTACGACTACGACGCGCTCTTTCTTTCCCTCCTTTGTAATCGTTCCCGGATAAACAATTAAACTTGCATCAATTTTTTCGTGTCGGGCTAAGGACCTTAAACTGGCCCTGAAGACCCTCAGCTTCGCTGCCGGAGGCGCACTCTCCGCTGCCTCATCGAGCCTCACTTTTTTTGAGTTTCCGATCTTTTAAAACCATCCATGCACCCGGCCCGAAAATCCCCGAATTCTCTACTTCTTCCTCTACAACGGACATTGAGGCTTTCAGCATTGAAGTGAGATCTTTTTCCGCCGTTAACATGGCTGCAGCCAGCTCCTTTTTTGTGAGCTTGCCGTCAGATAAAACACTGGAACCTTCACTCTGGTGTTCCTGAGAGGTCGCTGTCGCGGAGAAGCAGACAAGTGAAAGAATCAAAAAAAGGACCTTTAAATAACCAAATCGCAAGGTATTCATAGAAACTCCATGTGCAAAGGACTGCCCTTGCCTCTCGGGACAAGCGCTTCCATTTAGTTTTTTTATACTGGGGACGCCCTACCAACTCGGATAGAATGCCGATCAACCGTATAATCAGCAGTTGAATAAAGCGTTAGTTAATTAGATCAGCGCATCCATAAAAGTCACAACGCCGATTTTGTGTGCTGTTTATCATTTTTTGAACATTCCGGAGGAACCTTGAACCCGGCAACCATGCGTGAACTCACCCAGGAGGGCTACCATCGCCTGCTAAGCCATGCCTGCCGGGAAGCGGATTTCGCCTATATCGGGAGTGTCGGTAACGGCCCCGCCCGAGGAGTCTTCAGCGGTTTTTCTGCCAGAGCTCTTGCCACCGAATTACTCCAATACCCTGTGCCTTCGGATTTCTGCACCGATCAGCTTACGCAGGGCATGGAAAGCCTCGTGCGCCAGTTCCAGATCGAACAGGAACCCAACCCGGAATGCCTGTCCGGCGGGTGGATTGGATTCCTTGGTTATGAGCTCGGGTATGTCAGGGAAAGCCGTCTCAGGGAGCTCTGTCCATCTGTGGATGCTCCCCTTATGTCTGCAGGATTTTATCTTTGGACGGCAAGTCACAATCGCAAGACAGATCAATATTGGCTCTGGATTCATCCGGAGTGCCCTGGTGAGACACGGAATCTACTGGAGCAGTGGCTGGGCTCGGACGAACCCGCAGCCACCACCGGATGGTCTATGGTTTCCCGATTTCAGCCCAGGCAAACACCGAGCGCCTTCAGGGCCAGCGTAGAAAGGGTTCGCCAATACATTGAAGCCGGCGATTGTTATCAGGCGAATCTCTCCCAGGAATTTTCCGGCCATTTCACGGGGGATCCCTGGCAAGCATTCCAGGCGCTTTCGGATGCTAACCCTACGCCCTACAGCGGCTTCATCCGCGCCGGAGAGGCATCCATTCTCTCGGTCTCCCCGGAGCGTTTTCTCGAGATACACAACCGAACCGTCACCACCAGCCCGATCAAAGGCACGCGGCCGAGGGGCGGCACTCCGGAGAGTGATTCAGCCTATGCCGCTGAACTGGAAGGCTCTGAAAAGGACCTTGCCGAAAACCTGATGATCGTCGACCTGCTTCGCAACGATCTGAGCCTGAACGCAAAGCCAGGCAGCGTTAAAGTCGACAAACTGTTTGCGCTGGAGTCGTACAAGAACGTTCATCATCTGGTCAGCCACATCCGCGCCGAGCTTGCCGAGGGTGTAACACCGATGAAGGCCCTGTTTGACGCCTTCCCGGGCGGCTCGATCACCGGCGCACCTAAAATCCGGGCCATGGAAATCATCCGGGAGCTTGAACCCCATTGGCGTGGCCCCTACTGTGGCTCGATTTTCTATCGGGGACTGGACGGCACGCTGGACAGCAATATTGCGATACGAACCATGCTCTGTGATGGCCAAGGCACCATTCGTTGCTGGGGCGGTGGCGGTATTGTTGCGGATTCAGATCCTGAAGCTGAATATCAGGAGACGCTCGCGAAGGTTGGGCCTTTGATGCGGTTTCTGGAAGAGCTGATTATCGAGTGAGTGTTAACATGGGGTCAGATGAAAAGGGGGTCAGATGAAATCTTCATCTGACCCCCTTTTCATCTGACCCCGACTTAGCCTGCTCAGGCGCTATGGATCGCGCTGGCCTTGAGAAACTCCTGCCGGAGATCATCGAAGTTGTGTACCGCAGGGAACTGCGGGAACTCGTCAATCACGTTCTGCGGAGCATGGAACAGGATGCCGGCCTCGGCCTGAGTCAGCATGGTGGTGTCGTTGTAGGAATCACCCGCCGCAATCACCCGGTAGTTCAAAAGCTGAAACGCCCTTACGGACTGGCGTTTGGGATCGCGCTGGCGCAGCAGGTAATTGGTGATCTGGCCGTCGTCTGCCACTTCCAGCTTGTGACAAAGCAACGCCGGGTAACCCAGTTTCTTCATCAGGGGCATGGCGAATTCGTAGAAGGTGTCGGATAGAATCACCACCTGAAAACGCTCGCGCAGCCAGTCCAGGAACTCCCGGGCGCCGGGGAGCGGGTCCAGCTCGCCGATCACTTCCTGGATCTGGGGCAACCCGTAACCGTGCTGGTCCAGCAGCTTCAGGCGCTGCTTCATCAGCACATCGTAATCCGGAATATCGCGGGTGGTGGCCTTGAGCTCTTCAATGCCGGTCTTTTCGGCGAACGCGATCCAGATTTCCGGGATCAATACTCCTTCAAGGTCAAGGCATGCCAGTTCCACAACGATCTCCTGCTTCAATTGGTTAAGGGCAACGTCGGTTTGTCCGTCTGTGCCGCTATTCGGAGCGTATGATAAGAAAAACCGGGCGGGATTGCATCGTAGAAGTGTAACCCCTGACTTTTAAGCGCGGAATAACCATATAGATCGTCATTCCTTCAGGATATGAGGCATTTAATGGTAGCCTTTTCGCACGTTTAGATCCTTTTGCACATCAAAACAAGGCAATCCCGGGCCATGACCGATATTCAAACCTTGCGGGAAGAGCTCGAAGGACAGAGCCCCCGTTCGATTCTCAAAGCCGCCCTGAAACAGTACGACAACATCGCCATCTCTTTCAGTGGCGCAGAGGATGTCGTGCTGATTGAAATGGCACACAAGCTGACCGACAACCTGAAGGTTTTTTACCCTGGATACAGCTCGTCTGCACCCGGAAACCTACGAGTTTGTTGAGCGGGTGCGCAAGCACTACGGCATCGAGATCGAGGTTCTGTTTCCAGACGCCCAGGAAGTTCAGGATCTGGTGAACAAGAAAGGCCTGTTCAGCTTCTACGAGGATGGACACAGTGAATGCTGCGGCATTCGCAAGGTCAACCCCCTGCGCCGCAAGCTGGCGACGGTTGACGCCTGGATTACCGGGCAGCGCAAGGACCAGAGCCCGGGCACCCGCA
>Ga0064014_10052_pt1 | contig 59631 bp, 62 predicted proteins | sample CrowatWCoCulture_2_FD_61584 | JGI IMG/M metagenome (GOLD analysis project Ga0064014, IMG submission 61584) | Marine cyanobacteria communities from the University of California, Santa Cruz, USA, analyzing cyanobacterial DNA methylation -... | ecosystem: Host-associated > Microbial > Bacteria >...
CGCCTGAGCTGACCCGCATGATCGAGGAAATGGAGTGGCGGATCGAGGACCGCGAGCAGCAACTGCGGCTACTCGATCAGCTGGCATCCAGCAAACGGCTTGAGGACGAGCTTTATCTTGAAGGTCGCCCGATAACCTGGGGTTGGCTGTCTTCCAAGTACGGTTACCGTTCTGATCCGTTTACCGGCAAGCGCACCTGGCATGCCGGGGTTGATCTGGCCGGCAAGGATGGCAGCGATATTATCTCGGTCGCGGGGGGTGTGGTGACCTACGCCGGGGAGCGCTATGGCTACGGGAACCTCGTGGAAGTCGACCATGGTGATGGTCTGATCACCCGTTATGCCCACTGCAAGACCATTAAGGTGAAGGTGGGTGATGTTGTCCAGAAGGGCCAGGTAGTGGCGCTGATGGGCAGCACCGGGCGCTCGACCGGCCCTCATGTGCATTTTGAAGTCATCCGGAATGGCAAGTCTGAAAAACCCGGAAACCTATATCAAGCGGGCGAGCCGCTGATCCGGTTCCGGCTCACCCGCCTTCAGAACCTCTCCGCCATTCCGCGCCCGGTCAGTTTTTATCCGTGAATCCGGTGCCTCATCGGCGACTTATTGCGCCTGTGTGAGGCCTGCCTTTTGTCCTGTTACAAAATAAGGTTAGAATGCCGGCTTCCTCCGTTTAATCAAAGAAGCAGTGGTCTATGTTCACAAAGCTTGCAACGAAGATGTTCGGCAGTAAAAACGCCAGAGAAATCAAGAGAATGCGTAAATCCGTCATACGCATTAATGAGCTTGAAGAGCAGTATGGCAATCTGTCCGACTCCGAGTTGCAAGGCAAGACCGCGGAGTTCCGTCGCCGGATCGACGAAGGCGAATCCCTTGACGCCCTGCTGCCCGAAGCCTTTGCCACCGTGCGTGAAGCGGGCCGCCGGGTTATGGGCATGCGCCATTACGATGTCCAGCTGATCGGGGCTATCACCCTCCACGAAGGCCGGATCGCGGAAATGAAAACCGGTGAGGGCAAGACCCTGGTTGCCACCGCCTCTGTGTATCTCAACGCGCTGTCCGGCAAGGGTGTCCACGTTGTAACCGTGAACGATTACCTGGCCCGTCGTGACGCGGACTGGATGGGCAAGCTTTATCGCTTCCTCGGAATGCAGGTGGGTGTGGTGGCCTCGGGCCAGCCGGCGGAGGAAAAGCGTGCTGCATACCAGGCAGACATCACCTACGGTACCAACAACGAATTCGGCTTTGACTACCTGCGCGACAACATGGCGTTCAGCACGGAAGACAAGGTCCAGCGCGGACTGAACTACGCGATCGTGGACGAAGTGGACTCGATCCTGATCGATGAAGCCAGAACGCCGCTGATCATTTCCGGTGCAGCCGAGGACAGCTCCAAACTGTACCAGGCCATCAATGAACTGATTCCCAGCCTGGAAAAAGGCGAAGTGCCTGAAGAGGGCGAGCCTACCGGCGACTTCACCATTGACGAGAAGTCCCGCCAGGTCGAGCTGACAGAAGGCGGCCATGAGAAGGTTGAGGAGCTGTTGCTGGACCGCGGCCTACTGAAAGAGGGGGAGAGCCTCTACTCCGCGGCCAACCTCAGCCTGCTGCACCATGTGCACTCGGCACTGCGGGCCCACCATCTGTTCCAGAAAGACGTGGATTACATTGTTCAGGGCGGCCAGGTGGTCATTGTCGACGAACATACCGGTCGTACCATGCCGGGTCGCCGCTGGAGCGAGGGTCTGCACCAGGCCGTTGAGGCCAAAGAAGGCGTCAAGATCCAGGCCGAAAGCCAGACGCTCGCCTCTACCACCTTCCAGAACTATTTCCGGCTTTACGACAAGCTGGCCGGTATGACCGGTACGGCAGATACCGAAGCCTTCGAATTCCGCCAGATCTACGGCCTCGACGTGGTGGTTATTCCACCCAACAAGCCGATCCAGCGGACCGACTACAATGACCTGGTGTATCTGACCCAGGAAGAGAAATTCCACGCGATTATTGACGAGATCAAGGATGTCACCGCCGAGGGGCGTCCGATCCTGGTGGGTACCGCGTCTATCGAGGCTTCCGAGCTACTTTCCATGCTGCTCAAGAAGGCGCGGATCGAACACAAGATCCTGAACGCCAAGCAGCACGAATCCGAAGCCCACATCATTGCCCAGGCGGGCCGTCCGGGTGCAGTAACCATCGCCACCAACATGGCCGGCCGTGGTACCGATATCGTGCTTGGTGGTAACTGGGAGCACGAAGTCGCGGCAATGGAGAATCCCTCGGAAGAGGAAGTTGCCCGGGTCAAGGCGGAATGGAACGAGCGCCATAATCAGGTCCTTGAGGCCGGCGGCCTGCACATCATCGGTACCGAGCGCCACGAGTCCCGCCGGATTGATAACCAGCTTCGAGGTCGTGCCGGTCGTCAGGGCGATCCCGGCTCCTCACGTTTCTTCCTTTCTCTGGAAGACAACCTTATGCGCATCTTTGCCCCTGACCGGGTCAAGAGCCTGATGCAGGCGATGGGCATGAAGAAGGGCGAGGCCATTGAGCACCGGATGGTGACCAACGCCATCGAGAAATCCCAGCGCAAGGTGGAAGGTCGCAACTTCGACATGCGTAAGACCCTGCTGGAATACGACGACGTTGCCAACGATCAGCGGACGGTCATCTACGACCAGCGCAACGAAGTCATGTCCTCCGACGACATTTCGGACATGGTCAAGACCATCCGGGAAGACGTTGTCGATTCGCTGATCAGTGAATACATCCCGCCCCAGAGTATGCCGGAGCAGTGGGACATCGCCGGTCTCGAAGCCCAGCTTCAGTCCGAGATGGCGATTGATCTGCCGATTCAGAAGTGGCTGGAAGAAGACTCCAAGCTGTTTGAAGAAAGCCTGCGCCAGAAGATTCTGGACGAAATTGTCGCCGCCTACGAAGCCAAGGAAGAAATTGCCGGCTCCGAGGCCATGCGCAAGTTCGAAAAACAGGTATTCCTTCAGGTTCTGGATACCCTTTGGAAAGAACATCTTTCGAACATGGATCATCTGCGCCGGGGTATTCATCTGCGGGGTTATGCCCAGAAGAACCCCAAGCAGGAGTACAAGCGCGAGGCGTTCAACCTGTTTGAGAACATGCTCGATACCATGAAGCGTGATGTGACCCGCGTTCTCTCGCATGTGCGTGTCCAGAGCCGTGAGGAGATGGAAGAAGTCGAGCGCCGTCGCAAGCAGGAGCTGGAAGAAGAGCTTGCCCGCGCGCGCCTGCGTCATGATGAGACCAGCGCCACGGCTCAGAGCCAGGGTGAGGGCGACGCCGATGATTCTCGGCAGTCGACCCCTGAAACCTTTGTGCGACAGGAGCGCAAGGTGGGCCGAAACGAGCCCTGCCCCTGCGGGTCCGGAAAGAAGTACAAGCAGTGTCATGGCAAGGTCAGCTGATTCAGAGAACTGATCACACCATCGGAACCCGCAATCTGCCAGCCAGGACTGGTGGGCTGCGGGTTTTTTCGTTTCCAGTGGGCGTTGTGATCCTTAGAACCGATCCCTAGAAAAGAGGAGTGGCAGAATGGCGGTAGGTCCGGGAACCTTACCTGAGTTTCACCCGGTGGCCGGGGTAAAGATTGGTATTGCCAGCGCCGGCATCAAGAAGCCTGGGCGCAAGGACGTGGTTGTGTTCGAACTGGCGCCTGAAAGCCGGGTTGCCGGTATCTTCACGAAGAACCAGTTCTGTGCGGCTCCGGTTACCCTCAGCCGCCGCCATCTGGCCGCGACCTCGCCCAGGTTCCTCCTGATCAATACCGGTAATGCCAACGCCGGAACCGGTGAGCAGGGTATGCGGGATGCGGTTGCCTGCTGCCAGGCCCTGGCAACGCAGGCGGGCGTTGCGGAGGCCGAGATTCTGCCGTTTTCAACGGGGGTGATTGGCGAGCCGCTGCCGGTCCAGAAGATTGTTGGTGCCCTTCCGGAGGCGTTGGCGAACACGGCCGGGAATCGCTGGGCTGAAGCCGCCAGTGGCATCATGACCACGGACACCCGCCCCAAAGGTGCCTCCTGTCAGGTGGAACTCGATGGCCATATGGTGACTATCTCCGGCATCAGCAAGGGCGCGGGCATGATTCGTCCCAACATGGCGACCATGCTCGGCTTCATTGCCACCGATGCCCGGATTGCGCCCGAGCTGCTGCAGACGCTCGCCTCGGAGCTGGGAGAGCAATCGTTCAACCGCATTACCATCGATGGCGATACCTCCACCAACGATGCCTGCATGCTGATGGCCAGTGGTCAGTACTCCGGCCCCGAGATTACGGCGTCCAGCCCGTCGCTGCCGAAGCTTCGGGAGGCGCTGCAAAAGGTCTATCTGGAACTGGCCCACGCCATCGTCCGCGACGGCGAGGGCGCAACCAAGTTTGTCACCATCGATGTCAGCGGCGCGGCCAGCCAGCAGGAAGCGCTGGATGTGGCCTATACCGTGGCGCATTCGCCGTTGGTGAAAACCGCACTGTTCGCTTCGGACCCGAACTGGGGCCGGATCCTGGCGGCGGTGGGGCGCGCCGGTGTCGACGGGCTGGACCTCAACGCCCTGGAGATCCATCTGGGCGATGTCTGCCTGGTTCGCAACGGTGGCAGGGCCGATGACTACTCGGAAGCCCGTGGACAGGCCGTGATGGACCGGGAAGAGATCACCATTGCCATCGATCTCAAGCGGGGTGATGTTCGGGAGACGGTATGGACCTGTGACTTTTCCCACGATTACGTCACCATCAACGCCGAGTACCGCACCTAACTATGTCTGAGTCTGCGTCGGAAGACGGGGTGAAAGAAGTTCACGTTGCCGTGGCGGTTATTGTCCGGGATGGCCGGGTGCTGATTGCCCGACGGCCGGATCATGTCCACCAGGGGGGCTTGCTGGAGTTTCCCGGGGGCAAGTTGGAGCCCGGGGAGAGCGTTCAGGCGGCGCTGGTACGGGAGATTGCTGAAGAAACCAGTCTCCGGGTGCTTGAGGCCTCTCTGGAGCCTGTTATCGGCATTCGCCACGATTATGGTGACAAGCGGGTTTTTCTGGACGTCTGGGAAACCAGAGCCGCCGAAGGCGAAGCCGAGGGATGTGAGGGGCAGCCGGTTGAATGGCTTGCCCCGGAACAGCTTCGCGATGAGGATTTCCCCGCCGCCAACCGGCCGATCATTCGCGCTCTGAGGTTGCCCCGTCAGCTTGCGATCACCGGAGCAGCGAGTGATCCGGATCAGGCGGTTGCGCGGCTTCTGGCGGGCCTGGAAGTTGCCAGGCCACCCCTGGTGGTGCTCCGGGCTCCGACCATGAGCGCGCAGGCCTATCGGGAGTTGGCGGCGAAAGTGTTGCCGGTGTGTGAAAAGGCTGGAGCCGCCCTGATTGTCCACGGCAGCGCCGAGGTATTCCGCGCCACACCCGATGCCCGGGGCCTGCACCTGCCCTGGCGCGAGGCAGCCGGGCTCTCGGCCCGACCGGTTCCGGCGGATGTCTGGCTGGGGGTTTCCTGCCATAACCGACAGGAAATTGAACAGGCAACGGCGATCGGAGCGGACTACGTGACTCTGGGGCCAGTAAAGCCCACGGAAAGTCACCCGGGTGCGCCCACGCTTGGCTGGCCGGCCTTTACCGACCTGGTGTCCGAAGCGGCGCTGCCGGTATTTGCCCTCGGTGGGCTGTCGCCCGGCGATCTGCGGGAAGCCCGTCAGCGAGGCGGCCAGGGCGTCGCCGGCATCGGCTTCTGGTGGCCGCAAAGCTGATACTTGTCAGCGACGCCGGGGCCTTGTCTGATATGCTGTTGCCTCTGCATTTTTCATCATCCTGCAAAACCGATTCCGGGAGATACCGTGAGTAAACTGACCCATCTCGATGACAAGGGCGAAGCCCGCATGGTGGACGTGACCGACAAGGCGGCCACCGAACGTGAGGCACGCGCGGAAGCCACCATCCGCATGGCACCGGAAACCCTGAACATGATTATTGAGGGTGAGCATCCGAAGGGGGATGTCCTGGCCGTTGCCCGGATCGCGGGCATCATGGCCGCAAAGAAAACCCATGATCTGATTCCCCTGTGTCACGCACTGAACCTGACATCGGTGAAAGTCGAACTGAGCCCGGGCAGCGACGGCGCTTCTGTGCATATTCTTACCCGCTGCAAACTGTCCGGCCAGACCGGTGTCGAGATGGAGGCGCTGACCGCGGCAAGCGTTGCGGCACTCACGCTGTACGACATGTGCAAAGCCGTGGACCGTGGTATGGAGATCGGTTCGGTGCGTCTGCTGGAGAAGAAAGGCGGTCGTAGTGGCCACTGGGTTGCCGATAACGCCTGATCTGGCGGACCTCCGCGCTCGTAAGTGTTGGTTACCAAGACCACGCCGGAGGAGCGACAGTGCCGAGACTACGCCAAGCGGGCGGGCCCGTGATAGAATGCGCGGCCCGATTGACTGAACCACGAGGAAACACTGTGGCTGTTCGTTACATCCAGACCTGCCGGTTGCCGACCCCGTTCGGGGTATTTGATATGCACGGCTTTGAAGAACCGGACACCGGAAAGGAACACGTTGCCCTGACCCTCGGCGACCTGGATAGCGACGAACCCATGCTGGCACGCACGCATTCCGAATGTTTGACCGGTGACGCTCTCTACAGTATGCGGTGTGATTGCGGCTATCAGCTGGAAGAAGCGCTGCGAAGCATCGCCCGGGAAGGCCGGGGTATTCTGATGTATCTGCGCCAGGAGGGCCGGGGAATTGGCCTGTTGAATAAGATCCGGGCCTACCACCTGCAGGATCAGGGTGCCGATACGGTAGAAGCCAATGAGCGTCTGGGTTTTGCGGCCGATCTCCGCGACTACAGCATGTGCAAGGACATGCTGGAGCATCTCGGCATCAAGAGCCTGAGGCTGATGACCAACAACCCCCGTAAGGTAAAAGCGCTGTCCTCCTACGGTATTGACATTACCGAGAGGGTACCGCTGCACGTGGGCCGAAACCCCCACAACGAACACTACCTCGATACCAAGCAGAGCAAGCTGGGCCACTGGCTCGAGACGCACCAGGACGACGATCCTGAGGTCTGAGCCGGTTCCGGATATGAAAAAGCCCGCGACTGTCGCGGGCTTTTTGCTTTCTGGAAGAAGTCTTTTGTTTATTTGACGACTTTCAGGCTCTGGTGCCGGAGAGTCTCCATCCGCGTGCGGATGGCTGACTCAATACCGGCGGCGTCCAGACCGCAATCTTCCAGCAATTCCCCGCGCTTGCCGTGATCCATGAAGGTGTCCGGCAGCCCCAGTTGAAGTACTGGCATCGTGACCAGGCGGCTGTTGAGGAATTCGGTCACGGCACTGCCGGCACCACCGGCAATGGCATTCTCTTCCAGGGTTACCAGCAGCTCATGCTGCTCCGCCAGTTCCAGCACCAGTTCCTCATCGAGGGGTTTGACGAAGCGCATGTCGGCAACCGTTGCGCCGATGGCTTCTGCGGCCTCCAGAGCAGGCGCCAGCAGGGTGCCAAAGTTGAGGATGGCAACACCTTTGCCGCTGCGAATCCGGCGACCCTTGCCAATTTCAAACGGCGTCAGTTCGTGCTGAGTTTCGGCACCGGGGCCCGTGCCACGGGGGTAGCGCACCGATGCGGGCCCTTCGTAGAGCATGCCGGTCTGGAGCATCTGACGCGTTTCATTTTCGTCCGACGGTGTCATCACCACCATGTTCGGCACGCAGCGCAGGTAGCTGATGTCGAAAGCGCCAGCGTGGGTCGGGCCGTCTTCACCGACCAGACCGGCGCGGTCGATCGCGAACAGCACATCCAGATTCTGTATCGCAACATCATGGATCAGCTGATCGTAGGCACGTTGGAGGAACGTCGAGTAGATGGCAACAACCGGTTTGGCGCCGTCACAGGCCAACCCCGCGGCCAGGGTGACCGCATGCTGTTCAGCGATGGCAACATCGAAATAGCGCTCCGGGAAACGCTGGGAGAACGCCAGCAGATCGGAACCTTCACACATGGCCGGGGTAATGCCCACCACGCGCTCGTCCTGCTCGGCGGAATCACAGAGCCACTGACCAAAGACGTTGGCGTATTTCGGATTTGCCGGTTTCGGCTTGACCGGTTCGGGCTTGCTGGGAGGAACCGGTTCGATCTTGTTGATGGCGTGGTAGCCGATCGGATCGGCTTCAGCCGGCGCAAAGCCCTTGCCCTTGGTGGTTACCACATGGAGAAACTGCGGACCCTCAAGTTCGCGGATGTTCTCCAGGGTTTCCATCAGCAGGGGCAGGTCATGACCATCGATAGGGCCGATGTAGTTGAACCCCAATTCTTCGAACAGGGTACCCGGGGCAATCATGCCCTTGAAGTGCTCCTCGGTTTTCTTGGCCAGCGCCATAAGGTGTGGCGCTCCCTGAAGAACCTTCTTGCTGCTGTCGCGAACCTGGTTGTAGGTGCGGCTGGACAGCAGCTTGGCAAAGTAGTTGGACAGTCCGCCAACATTCCGGGAGATCGACATGTCGTTGTCGTTCAGGATCACCAGCATGTCGGCGTGCAGGTGACCGGCGTGGTTCAGGGCTTCAAAGGCCATGCCAGCGGTCATGGCGCCGTCACCAATAACGGCGATGCTTTTTCGACCGGACTGCTGCAGGCGTGCGGCAATGGCCATACCCAGTGCTGCACTGATGGAGGTGCTGGAGTGCCCAACACCGAAGGTGTCGTATTCGCTCTCGGCCCGTTTCGGGAAGCCGGCGAGTCCACCCTTGCGCCGGATGCTGCCCATGGCTTCCTTCCGGCCCGTCAGGATTTTATGGGGGTAGGCCTGATGACCGACGTCCCAGACCAGACGGTCGCCGGGGGTATCAAAAACATAGTGAAGGGCGACGGTAAGCTCGAGCACGCCGAGGCCCGCACCGAAATGGCCGCCGGTCTGGCCCACTGACCATAACAGAAATGCCCTGAGCTCCCGGGCGAGCAGGGTGAGCTGTTCCGGGGCCAGCTCTCTGAGCTGGGCCGGTTCGTCAATCCGGTCCAGAAGCGGCGTATTGGGCCGCTGTGACGGGATTTCCTTGAAAATATAAGTGTCCTGCATCTGCTCGGGTCTTTTCCGGTACGTTCAGTAACTGACTGGCATTATAAGGGAACAGGGGAGGCTGTTTCACACAAACCGGGCCAGTTGTTACGAAAATATTTACGGCCAGTGTGCGCCTTCGGGGCGCCGGGGTTCAATGGGTTCTTGCCACCACGTAATCGGCCATCGCCCGCAGCGGGTCTGCTTCGGAGCCGAATGCCCTCAGGCTGTCCTGGGCATTCTCGAGCAGAGCTGCCAGATGCTCCCGTGCGCCGGCCACGCCAAGCAGGGCGGGATAGGTGGGTTTGGCGCGGGCGACATCCGAACCCTGGGGTTTGCCAATGACCGTGGTGTCTCCCTCTATGTCCAGCAGGTCATCCTGAACCTGGAAGGCTAGTCCCAGTGCCTTGGCATACTGTGTAAGAGAGGCCAGAGCCTGCTCGTTGACCGACGGCGCGGTCAGGGCACCGATCCGCACGCTGGTCTCGATCAACGCGCCAGTCTTGTGCCGGTGCATGGTTTCAAGCTGGGCCAGTGCCAGGCTCTTGCCCACCGATTCAAGATCAATGGCCTGACCGCCAACCATTCCGCCGTGGCCACTGGCCCGGGCCAGTTCCCTGACCATGATCAGACGCACGGATTCCGATAATCCCGGAGCCTCGGCAAGCCACCCGAAGGCCAGCGCTTGCAGGGCATCTCCGGCGAGGATGGCAGTGGCTTCGTCGAAGGCAATGTGGGTAGTGGGCCGTCCGCGGCGTAATTCGTCGTCGTCCATGGCCGGCAGGTCATCATGGATCAGTGAATAGGCATGGATCAGCTCCACCGCGCAGGCCGGAATCAGGGCTTCGTCACCCGTCTGTCCCAGTGCCCTGGCTGCCGCGAGGCATAACGCCGGGCGGATTCGCTTGCCACCACCCAGCACGCTGTAGCGCATGGCTTCCTGCAGGCGGCCAGAGGCGGAATCACGTGTAATGCACCGGTCCAGCTCTGCATCGACGCGGGCCCGGCAGGTTTCCAGAAAATCAGCGGCAAGCGGGTTCGGTCCGGACATCAGTCAGCATCATCCGGTGAAAACGGGCGGGTTTCCAGGGTGCCGTCGCTGTTCTGTACCAATTGTTCGACCCGTTGCTCGGCGCTCTTCAGCGCCTGCTGGCATTCACGCGTCAGCTTTACGCCCCGCTCGAACGCCGTCAGGGATTGTTCGAGGGACAGCTCGCCCTGTTCCAGATCGCGAACCAGCTTTTCCAGTTCATCAAGAGATTTTTCAAAATCGGCTATCGATGTGGCGCCTTGTTCACCGGCCATCAGGGGCCCTCCGATCGGGTGGCAGAATTTCGCGGATTATACCAGAGCCTGTTCGCTATCGCTGCCAATGGAAGTGGCGGCGTTCCCCGGTTTCGGCGTCCGGGCCCCAGCTCTGTTCGGTTACCTCGATGTCGCCGCTGGCAGACACGGTGACCACGGTGGTTGCCCGGGTGCCGTAATCGGAGCCGACGATAAAGGGCGACGACAGGAAGCGCTCGGTCTCCAGCCCAACGCCGGTGTCAGGCAGCAGGTGGTCCGGTGCCGGCGTGCTGTCCTGAAGCAGAGGGATCAATTCGTTGTGCAGTCTTTCTGCGTCGCGGCCGGCAGCGGCAATGGTGTCCCCGGCGGCCTGTCGGAGGCGCAGAAGTTTGGGCCAGGGTGTCTGCAGAAGGTGATTGCTCAGCCCGTAGACCCCGCGGTGGATCCGCCGGCCGGGGTGGGCATCCCGGTTACTGAAATACCAGCCGTCTCCCGTGGTCAGGTGAACGAGGTTGAAGCCGGAAAACTGATCGGCTTCATCAAGCAGATAGCCCTCAAGCCTATCCCGGGAATCGGTGAGGGCCCGCAAGGGCAGTTCGCCCCGGCTGATTCGACCGGTCTCCGGTGTGCCTTCCCGTACATTGGTCACGGCACTGACCTCGCCATCGGCATTGACTGCAAGCCAGGTGCCCCCGGAAAGCAGATCACGGCCGGCAAGCACGCGGGTGCCGGATTCTGTGGTCCACCAGTCCATGGCTGCTGTTGGGCGACGGAAGAATTCATCCCGGTTGGCGGCAACAACCAGCGGGAAATGAGGGTTCTGGCCAAGGGCGAAAGCGATCAGGCACATGGTTTAGGAGTAGGCTCCCGGATTTAATGAAGTTGACTCTTGCGCTGTGTATCATACCAGCCTTGGTTTTCCCGGGTGCGTCTCAAACTATGACCCTTTTCTATGTAATAGCATCTTATCTGGCCCTTGGCGCCCTGGCGGGCACCGTCGCGGGCCTGTTTGGCATTGGCGGCGGGCTGATCATCGTGCCTGTGCTGATGTTCAGTTTTGGTCTGCAGGGAATCAATCCGGACATTATTCCCCATCTGGCGGTTGGCACCTCGCTGGCGACCATTGTCTTTACCTCGGTCAGCTCCATTCGCTCCCACAACAAGCACGGTGCCGTGCGCTGGGATCTGTTCCGGCCCATGACCGCGGGGATTGTGGCCGGTGCCCTGGTTGGCGCCTGGACCGCGTCCCTGATGAGCGGGCGAGCGCTGGAACTGCTGATCGGTATTTTCGTGATTCTGGTGGGCCTGAAGATGTTTTACCAGGTCGACCCCAAGCCCGGTCGTGATGTTCCCGGCGTCGCAGGGCTGGGCGTTGCCGGGGGCGGTATCGGCTGGGCGTCGGCGATTTTCGGAATCGGCGGTGGAACTCTGACGGTTCCCTATCTGAGCTGGTGCAACGTGCGGATGCAGCAGGCGGTGGGCACATCGGCTGCCTGCGGCCTGCCTATCGCCATTGCCGGTGCTCTGGGTAACATCTGGACAGGGTGGGACAATCCCGCACTGCCGGAACCGAGCACCGGCTTCATTTATCTGCCGGCCCTGATCGGTATTATTCTCACCAGCGTTTTCTTTGCCCGGGTGGGCGCCAATCTGGCACATCGGCTGAACCCCCGGATTCTCAAGCGTACTTTCTCCATCATGCTCCTGCTGGTGGGGCTCCGTTTTCTCCTGAGTTGAGAGGTAGTTGATGCTGCAGCATCCCCAGATTGATCCGGTAGCCATCGCCATCGGTCCCCTCAAGATCCACTGGTACGGTCTGACCTATCTGTTCGGCTTTGTGGCCGGCTGGTGGCTTGGGCGCATCCGGACCCGTAAGCCCTGGTCGCCGATCAACGAAGAGCAGATGGGCGACCTGCTGTTTTACCTGGCCCTGGGGGTGATCCTGGGCGGCCGATTCGGCTATGTCCTGTTCTACAACTTTGACGCCTTCCTGGCTGACCCGCTCTGGCTGCTGCGGGTCTGGGAAGGCGGCATGTCTTTCCACGGCGGTTTGTTGGGCGTGATGTTTGCCATGTGGTGGTACGGCCGCAAGGTGGGCAGTGGTTTCTGGCGCATGGCCGACTTCGTGGCGCCGCTGGTACCCCTGGGTCTTGGTGCGGGGCGGATCGGCAACTTCATCAACGGCGAGCTTTGGGGCAAGCCCACCGACGTTGCCTGGGGCATGGTGTTTCGTACGGCGCCGGATTCGCTCGCCCGGCACCCCTCCCAGCTGTATCAGTTTGCCCTGGAAGGTGTCGCCCTGTTCGTGATCCTGTGGTGGTTCTCATCCAGGCAGCGGCCGACCATGGCGGTGTCCGGGCTGTTCCTGGTCTGCTACGGCGTGTTCCGGTTCCTGGTGGAATTTGTGCGCCAGCCAGATCCGCAGCTTGGCTACCTTGCTTTTGACTGGCTTACCATGGGGCAGGTGCTGTCCTTCCCGATGATTGTTGCCGGCGCCGCCCTGATGTTTATTGCCTACCGGAGACAAGCCCGATGAAAGCCTATCTCGACTTGATGCAAGACGTTGTTGATAACGGATTCGACAAGGGGGACCGTACCGGTGTCGGTACCCGCTCGGTGTTCGGCCGACAGACCCGCTTCAACCTGCAGGAAGGCTTTCCCCTGGTAACCACCAAGAAAGTCCACCTGCGAAGCATTATCTATGAATTGCTCTGGTTTCTCCGGGGCTCTACAGACAACCGCTGGCTGCAGGAGCGCAAGGTCTCGATCTGGAACGAGTGGGCACTGGAAAATGGCGACCTTGGGCCTATTTACGGCAAACAATGGCGCAGCTGGCAGTGCCCGAATGGCGAGGTGGTCGACCAGATCAGCGAGGTGATCGAACAGATTCGCACCAAACCCAACTCTCGCCGCCTGATTGTCTCTGCCTGGAATCCGGCGGAACTCCCGGACGAATCCATTGGTCCTCAGGACAATGTCCGCGAGGGCCGTATGGCGCTGGCGCCCTGTCACTGCCTGTTCCAGTTCTACGTGGCCGAGGGCAAGCTCTCCTGCCAGCTGTACCAGCGCAGCGCCGACCTGTTCCTGGGGGTGCCGTTCAATATTGCCTCCTATGCCTTGCTGACGCACATGATCGCCCAGCAATGCGATCTGGAGGTCGGTGAGTTTGTGCATACTTTCGGCGACTGCCACCTGTACCAGAACCACCTGACTGACGATATCGTCTTCGAGCAATTGAAGCGCGAGCCTCGCCCGTTGCCGAAACTCGTGATCAAGCGCAAGCCCGCGAACATCTTTGAATACGAACTGGAAGACTTCGAGTTCGAGGGCTATGACCCCTGCCCGGGCATCAAGGCCCCGATTGCCATCTGACCGAATCCCGAAGAGGCGAGCACATGAGAAAAGCCCTGATCGTCGCCATGTCCCGGAACCGGGTCATTGGCCGGAACAACAATCTGCCCTGGTATCTGCCGGGCGACCTTCGCTATTTCAAACAGGCCACCATGGGTAAGCCCATCATCATGGGTCGGAAAACCTGGGACTCTATCGGCCGGCCGTTGCCGGGACGAATGAACGTGGTGATCTCACGGAATGAAACCTGGGATGCGCCAACCGGTACGGTGGCTGCGAAGTCATTGCAGGAGGCGTTGGTGAAAGCCGAGGCTCAGGCCGACCTGGAAGGCGGAGACGAAGTGATGATCATCGGTGGCGGGCAGATCTACGCCGAGGCGCTACCGTTGGTTGACCGCATGTACGTCACCCAGGTGCACGCTGAAGTGGACGGGGATGCGTTTTTTCCGGAAGTAAACTGGGATGAGTGGGAAGAAATCGGACGGGAGGATTTCTCCGCGTCCGATAACAATCCTTACGACTACAGTTTCGTGGTCTATCAGCGTCAGGCTCAAGCCTGACGAGGAGGGCGCTTGCCTGCGGGCTTGCCGCCCTTGCCGGGGGGCTTGCCCTTGCCCTTCGGTCCGGGGCCGCCACGGCCCTTGGGACCTTTCTTGAAGCCCGGCTTGTGCCCGGGCTTGCCACCCGGACGACCACCCTGGCGGTCCCGGCGCGGGGGTGCAGTGGCCGAAATCTCCGGCAAGGCCTCCGGCTGCTCCAGCGGTAGCGATCCGGGCTGGGACGCTTCCAGCCAGCAGGCCAGAGCGCCGGCGACCATCGCCGTGTCCATGTCGTTGCGTTCTGCAATCTCATCCAGCAGTGCCATCGCTTTGGCCAGCTTGCCATCCTCGGCAAAGCCCAACAGCTGTGTTTCGAACTGCTGCTCGCGCATTTTTTTCAGCTCAACCGGCGAAGGCAGCTGATAGGCCTGCATGGGCGAGTTGGTAGCGCGCTCCAGTGTGCGCAGCCAGCTGCGTTCCCGGGGCGTAACCAGCAGGATTGCCTTGCCTTCGCGTCCGGCGCGGCCGGTTCGGCCAACGCGGTGGATGTAGGCTTCGGTGTCGTAGGGCACATCGTAGTTGATCACGTGGGTGATCCGGGGCACATCCAGCCCGCGTGCGGCCACGTCGGTGGCAACAATGATGTCTTTTTTGCCACGTTTGAGGTCTTCAACGGTCTGCTCACGCTGGCGCTGGTTGAGGTCACCGTTAAGCGGTGCCACCGCATGGCCTCGGGCAGAGAGTTTTTCCGCCAGCAGGGTGGTTTCTGCCTTGGTGCGCACAAAGATGATCGATGCGTCGATCGGCTCCACTTCAAGGATCCGGGTAAGGGCATCCAGTTTGCGCTCGGCATAGACCGGCAGAACGAACTGGGAGATGCGCTCCACCGTGCGGGTTTCGCTTTCGATACGAACTTCCGTCGCGTTGCGCAGATAGGTCTGAGCCACTTTCTTGATCTGCGGCGGCATGGTGGCTGAAAACAGGGCGCGTTGGCAGTTCTCCGGCGTCTTCGCCAGGATTGCTTCCACGTCGTCGATAAAGCCCATGCGCAACATTTCGTCAGCTTCGTCCAGGACCAGCGCCTTCAGGCTGTCCAGTTTCAGGGTGCCCTTGCGCAGGTGGTCGAGCATCCGCCCGGGTGTGCCTACGATGACCTGAGCGCCGCGGCGAAGCCCCTTGATCTGGGGGTAAAAGTCCTGGCCACCATAGATCGGCAGAACGTGGAAATTCCGGAACTTGCTGGCGTAGGTGGTAAAGGCTTCCGCCACCTGGATGGCCAGCTCCCGTGTGGGTGCCAAAACCAGAATCTGGGGATCGGTGACAGAGGCGTCTATCCGGCTCAGCAGGGGCAGTGCAAACGCTGCGGTTTTACCGGTACCGGTCTGGGCAACGCCCAGCAGATGGTTGCCGGCAAGCAGCGCAGGGATGGACTGGGCCTGGATAGGAGACGGGGTTTCATAGCCAACGGCGGACACAGCTTCAAGTACGGCTGGATCAAGCCCCAGTTCGGCAAAGGACAATTCAGACATTGATTCACTCGGAATTCGGGAGGTAAAGCATTGCCGGGCAATGCATGATGTGCGCACATTATAGCGGTTTTGTTGTTGCTTTAATACGCAAAACCCCGGCGGGGCTATAGGTAGTTGCCGGGGACAGGTCATTGTGTTGCCGTCCGATGCCGGGGAATCTTTGTCATGAGTCCTGTAGGCAGCTAACCGCTGCTCGGGATCGGCCCTCTGCGCCGCCAGACGGTAACCGTGTTCGGCCAGGAAAAATGGCGGCTCAGGCCGCCATTTCCGATTTCAGGGCATCGATGATGATGCGGGCGAAATCTTCCGGTGAATCTTCCTGGAGAAAGTGCCCGCCCCTGAGTGTGATATGGGGTTGACCGTGGGCACCGGGAATCCGGCGCTGCATGTGCCTGTCTCCGCCCCGGGTAATCGGGTCGCCACTGCTGAAGCAGGTGATGAAGGGCTTCTTCCATCTCTCCAGGACCTGCCAGGCCGCCTTGTTGGCGTCGCTGTCCGGTGTGTCCGGTTCAGTCGGAACCAGTTTTGGAAACGCCCTGGCTCCGGCCTTGAATTCTGCCGACGGAAATGGGGCTTCGTAGGCGGCAATTTCAGCTTTGCTCAGGGTGCGATCGGTGCCCAGTTGCACGATACGACCGACCGGGAACCAGGGGCTGTGGGTGGCAAATGCCTTCCACATGGAAAATACCGCTGGAACAGGTGTTTCGCCAGTCGGCAGCATGCCGTTTCCGACGATGATTCGGCTGAATCGCTGACGGTGTTCTGCGGCCAGTCGCAGGCCCAGCAACGATCCCCAGTTCTGGCACACTAGGGTGATATTGGTCAGGTTGAGCTGTTCAAGCCAACTGGTCAGCCAGGTGAGATGGCGGCCGTAGCTGTAGTCTGCAACCGACGCCGGCTTGTCGGATTTGCCGAAGCCGATCAGATCCGGGGCCAACACCCGGTGGCCGGCCTCTGCCACCAGAGGGATCATGTGCCGGTATAGGTAGGACCAGGATGGTTCGCCGTGGAGCATGAGAACCGGCGAGGCGTTTCTGGGGCCTTCGTCAACATAGTGCATCCGGAGCCCCGGTTCTACGTCGAGATGGTTTGGAACAAAAGGGTAATCCGGAAGACCTGCGAAGCGGGCTTCATCGGTTCTCAGAATACGCATGCCATCGACTGTCCTGACTGATTGGTTGCGTGATTGCCGGGCGGCATCCGGTGCTCATAGTGCCCTACTACAATCGTCGAAGATCAGGATAAAGCAGATGGAAATTTTGTGTGTTTGAGTTGCGTAACAGAGCGTTGCCGGTTTGAATCAGGACGCAATGCCGAACAGGCGTTCGGGGTTGTCAACGCGGGCAAGGGCCTGATCGCAACAGTTTACGGCGCCGCAGTCGTCTGCCGAACAAAGGCCGATCGTCCGGCATTCCATGTCCGGGTGCTGGCTGCCCTGGTTCCGGAAAATCCGGGCCCTGGACAGAATCGAGTGGCAGTGGCCGCACAGCAGGGTAGGTACCGCGCTGCCTTCAGCCAGAAGTGCCGTGTAATGCTGTGGTTCAGTCATAAATATCCTCCTGATACTACCCAACATATGGGCCAAGAATGACAATTCAAAGTCTGGATGCCGGTGTTATACGGCTCAACTGTCCGGATCGACCAGTGGCCGGCGGTTGGAGCGCTTGTCATCCCAGTCAAGCTCTTTGGGGTCATACCAGCCGATTGCCTCCAGTACTCTTTCCCGTGTCTGTACAGACAGTGTAGGCCAGAGCTCCTGGAAGTCCTCAAGGCCAAGTTCCCGCTGCTTCTGTTGCTTGCTCTGCAGCCTGTTGATAATCCGGGGTAACTGCAGGGCTTCGCCGAGCTGGCCGGGCACCATGACTTCCTGGCCCATCACCTTGCGCCGGTGAGTTCTGGCGGCCAGTACCTTGCGCAACTCCGCGGCAGCTTCCAGGGCCGTTTCTGTGGTGAAGGTTTCCAGTTCCAACAACATGACCTGTCTAATAGTTGATCAACAACCGTCCACTATAACCTGAAGATAGCTACAGTGGCCACGGCGGCGTGGTAGGGTAGAATGACTTGGAAAAACGCAGAACCAAAATCGGGGAACCGCACAAATTATGTACGCAAAACTTGAAACACGGACTTTTCTGGCGTTGCTGGTGGGTGTTTCCCTTGCCTTCGTGTTTCTCATGAAACCCTTCTTCGGGCCCATATTCTGGGCGGTCGCCATTGCCCTGATTTTTCACCCGGTGCAGCAATTGCTCGTGCGAAAACTGGGGGAGCGGCCCAATGTGAATGCCCTGATAACCCTGTGTATATGCATGTTTATCGTGGTTATCCCGGTTCTGGTTCTGGTGACCTCTCTGGTTGCAGAAGGCGTTGCACTTTACCAACAGATCCAGAGTGGCGACATAAGGCCCGGTGAGTACATCGACCGCGTCAATCAGTCCTTTCCGGCTATTCAGGCGTTCCTGGCCCAGTTCGATATCAACTTTGCTGACCTGAGGGATCGGGCGGTCAGCCTTTTCGTCGGGGGAAGTCAGTTCCTCGGCAAGCAGGCCCTTGGCGTTGGCCAGAATACCTTTCAGTTTTTCCTGGGGCTGGCGTTGATGGTGTATCTGGCCTTCTTCCTGCTGCGGGATGGCAGTGCGCTGGTTGAATTAATGGTCAAGGCGCTGCCGCTCGGTGATGAGCGGGAGCGGTTGCTGTTTGCCAAGTTCGCGGAAGTTACCCGAGCCACGGTCAAGGGCAACCTGCTGATTGCCATTATTCAGGGGGCGATGGGGGACTGATTTTCTGGATTCTCGGGATCAGTGGTGCGCTGCTCTGGGGTGTGGTGATGGCCATAGTATCGCTTTTGCCGGCGGTGGGGGCGGCCCTGGTCTGGGTGCCTGCCGCTATCTACCTTGCGGCCGTGGGGGATGTGATTGAGGCAGTGATCCTCACGGCATTCGGCGTGGTGGTCATCGGGCTGGCGGATAATCTGCTGCGCCCGGTCCTGGTTGGTCGCGATACCAAGTTGCCGGATTACATCGTCCTGCTGTCCACACTCGGCGGCATCGTTATGTTCGGCATCAACGGTTTTGTAATGGGGCCATTGGTGGCAGCCCTGTTCATGGCGTTCTGGGGGATTTTCATCCGCGAGTTCAGCGAGGAGGCCCACCGCCCGCCGGCCAGTGTGGACGATGGAGTGCAAGAGCCAGGCGGGGAAGCGGGGAATGATGTCCGGTAAGGCGACATGCGACAAAAGTATGGTAGGCTTTTAGCCGTTTGCCCCAGCCTGTGGAGATAGGCACCACATAACAAGAAAGAAACGGATATCGATGAGATATCAGGAGTTGAGCAGGTGAGTACCATGAGAAAAGCAACTTCCCGATTGGGACGCCTGGCCGCTGCGGCCGGATTGGCGGTCACACTGGGCTTTGCCCCTGCGGCCTTTGCAGATGAGATTGTTGCACTCAAGAATGCGCTATACGGAGCAGGGTATGACATTACCAATGTCAGCCCGCAGATGGATGACTCAACCCGGTCCGCGTTGACCCGGTTCCAACAGGATAACGGCCTTCAGGCTACCGGTATCCTGGACGATCCGACCAAGGAAGCCCTGGGCATGATTTCCGTTCAGGTGGCCGCTTCGGCACCCTCACAGTCCACTGGGTCCAGCAGCGCGCCCACTCAGGAGCCGGCTTCTTCCACGGCGGAAACCTCGGCCTCTGAGCCTGAGCAGGACGACGCTATTGAAGAAGAGGAAGACGGCGGCTGGTCGCTCTGGTAATCGGAGTCGCCTGAACAGAAAAAGCCCGCCGGGAGTTTCCCGCCGGGCTTTTTTGCTGGCTGGCATTCGGGATAATCAATCGAGCTTTTCGAGATCCCGAACGGCGCCCTTGTCGGCACTCGTTGCCAGTAGCGCGTAGGCTTTGAGGGCTGCAGATACCTTGCGGTCCCGGGGTAGTTCCGGTTTCCAGCCCCTGGCATCCCGGGCCTCCCGGCGCCGATCCAGCTCGTGCTGGTCCAGTTCCACGTTGATGCTCCGGTTCGGAATATCGATGCGGATTTTATCGCCATTTTCGATCAGACCAATGGCTCCACCGGCGGCCGCTTCCGGCGACGCGTGACCGATGGACAGGCCGGAGGTGCCGCCGGAGAAACGCCCGTCTGTCAGCAGTGCACAATCCTTCCCGAGGCCCTTGGATTTCAGGTAGCTGGTCGGGTACAGCATTTCCTGCATACCCGGGCCGCCACGGGGTCCTTCATAACGGATGATCACAGCCTCGCCCGGCTTGACCTCGTCGGCGAGAATGCCGGCAACGGCGGAATCCTGACTTTCGAACACCCGGGCCTTGCCCTCAAATACATAGATGCTCTCGTCTACCCCCGCGGTCTTGACCACGCAGCCGTCCAGGGCAATATTGCCGTACAGCACGGCCAGGCCACCCTCGGAGCTATAGGCATTTTCAACCGAGCGAATGCAGCCGGTTTCCCGGTCACCATCCAGGGTCGGCCAGCGGGTGCTCTGGGAGAACGCGGTCTGGGTGGGAATGCCGGCGGGCCCGGCCTTGTAGAATTCGACCACCTCGGTGGGCGGCGACCTCATGATGTCCCAGGTCTCCAGGGCTTCTTTCATGGTCTTGCTGTGCACGGTCGGCAGATCGGTGTTGATCAGTCTTCCGCGTTCCAGTTCGCCAAGAATACCCATGATGCCGCCGGCCCGGTGTACGTCTTCCATATGATACCTGGGCGAATTGGGTGCCACCTTGCACAGTTGCGGAACCCGGCGTGACAGCTGGTCGATTTCGTTCAGGGTAAACGGAACACCGCCTTCCTGGGCGGCCGCCAGCAGGTGGAGGATGGTGTTCGTTGAGCCGCCCATGGCGATGTCCATGACCATGGCGTTTTCAAAGGCTGCCATCGAGGCAATGCTCAAGGGCAGCACGCTGGCGTCATCTTCCTCGTAATAGCGCCGCGCATTCTCCACAATCTGTCGACCAGCCTTCAGGAACAGCTGTTCCCGGTCGGCGTGGGTGGCCAGCAGCGAGCCGTTGCCCGGCAGCGCCAGGCCAATGGCCTCGGTCAGGCAGTTCATGGAATTGGCGGTGAACATGCCGGAGCAGGAACCGCAGGTGGGGCATGCACTGCGCTCGTATTCTTCCACCTGTTCGTCGGAGGCGTTGGGGTCTGCGGCAATGACCATGGCATCCACCAGGTCCAGCTTGTGTTCGGAAAGCTTGGTTTTGCCCGCTTCCATGGGCCCGCCAGAGACGAAAATGGTGGGGATGTTCAGGCGCATGGCGGCCATAAGCATGCCCGGGGTGATTTTGTCGCAGTTGGAAATACACACAAGGGCGTCGGCACAGTGGGCGTTCACCATGTATTCTACAGAGTCTGCGATGATTTCCCGGGAGGGCAGGGAGTACAGCATGCCGTCGTGGCCCATGGCGATGCCATCGTCTACCGCGATGGTGTTGAATTCCTTGGCCACACCGCCGGAGGCCTCGATTTCGCGGCACACCAGTTGACCGAGGTCTTTAAGGTGCACGTGGCCCGGCACAAACTGGGTGAAGGAGTTGGCAACCGCGATAATGGGCTTGCCGAAATCCCCGTCTTTCATGCCGGTGGCGCGCCAGAGGGCACGGGCGCCGGCCATGTTACGGCCTGCGGTGGAGGTCCGCGAACGATACTGAGGCATGGTGTTCTGCTCTCTCTGTTGGTACCTGATGATGTCGATCAAAAAAACAGAGGATACCAGATTAGACTCGAGGCGCATGGTTGTTTTGAGAGCCGCTGTTTACAATAGTTAACAGAGTTGCCAACTATTTTTCCGGTTTGAACCGACAAGGAGTATGCCTATGGCTGGCCAGGAAAGCCTGCCGCTTCGTCGCCTTAAAGAGTTTCAGCCGTTGAACCGGCTGACGGATGATCAACTGGTCCTGCTTGCCAGCCGCGCCGAGCGACGGACCCATGGGCCCGGGCAGCGGGTTCTGGAACGGGGTGTCCGGGATGGTCTGGACTTCTTCCTGATTACCGGCAAGGTGGAGCTGGAATCCCTGGACGGCCGTAAAACGATCATCGAAGCCGAGACCGAGAAAGCCCACAACCCCATTGCCCGGCTCCAGCCCCGGATGTACGACGTCACCGCGGTCAAGCCCAGTGAGTTCCTTGTTGTCGAGCAGGAGATCCTCAACCAGCTGCTGCGCTCGGCGCCGGTGGAACAGGTTGAAATGGATTCCGGTGAAGGCACCGGTGGTGTGGAGAGCGAAGAACATCATCTGCTGATGGAATTCCTGTCCGAGTTGAGGTCGAACCAGGTCAAGTTGCCCAGCGTTCCGGATGTCGCCTGGAAAGTCCGCCGCGCGGTCGATCGTGAGGAGTCCACGGCGGATCAGGTGGCACTGGCTGTGTCTGCAGATCCGGCGATGGCGGCCAAGCTCGTGCGTGCCTGCAACAGCCCCCTGTATCGCGGCTTCAGTGATGTCCGGAATGTCCGAGAGGCAGTTGTCCGCCTTGGAATGCGCACCACCCGGCAACTGGTAACTGTATTCTCCATGCGGGAAGTGTTCAAAACCCGCCAGGCGGCGTTGCAGAAAGAAATGGAGAAGCTCTGGCGGCATTCCCGGGAAGTGGCGGCCCTGTGTTGGGTGCTGGCGGACCATGCCACCCGGCTCAATCCGGAAGAGGCACTGCTGGCGGGGCTGCTCCATGATATTGGCGTGGTCCCGATCCTGGTTCAGGCCGAGCACCATGTGAATCTCTTTGCCGATGAGGCCAATCTGAACCATGCGATTCGGGAGCTCAGGGCCGAGGTTGGCACGGCCGTCCTGGAAAACTGGTCCTTCCCGCCGGCATTCGTGGAAGCCGTCCGCCACGCCGAGGACTGGGGCTATGAATCCCGCGAGGCGTCGCCCCAGCTGGTGGATGTGGTCATCGTGGCGCAATTGCATTCCATGATCGGTTCCAGCCAGAATGCCGATCTTCCTCCGTTCGACCAGGTGCCGGCGTACCGTCGTCTGGGCGAACTTGAACTCAATGCCTCCCGCAGTTTGCAGCTTCTGACGGAGGCCAGGGCCCGGGTCGACGAAGTTCAGCAATTGCTGGCCATCCGGTGATTGTCCGGGCTGTGTAAACTGTGGAGTCTGCTTTCCGGTGACTGTTGCACTTATGAATGTACCTTTGTTCCCCCTGAATTCCATCGTCCTGCCCAGGGGGAGGATTCCCTTGCAGCTGTTCGAACCGCGCTACATCGACATGCTTACCCGTTGCCTCAAGGAGGATCGCGGGTTCGTTGTGGTGCTGTTACAGGAAGGCGGAGAGGCCGGTCGCACCGCAGCCTTCTACGACATCGGCACCTATGTGCGGATCATCGATTTCCAGCAGCTGGATAACGGCCTTCTGGGGATTACCGTTGAGGGCGAATCCAAAGTGTCGGTGGTTCGCAGCTGGCAGCAGGAAGACGGGTTGAATGTCGGCGACGTGGAATGTCTGATTGAAGAGGCCGAAAGTGAGGTGCCGGAGCGCTTCGGCGAATTGCCTTCTGTACTCAAGGCGCTGTTCCGCCATCCGGTCATCAGGGACCTGAACATGGACATTGACTACGGCGATGCCCGGGACGTTGGCTGGCGGCTCACGGAACTGTTGCCCCTGGACAAGCAGGAGAAACAGAAGCTGGTGGAGTTACAGGACCCACTGGAACGCCTCAGCCGACTCCAGGGGCTTCTGGAGGCGCTTGAGGAGGGCTAAGGCTCTAACTCACGGGCCGGAAATTCAGTACGGCCTCCTCCCATGACAGCACGATATACCCGCCTGCAAAGACCGCCCACACAATAGCTGCAACCACAATGGTTATATCCGGTGCCAGAGGTACCTTGTCGAAACGGCTGTAGCTCGCCCGCACCGCCCCGGTGACGGCCAGTGCAAGCAGCAACCCCCCAATTACGTCCGTGAACCAGTGAACGCCCAGGTAAAGCCGACTCAAAGCCACGGGCACCAGTGGAAGAGACAGCAGGACATAGGATTGCCAGCGCTTCCGGTGTCGGCTTTCTCCGGCAACGAAACTTGCCAGCAGGGTGACCAGCAGGGTAATGCCTGCCGTGTGACCGCTGGGGAAGGCACCGGAATCGGGCGGCCCCATGACCTCGTCAGGCCGGGGGACGCCGAGCAGGGACTTCAGGCCCCAGACCAGAACAACGGTCACAACAACGGCCGCCAGAATATGGGTGGCAGCGGCGTAATACCCCCGGAACAGCAGTGCCGCGAATGCCAGCGCGCCGGCGGCGATCAGAACCGGCGCGTCACCGAGCAACGTAATGGCAATGAAGGGGCCGTCCAGCAGAGGTTGTCGGAGTTGCTCAAACCATTGCAGGATGGCCTGGTCGAAGCCATCCAGCAGGCTCGTTTCTGTAGCCAGTTGCTTCCAGATCAGCAACAGGGCGGAAGCGCCAAGCGCGAGCATGAACGAAGCAAGAGGAAACTCACCCTCCCGGGCATGGCGCTGGTTGGTATAAAGGCGCCAGAATCGGTGAGTCGCCTCGTATTGCGCCATCCACTGCTTCAGCCATTGGTAGAAACGGCTGCTTTCACCAAGTCCCAACTGAAATCGCAACAGCACGAAATAGACCACTGTCAGGGCGGCGAGGCTGATGCCGATCACCGCATAGAAGTGCGCAGGAGGCCTGATTTCGCTGGCCAGGGCGCTGCCCACCAGAAACCCCGGGAAAATATAGACCGGAGCCCAGGCGATGGCCGAGCCGATGTTGAAGGCCAGAAAGCGACGCCATGACATCATCAGGGCGCCGGCCACCAGGGGAATAACCGGTCGCACCGGCCCGACAAAGCGACCGATGATCACGCTTTTGCCGCCATGACGGTTAAAAAACCGCTCTCCGGTGCTGATGATTTTCGGATAACGGCTCAGCGGCCAGACCGTTGTCAGGCGGCCCTGCAGCCGCCGCCCAAGGCCAAAACTGGCCGTGTCGCCGGCAATGGCGCCAAGGCCCGCCCAGAGCAGTGCCTCTGGCAAGGGCATGCCGGTCTCACCAGCCAGTACAGCGACGGCAAACAGGATGGCGACACCCGGAACAATAATGCCGGCTATGGCGAGGGATTCGATGAAGGCGGTCGAAAACAGAGCCGTTGCCAGCCAGCCGGGATGCAGGCTCAGCCATGCCGACAGCTCGTTCAGCCAGGCACTGCTCATGTTTCGATGGTTTCTCCCGGGCTGAACCAGACCGAATCAGTCCCGCGCCTGCGAGCTTCCTCCATGGCCTGGTGGGCCCGCTTCCTCAGGGTGTCGGTGCGGGTGTCGCCGCTGCCCCGAGTGGTGCAGCCAAGGCTTACGGTAGCCTTGCCGACCACGGGCCAATGGTGTTCGGCGATGGTCCTGCGAATCCGCTCGGCAATGACTCGCACGCCTTCTTCCGGTGTAAACGGCAGGATGAGGAAGAACTCGGAGTCCTTGAGGGTATACAGAGTGTCGCCGGCACGAATCACGCCAAAGAGGTGTTCGGTCATGTCCCGGAAAAGGCCTTGAATCTGATCCCTGCCGTGCAGGTCGGCTACTTCATCCGCATAATCAATGCTCAGGTCGATCACGGAGAGGTAGTGCCCGGTGGCAATGGCCCGGCTGATCTCCTTCTGAAGGGTTTCATCCAGAAACCGGGCGTTATGAGCGCCGGTCACCGGATCGGTAATGGCAAGATCCTCCGCTGACTGCGCCATATGGTCGTAGTGCCAGATGTAGAGGGCGGCGACTGCCAGGAGAATGAACAGGCCGCCGGTGATGGTGATGGCGTCGGCCGGCGCCTTTTCCAGGAAAAGGATGATCGACATGGGCACCAGCAGCAATAGCGACAGTCCGACGCCCTGGCGCAACGGCAGGATCAGCAGGTTAAGGACCACCAGGGGCATTGCCCAGTGGCTGATGCCCGGAGCGTCCATGGTCAGCAGTGCTGCCAGCATGCCGCTGTTCAGGCCGGAAAGGATGACCAGGTGCCCGGGCGCCGAGAGCTGATGCCGACGGCAAATTATGGTGTAAACGGTGCCGGCCAGGGTCAGAACCGCCATCCCCGAGGCCAGGTAGAAGAGTTCGTAGAAGCCATAGCGAAGGTTCTGCATGGCCAAGGTGAAAATGAACAGGCAGGCGATGCTATAGCCGAAAGCGTGCGTCCAGGTCCTGAGGCGGGTCTCTGTCATGATGCCGGCCCCTGTACCTGTGCCTGTGGCTGGCTCGGTTGTGCCGGCTGCGACCAGGAGCTATAGGCCTGGCTCCGGTTGCCGCCCTGCTGCTGGGCCCGGCGTAAAGCGTTTGCCGCACTCTGTTGCAGGCTGTTGGCATCGTCGCCGATATTCAGGCCGGCGATGCCGGTGCTCACCGTCAGTTTCATGCCGTGGGATTCCAGAAGTGTTGCCAGGCCCTTACGGATGGTCTCGGCGCGGGCGATGGCGTCGCTGGTGGAAATGCCCGGCAGTATGACCAGGAACTGGAGATCGGCCACCCGGTAGTAGGTGTCGAAATCACGGATCTGGGAATGCAGGTAGCGACCAATCCGCGGAAGTATCGAACGAATATCCTCATCCGGCTCGTTGTCGCTCAGGTGGGTATCCAGCCCGATCATGATAATGGACATGTCCGTACCCTCCCGCTCGCTGCGCTGGATTTCCTTGTGCAGATCGGCGGAAAGGTATTCCCGGCTTGCGGCCTGGGTCAGTTCATCGGTGCGGCGCAGCGGCGCCAGTTGCCGGGTTTTATAATCTCGCAGAAATACCAGCAGAGCCGAGAGCAGCATGGTGAGCAGAAAGGCGCTGATCATCTGGTGGCGATCGGCAAGGCCGATAGCCCATTGTGTCGCGACCATCGCCAGCGCAGCGATAACCAGGGTCACGATTGCGGCTGCCGCAGGTGGGACCAATGCGAAAGCGACGAGAGGGAGAGCGTACAGCCAGTGGCTCAGAATCCAGGGGCCGGTCCAGAAACTGGCCAGTAAAATGAGCAGAAGAATGACAAAGAAGGCCTGCTGGACCCGGGGCCAGGGTTGATTCATCCGGTTGGGGTGGAAAGTCTTGCCGGCAATGACAATCCCCGAGGCTGCAGCCGCAGCCGCTGCAACCATGGGCTCGCCCAGCATGGCACAGAGGGTGGCAATGGCGACCAGAACCACGAAGCCTGCCCGCGACAACTTGCTTAACAGGAATTTTTCGGCCATCTGGGCCATGGTGTCCTTCCTTTTCCGGAACTCCCTGAAAACCGTCCCCGGGGAGTTATTCAGAGGCCCCTTTATTTTCCGAGTATGGCATATAGCAGCGGTATAATATCTGTTTGGGATGCGTACTTGAAACGGGAAAGGTAAAGTTAGGCAGTTATTCCTGATTCGGCTTGAAAACAGAAAGGTATTTGAATGGATATTGCAGCGTACATGGCTGAGGTTGGACAGCAGGCCCGAGCAGCGGCAACCGGAGTGGCGCATTCAACCACCGCCGTGCGTAATCAGGCGCTACTGGCGACGGCAGAAGCTCTGGATGCAGCCCGGGAAGAGCTGTCCCTGGCCAATGGCAAGGATCTGCAGCGGGGCCGAGAAAATGGCCTGGATGCGGCGATGCTGGACCGGCTGGAGCTTACCCCGCAGCGAATTGACGCCATGATCGAGGGGCTGCGCCAGGTGGCGTCGTTGCCGGACCCGATCGGTGCCATTACCGACATGACTTACCGCCCTTCGGGCATCCAGGTGGGCAAGATGCGTGTCCCGCTTGGCGTCATCGGTATCATTTACGAATCGCGCCCGAACGTGACCGTAGAAGCAGCCAGCCTGTGCCTCAAGTCAGGCAATGCGACCATTCTCCGGGGCGGCTCCGAGTCGATCCATTCCAATCAGGCCATTGCCCGCTGTCTCTCCGAGGGCCTCGCGAAAGCCGGGCTGCCCGAGAACGCGGTGCAGGTGATCAAGACAACCGATCGCGCCGCTGTGGGTGAGCTGATCACCATGCCGGATTATGTTGATGTCATTGTGCCCAGAGGTGGTAAGGGACTGATCGAACGCATCAGCCGCGATGCCCGGGTACCGGTCATCAAGCACCTCGACGGTGTCTGCCATGTCTACATCGACAGCCATGCCGACCCGGAAAAAGCATTGAAAGTGGCGATCAATGCCAAGACCCACCGGTACGGTACCTGCAACACCATGGAGACCCTGCTGGTGGACAACGAGATCGCCGAGGATATTCTGCCTCTTCTGGCCCAGGCGTTTGTTGAAAAAGGCGTGGAACTGCGAGGTTGTGAACGAACCCGCTCTATTGTGGACGGCGTGGCCGAAGCCACCGAGGCCGACTGGGCGGCTGAATATCTGGCTCCGGTGCTGGCGGTGCGTGTGGTTGACGGCCTGGATGGCGCCATTGACCATATCAACCGCTACAGTTCCCAGCATACGGACAGCATCATCACTGAGAATTACACCCGCGCGCGCCGGTTCATCACGGAGGTAGATTCCAGTTCCGTCATGGTCAATGCCTCAACGCGCTTTGCCGATGGGTTCGAGTATGGTCTGGGGGCAGAAATCGGGATCTCCACCGACAAGATCCACGCCCGGGGTCCGGTCGGGCTTGAGGGCCTAACGTCCCAGAAATACGTGGTCTTCGGCGACGGCCATATCCGGACCTGATGCCCATGCATGTAATTTATGGCGGAACCTTTGATCCGGTGCATCACGGGCACCTTAGGCTGGCCCTCGAAATCAGCGACCGTCTCGGCGTGGAGTACGTCAGCCTGGTGCCCTCTCATATCCCGCCGCATCGCGGGCAGACCGGGGCTTCCTCCGGCCAGCGCCTGGAACTGCTGAGGCTGGCGGTGGCCAACGAGCCCCAGCTGCGGATTGACGACCGGGAACTGGCACGGGAAGGCGCCTCCTACACGGCGGACACCCTCCGTCATCTTCGCGCGGAGCTTGGGCCGGATGAGCCCCTGGTCATGGTGGTTGGCACCGACGCCTTTGCGGGGTTCGACCGCTGGCGGGAATGGCAGCAGATCCCGGAGCTGGCCCATGTGGTGATCGTGCGCCGGCCAGGCCCGGCGCTGGACCCCTCAGGTGAACCGGCGAGGCTGCTGGCGGAACGGAGTGTGGCAGGTGTGGAAGCCTTGCATGGCCAACCCTGCGGCGCTTTTCTTGAGCTGGATCCGCCACTTCTGGATATTTCCGCTACCGGCATACGGGAACGCATTGGCGATGGCCGCTCACCCCGCTACCTGATGCCGGATCCGGTCTGGTGGGAAATTCGCCGTCAGGGGCTCTATGGTGCATGCCCCGACGGGAACTTTTAGTGCTACAATCGCGTCTGAATATGACATTTCGGGCGGCCATACCGGCAAACGCCCGTCCAACAGGGTGATTATGCAGGCAGAGCAACTGAAAGATCTGGTAATTAATGCGCTTGAAGATGTGAAAGCACAGGACATCAGCGTGATCGATGTCCGTGACCGCACCAGTGTCACCGACTTCATGGTTCTGGCATCCGGAACGTCCAACCGACATGTAAAATCCCTGGCTGACTCCGTCGTTGTCGAGGCCAAAGAGCAGGGCGTGCGCGCAAGCAACGTTGAAGGTGCAGGCGTCAGCGACTGGATCCTGGTAGACCTGGGCGATGTGGTTGTTCACGTGATGATGCCTGCCACGAGGGAGTTTTACGATCTGGAGCGCTTCTGGCGCGATGCGCCGGATCTTGGTGTTGCGGGCAGCGAGTAATTATGCGGTTACGCCTGATCTGTGTGGGGCAGAAAATGCCCGACTGGGTCAGTACCGGATTCGGAGATTACGCCCGCCGCATGCCGCCGGAGCTACCCGTGGAACTGGTTGAAATTCCTGTCGCCCACCGGGGCAAGAATCCCGACATTCCCAGACTGATGCAGCGAGAAAGTGACGCCATCCTGTCGGCCACCGGTCCGAAAGACCGGGTGATTGCGCTGGAGGTTGGCGGTCGCCCCTGGTCGACCGAAAAACTCGCGGCTCAACTGGAAAACTGGCAACAGGATGGCCGCGATGTGAGTTTTCTGGTGGGCGGCCCCGATGGTTTGGCCGACGATTGCCGGAAGCGGGCCGACCAGCAATGGTCGCTGTCGCCGCTGACCCTGCCTCACCCACTGGTGCGTATTGTTCTGGCGGAACAGTTGTACCGGGCCTGGTCGATCACCCGCAACCACCCGTATCACCGGGCCTAGGGGTTAACTATGCCATGGGGTGAGTTCAAGGACACGGCGGCGGAGCGTCGGCTTTTCCAGCGTCGGACTGTGGTGATGCTGGTGCTCGTGGTGCTGGCCGTGGGCGGCCTGCTTGCGCGTATGTACCAGTTGCAGGTGGTGGAGCACGAGGTCTATACCACCCTCTCCGACAAGAACCGGGTCCAGGTTCAGTCTGTACCGCCGCCCCGCGGACTGGTTTACGACCGTAATGACACCCTGTTGGCGGAGAATCGCCCCGTTTTCAGCGTGACACTCGTGCCCGAGCGGGTGCAGGGCATGGACGATACCCTTTCTCAGCTTGGCACTATCCTGGACATTTCCGAAGAAGATCGTGAGCGCTTCCAGCGCCGGCTTCAGGAACCCCGCCGTCCGTTCCAGGAAATTCCCCTGCGCTATGATCTCAATGAACAGGAGATGGCCCGCCTGGCCGTTCATCGCCATGAGCTCCCGGGCGTGGAGGTCAAGGCCGAGCTGGTCCGTTTCTACCCTCACAGTGAACTGACGGCCCACGCCCTGGGTTTCGTCGGGCGTATCAACCGGGACGAATTGCAGCGTATCGATCCGGTGAACTATGCGGGCACCAACTACATCGGAAAATCGGGCATCGAACGGTTCTATGAGGAGATTCTCCACGGGCAGGTCGGCTACCAGCATGTGGAAACCAACGCCCGGGGTCGGACGTTGCGAGTCCTGGAGCGAGAAAACCCGGTGCCCGGAGAAGATCTGCAGCTGCATCTGGATCTCAGGCTACAGCAGCGCGCACACGAACTTCTGGATGGTCGCCGGGGCGCCATCATTGCCATTGAACCCGATACCGGCGGTATTCTGGCGCTGGCCAGCGTGCCCGGTTTTGACGCCAACAAATTTGTGACCGGAATCAGCGTCAATGACTACCGGGAGCTGAGTGAAAGCAAGGACAAGCCCCTGTTCAATCGGGCGTTGCGGGGGCAATACCCTCCGGGTTCGACGGTGAAACCGATGCTTGCCGTAGCCGCCCTTGATAGCGGGGCTACCACCCGGGATTACACCATCTGGGATCCGGGGCACTTTCGCCTGAATGAAGGCGGCCGTTTGTGGCGCGACTGGAAGCGCACCGGGCATGGCTGGGTGGATCTGAAGGACGCTGTGGCCGAATCCTGCGATGTCTATTTCTATGAGGTGGCGGTGGAAATGGGTGTAGATACCATGCACAGCTACCTGGCCCATTTCGGCTTCGGCGAAGATGCCACCCTCGATGTCTCAGGCGCCCTGAGCGGGTTGCTGCCCTCCAGGGACTGGAAGCGTGCAGTCCGGAATGAGCCCTGGTATCCGGGGGATTCCGTCAATATGGGCATCGGGCAGGGGTTCATGCTTGCGACGCCGTTACAGCTGGCTACCGCCACCGCTCTGATTGCCAACCGTGGCCGATGGGTGGAGCCAAGGCTTCTGAAAGACATCAAGGGGGATCGGTCGGTTGAGGAGTTCCTGCCTGCCGAGACCCACGAGCCGCTGAACCTCAAGAACTCCGATGACTGGGAATATGTGGTCGACACCATGGTTGAGGTGATGCATGGGCAGAAAGGAACGGCCCGCTCTGTTGGCCGGGGAGCCTCCTACAAGATGGCAGGCAAGACCGGTACCGCGCAGGTGTTCAGCCTTGCCGAGGACGAAGAATACGATGAAGAGGAAATCCGCGAGCGGCTCCGGGATCACGCGCTTTTCGTTGGCTTTGCGCCGGCGGATAACCCGGAGATTGCGGTGGCTGTGATCGTCGAAAACGGTGGTAGCGGCAGCGGTACGGCCGCGCCGGTGGCCCGAGCCCTGTTTGATTCCTGGCTGCTCGACTATGGACAGGCCGATGGCACACTGGTCAGCGACGTGGACGAGGTGGCCGACTGATGGCGTTCAAGGCGTTACTGGATTCAACGGCGAGCAACCCGCTTGGCAGGCAGCGGAGCATCTGGACTGCGCTGCATCTGGACCCGATCCTTTTACTGCTGCTGCTTCTGCTGGTTTCCGGCGGGCTGTTTGTGCTCTACAGCGGTGCCGACCGGAACTTCGAGGTCGTCAAGGCCCAGGGCATACGCCTGGGAGTGGCTTTTGTGGTGATGCTGGTGTTTGCCCAGCTGGATCCCTCGGTGTTTCGCCGGTGGGCACCGTGGCTTTACGCGGCAGGCATTGTTGCGTTGATTGCAGTCATGCTGGTGGGCGTCGGTGCCAAGGGCGCCCAGCGTTGGCTGGCGATACCGGGTCTGCCCCGTTTTCAGCCCTCGGAGCTGATGAAACTGGTGGTGCCCATGATGGCGGCCTGGTACCTGTCCAGGCACTTCCTGCCGCCGAGGTTCCGGCATGTGGCCGTCGGGCTGGCCATTGTTCTGGTGCCGATGATCATGATCATGCAGCAGCCAGACCTGGGGACCTCCTTGCTGGTGGGCATGGCCGGCATCTTTGTGGTGTTTTTCGCCGGCATCAGCTGGAAACTGATCACCGCCTTCGTAGCCATGGTGTCCGTGTCGGCTCCGCTGATGTGGTTTTTCGTCATGAGGGAGTACCAGAAACAGCGGGTACTGACACTCCTGGACCCACAAAGTGATCCTCTGGGGGCCGGCTGGAACATCATCCAGTCCAAGACGGCCATCGGTTCCGGAGGAGTGGATGGTAAAGGCTGGCTGCAGGGGACCCAGTCACACCTTGAGTTTCTTCCGGAGAGCCATACCGACTTTATCGTTGCGGTGCTGGCGGAGGAATTCGGTTTTGTCGGTATGCTGATTCTGATGACGGTGTATTTCCTGATCATCCTCCGGTGTCTGTACATCGCCGCCACGGCTCAGGATTCCTTCAGTCGTCTTCTGGCCGGCGCGCTCACCATGACGTTCTTTATTTACATCTTCGTGAATGTCGGGATGGTCAGCGGACTGTTACCCGTCGTTGGTGTGCCTTTGCCCCTGATCAGTTACGGTGGAACCTCGGGGGTAACGCTCATGGCAGCGTTTGGCGTTCTGATGTCCATTCACACCCACCGGCGAATGATTGGTGCCTGACCGGGCTCTTACAATCATGGCAGCCGGGTAATGGTGATTCCGGCGGAGAACCCGTTACAATGAAGGGGAGGCCGCCGGGAATCTGATTTCGGTGGCCAACGTGGTTAAGAGGAACTCCAGACAGTGAACTGCAAGCCCTCATTTTCTCTCCTGCTGGCGATCGTTGCGGCGATGATACTCGGCGGCTGTGCGTCAGCTCCGGAACCGGACCATTCATCCCGTTACACCCTGGCGACGGACCGGGCGCCTTCCGGCAATTTCGATGTCTCCGGGCTTGACGATGCGGTGCCGGTTTACGAGGCTCCCCGCAGGGCAGGCAATAAGTCGCCCTACAAGGTCTGGGGCAAGCAGTACCATGTGCTTGACAGCAACGACGGCTATGTTGCCCGGGGCACGGCGAGCTGGTACGGCGAGAAGTTCCATGGTCACAAGACCTCCAACGGCGAAACCTTTGACATGTATGCCATGTCCGCCGCGCACAAATCCCTGCGGATCCCTGGTTATGCCCGGGTAACCAATCTTGATAATGGCCGCTCGGTGATCGTCCGGGTCAACGACCGTGGTCCTTTCCACAGCGACAGAATCATCGACCTGTCCTACGCCGCGGCAAAAAAACTGGGTTACCAGGCCCGGGGCACGGCACGGGTGGAAGTCGCCGCCATTACGGTCAGGCCTGACGGAGCCATGTTCGTTGCCGGTGATCCCTTTTCTCCCGGAGACTCGCCCGGATACGCCGAAGGCCGGGTGAAGGCAAGCGGTGACATGGCGACGACCAACCGGTCATTGTTTGTGCAACTGGGGTCTTTCAGCAGCCGCGATCCGGCGGAAAAGCTGCTCAGCCAGGTCAGGGCGGTGCTGGAAAACCCGATGCGTGTGCGGGCAGTTGATACGTCTTCAGGACGCTTTCATCGGGTTCAGGTAGGCCCGTTCAGCGATGAAGACAGCGCCAGGCGGACTCAGAACCTTTTGGAGGCCCGTGGCTTCGATCAGTCCATCCTGCTGACCGATACCCACTGAGCACGCCAGAAAAAGACACTTTTAAAAACACCCGAATAAAGAAACACACTTAACGACGAATGAATGGACCCATGGCCTTAAACTCTGCTTTTCGAACCCTATCCGTTGTCTTTGTGCTGATGCTTGCCCTCACAGGCAAGGCGATGTCCCAGTCGGTACTGATTCCGTCGCCGCCGCAGATTGCCGGCACCTCCTATGTTCTGATGGATCCCAAGAGCGGGCGGATCATCATGGAGGAGAACAGCCACGAGCGCCTGCCTCCGGCCAGTCTGACCAAAATGATGACGGCCTATATTGTCGAGCGGGAGCTCGATGAGGGCCGCATTGCTATGTCCGACATGGTTCCGATCAGCGTCAATGCCTGGAAGACCGAAGGTTCCCGTACCTTTGTCCGGGAGGGCACCCAGGTGTCAGTGGAGGACCTGCTCAGGGGAGTGATCATTCAGTCGGGTAACGACGCTTCGGTCGCTTTGGCTGAATTCGTTGCCGGCAGCGAAGATGCGTTCGTCGATATCATGAACCAGCAGGCTCAGATTCTGGGCATGAAGGACACCAACTTCGTCAATGCCACTGGTCTGCCTTCGCCGGAGCATTTTTCAACGGCGTATGACCTGGCAATACTGGCCCGGGCAATTATCAATGATTACCCGGAAAATTATCCGCTTTATGCCGAGAAGCACTTCACCTACAACAATATCCGCCAACCGAACCGGAACAGCCTGCTGTGGCGTGACGAAAGTGTTGACGGCCTGAAGACCGGCCATACAGAGGAGGCGGGTTACTGCCTTGTTGCCTCCGCCAAGCGCAATGACACCCGTTTCATTGCCGTGGTTATGGGGGCCAGCAGCTCGGAAGCACGATCCCAGGAAATCCAGAAAATGCTGAACTATGGCTTCCGCTACTACGAGAGCGAACGCCTGTTCAGGTCCGGCCAGGAGCTGATAGAAGCCCGTGTCTGGGGTGGTCAGGCGGATCAGATTTCGGTGGTATGACAGAAGATGTCTATGTCACCATTCCCCGGGGTTCCCGAAACGATCTCGAGTCCACTGTAGACCTTGATTCTGTTATCAAAGCACCCATCAATGTCGGGGATGAGCTGGGACGGGTCAAGGTGTCCTACAATGGCGAAGTACTGGTTGATCAGCCGGTGCTGGCCCTGACCGAGGTGCCCGAGGGTGGTTTCTTCAAGCGCATCTGGGATGCCATCAAGCTCTTTTTCGTTCAGTTGTTTCAGTAGGGTGATGTTGATCCCGGGGAGTAAAGCGGCATGAGTCAGCCGAAAGCACCAAAAATTGAGTTTCCTTGCGACTACGTGATCAAGGTGATCGGCAATGCGGCGCCGGATTTCACCGAGTTCGTGGTCGAGGTTGTGGAACAGCACGCACCGGGCATCTGCGAAACCGATATTACGGTTAACGACAGCAGCAAGGGCCGCTTTTCCTCGGTCCAGCTCAAAATTGTGGCCACCGGAGAAGAGCAGCTCAAAGCCCTGTTCGAAGACCTCAAGGCCAGTGGCCGCGTGCACATGGTGCTCTGATCGCCATGGCTGACCTGATTGTCCGATCCCTGGGGGAACAGCCCTATCTGGAAACCTGGGAGGCCATGAAGTCGTTCACCGCCGCTCGGGATGACAGTGTGGCGGACGAGCTCTGGTGCCTTGAGCATCCCCGGGTTTACACCCAGGGCCAGGCGGGCAAGGCCGAGCATATTCTCGCCCCGGCGATATTCCGGTGATCCTGGTGGATCGTGGCGGCCAGGTGACCTATCACGGGCCCGGTCAGCTGGTGATTTACCTGATGATCAACCTGACCCGAAAAAAGCTGGGTGTGCGATCCCTGGTGGATGAGATTGAACAGGCCATCGTCCGGACCCTCGCCGGTCTGGGCGTTGAGGCTGCACCCAGGCCGGATGCGCCCGGGGTTTATGTGGGCGAATCCAAAATTGCCTCCCTTGGCCTCCGGGTTCGCCGTGGCTGTTCCTTTCACGGGTTGGCGCTGAACGTGGATATGGATATGGAACCCTTCCGGCGCATCAATCCCTGCGGCTATGCCGGTATGGCCATGTCCCAGGTCAGTGATTTCGTGCCGGGTGTGACCCTGGCCGATGTTCAGCAACGACTGTCAGAGGAGCTTGTCAGCGGTCTGGCCCACCAGAATGTTGAGTTTCGGGAGGGGTGGTAGTTCAGGCGGCGGCTTCGTTCTCGTAACCGCATACCCGGTTTCGCCCCTCGGATTTGGCCCGATAAAGGGCTTCATCGGCCCGCTGCAGCAGGCGGTCGATGGACTCGGATCCCCGGATTGATGCCACGCCCACACTGATTGTGGCCTGAACCTGACTCTGTTCCGTGTTAACGGATTTGGCGGCGAAGGCTTCCCGGATCCGGTTTGCAGAAGACATGGCCTCTTCGGTAGTGGTTTCCGGCAGCAGCACCAGATATTCCTCACCGCCCCAGCGGGCCAGGGTGTCAACCTTGCGGCATTGCTCCCGCAGGGTCCTGGCAACCAGGATGATCAACTCGTCCCCCACGTGATGCCCGTAGTTATCGTTAACGCTCTTGAACAGGTCAATGTCCATCAGCATTACCGAGAAGGATCGGGCGTTGCGAAGGTAGCGCTGGTACTCAATGTCCAGCTGCTCGAGGGCTTCCCTTCGATTGGCAAGCCCGGTCAGGGCATCATGCTTGGCCGCATACTCGAATTCGGCAGCCAGCTTCAGGAGGCTCAGCTTGCTCCTTCGCCGGCTCTGGTCGAGGATGTAGCAGGTAACCATTTCAAAGCCCAGTACCGCCACCATGGTTATTCGGAATTTGACGCTGTGAGGAGGCTCGAACAGCAGGTCTCCAAGCGGGCTGAACAGGAAAATGACGGCCGCGAACCCGCCGCTGCAAGCAAGTACGCCAACGCGCGATTCGCTGATGTAGAAAATAATGGGCGGATAGGCAAACAGCCAGATAATGGCGGAGCCGTCCTCTACGGCGTGGATGGCCAGATAGGTGAACAGCACCGTGATCAGGGTGATGAAGCCCCGTCGCTGCAGGGTTTTGTTGCCAAAAAGCAGGTAGGTTACAGAATTGATCGCCAGAAGAATGGCAAAGGCAATCAGCAGCGGTGGCGTGATCGGATCGTTCTGCAGGCTCGAGCGCCAGGCAAAGAAAAACAGCAGGGGAACGGCAACGGTGGTCAGCCAGTTGATCAGGATCGGGACAGGAATTTCGCCTTTGACCCGGAACTGGGACAGTTTCGTATCCGGCGTTTTTCTGGCGGATTGCGGCATGTTCGGATCTTGTTCTTGTGATAGTCGTTATTGGACCTTACGTATGTAGGAATACTAGACCGGTTTCCTGCCAGAAACTGTGTCGAAACGTAAACGATCCGGTTGGTCAGGTGTAAACCGGCGACGGTGCTGGCACATTGGCCCCGTCGCCGCAGAAAGCCGGTCGACTCGGTTAGGTCAGCTACCCTGACTATCCGTATAATGGGAATAACCGCCAAACGTGGTGAAATTCTCTGATCCGAACAGGTCACTATGTCTTCCAGACGTTCAGGAAATTCGGTTTCCCGCATCAAGACAGGCAGTTTCGAGCGCAGGCTGAGCCTGACCCGTGCCGGCTTGTTTGCGGGTACCCGCATGGCTTCCCATATGGCAACCAACTGGTTCAGCAGCCGGGAAAACCGGGAGAAGCGGCACCGCGCCATGCTGTCGAGCCAGGCGCGTTTCCTGGTGGATGAGCTGGGTCAGCTGAAAGGCAGCGTGGTCAAGATCGGCCAGGTTATGGCCCTGTATGGCGAGCATTTCCTGCCCGAAGAAGTCACCGAAGCATTGCATACCCTGGAAGACCAGACCACCTCGCTGGAATGGCCGGCCATTGAGCGTGTATTAAAAGATGAGCTGGGGGCAGACCGCCTGGCTCAACTGGATGTGGAGCCCGAACCCATTGGCGCGGCGTCGCTGGGGCAGGTGCACCGGGCCTGGCGCAAAAGCGACGGCCTGGAATTGGTGCTGAAGGTACAGTACCCCGGCGTTGCCGATGCGGTAGACAGCGATCTGAATGCAGTTGCCCAACTATTACGGGTAGCGAGGCTGGTCAGTTTCGGCCCGGAGTTCAACGACTGGCTGGAAGAAGTCCGGCAGATGATGCACCGGGAAGTGGATTACCGCCTGGAGGCGAAGACCACCGAGAAATTCCGCAACATGCTGGCGTCGGATCCGAGGTTCATCGTGCCCAGGGTGCTGACGGAATTCTCAACCGAACACGTTATTTGCTCGACCTATGAACACGGCCATTCCGTCAGCTCAAAGCCGGTGAGAGACCTTCCGCTGGAGCGTCGAAGCGCCCTTGGCAAGGCCGCCCTGGAGCTGTTTTTCCGGGAGCTGTTTGTCTGGGGTGAAATACAGACGGATCCGAACTTTGGCAACTACCGCATCCGAATCGCTGGCGAAGAGGGCGACGATCCGGGGTATGATCGCATTGTCCTGCTTGATTTCGGAGCGGTGCAGGCTTACTCGGATGAATTTCTCCAGCCGGTTATCCAGATGATCAGGGCGTCCTACGAGGACGATCTCGAGGCAGTGATCGACGGCGGCGTAAAGCTGCGGTTCATGAGTACCGACTGGCCGGATGAGGTTCTGGAGAAGTTCGGCCAGGTATGCATGTCGGTCCTCGAACCCCTGTCCAGCAACAAGGAATCCTGGCCGGATTATGCGGTGAACAGCCAGGGCCAGTACCGCTGGAAGCAGAGCGAGTTGCCTTCCCGGGTAGCCCGCCAGGCGGCCCGGTCGGCCATCAGCCGCTATTTCCGGGTGCCTCCGAAGGAGTTTGTTTTCCTCAACCGCAAACTGATCGGGGTCTACACCTTTGTCGCGGTACTGAATTCCGAGTTCAATGGCGAGCCGCTGCTGAGGAAATACCTCTACGGTGAGGGTGACGACGCGCCAGATGCTTCGGCCACAAGCCAGAGTACGAAGGCGTAACGGGCGCCCTTGCCGATACCCACCAGAATGACGAAGTTCAGCCAGGGCACGCGCATGATCCCGCCAACCAGGGTCAGCGCGTCGCCCCCAGGGGCAGCCAGCCCATCAGCAGCGACCACTGACCGTAACGGTTAAAACGGTTCCTGGCTTTGTGCAACTGCATTTCGCTGACCGGAAACCAGCGTTTATGCTTAAAGCGATCCACCTGCCGGCCGATAACCCCATTAACGACCGAGCCCAGGGTGTTCCCCAGTGTCGCCCAGAACCAGAGCCACCACCAGGAGTAACCCTGTGTTATCAGGGTGCCGAGCAGGACTTCCGAGTAGGCAGGCAGCAGCGTGGCGGCAGCGAACGCGGTCAGAAACAGCGTCAGGTAGGCCACCGGGCCCTCCTTGTGTCACAGCTTTAGACCAGGGTTGACGCATGAAGTTGACAGGGAGCCCGGTGCATTGCAAGTGGGTTTCGGGCTGATGCAGATATGGTTGGCCGCTATGGCGGTGATTCAAAGCCTCAATTTCCAATTGCCGGGTGCCGTGTCATCATACGCTTTCATGATTTAATCGCTGAACGAACCGCCAGAGACCTTGGGAGGTGTTTATGGAGCAGGTCACGATCTATGGCCGCTCAAGTTGTGGATTCTGTATGCGGGCGAAACACCTGTGCGAGGCCAGAAACATACCCTATACCTGGATCGATATGATGGCCGAGGGAATGAGCAAGCAGGATATCGCCGATAAAATTGGCAGGCCGGTGCACACCGTGCCGCAGATCCTGGTCGGAGACCAGTATGTGGGCGGTTTTGACCAGTTCTATGCGTACGTACGCGATAGCGAAGCCGAGTTGGCGCACTAGGCGACAGCAATACCCGATAACACTGGAATGGCCTGAGAGAAACGCTCTGTCAGGCCATTTTTTTCGTCTGGTGACTGCAGCTCGGGCTCGAGTCAGAACTCGAACCCGGTTTTCAGCTTCTTCTCCGTCAGCGTGTTCTGCAGTTTGGCAACTCGCGGGAGGCCGTTGTCAAACGGCGGGAAGCTTTCCCCGGCAATCAGGGGTTCCAGGTAGTCCCGGCAATCCTGGGTAATGCCAAAGCCATCGTCGGTGATGAAGTGAATCGGCATCTTCTTTTCCTGGTTTGCCACTTCACTGAGGGGCGCTTCGCCAATCTTCCAGCGGTAAGGTTTGCCCTGTTCGCGGACGATGGTGGGCATCAGCGCCTGCTTGCCCTCCAGGGCCATTTGCACGGCTGCCTGGCCAACGGCGTAGGCCTGCTCCACATCGGTGGCGGAGGCAATGTGGCGGGCGCTGCGCTGCAGGTAGTCTGCAACCGCCCAGTGGTACTTGTGGCCCAGGGCCTGCTTGACCATGTTGGCCAGGGCCGGGGCAACGCCACCAAGCTGGGTGTGGCCGAATGCGTCCTTGGCACCGGCATCCGCCAGGAAGCGACCGTCTTCGTACTGGGCACCCTCGGACGCCACGACAACACAGTAGCCGTATTCCTTCACACAATGATCAACGCGCGCCAGGAAGGCTTCGCGATTAAAGGGAATCTCGGGGAACAGGATAATGTGGGGCGGTTCGCCCTCGCCCTGTCCGGCCAGGCCGCCGGATGCGGCAATCCAGCCGGCGTGGCGGCCCATGACTTCCAGGATGAACACCTTGGTGGAGGTTTCGCACATGGACTTGATGTCCAGGCTGGCTTCCAGGGTGGACGTAGCAATGTACTTGGCAACCGAGCCGAAGCCGGGGCAGCAGTCGGTAAACGGCAGGTCGTTATCGACAGTCTTGGGCACGCCGATGCAGGTAATGGGGTAGCCCATCTTGTCGGCGATCTGGGAGACCTTGTAGGCAGTATCCTGTGAGTCCCCGCCGCCATTATAGAAGAAGTAGCCAATGTCGTGGGCCCGGAACACCTCAATCAGCCGCTCGTATTCGCGGCGGTTCTCGGAAATATTCTTGAGCTTGTGGCGACAGGAGCCAAAAGCGCCGCCCGGGGTATGAATCAGTGCCTGGATGGCATCGTCGCTCTCGAGGCTGGTATCAATCAGTTCTTCCTTCAGCGCCCCGATAATGCCGTTGCGTCCGGCAAACACCTTGCCGATTTTGTCCGGGTGCTTGCGGGCGGTCTGGATGACGCCACAGGCACTGGCATTGATGACGGCGGTGACACCGCCGGACTGAGCGTAAAATGCGTTCTTGATGGCCATCTCGGGCTGGAGCCTCCTGCTGGTTCGACAATGGCGCAGATGATACGCCAATCGCTGGCAATTTTCATGAGCAGGATTGCGGATAGCGTGGCTCTTGACGGGGTGGGGCGGATACGGGAGGCTTGTCGGGTTTCAACACAGGGGGCAGTCGCCGAATGCACATTCACATCCTCGGAATCTGTGGCACCTTCATGGGCAGCCTGGCCGTTCTGGCCCGTGAGCTGGGCCATACCGTGACCGGGTCCGATCAGGGCGTTTATCCGCCCATGAGCACTCAGTTGGAGGCCCAGGGCATCGGCCTCATGGAAGGCTACAGTCCGGATCACCTGGAGCCGAAGCCGGATCTTGTGCTGATCGGTAACGCCATGTCCCGTGGCAATCCGGAAGTCGAGGCCGTGCTCAACCGCAATTTCGATTACATGTCCGGACCCGAGTGGCTGAGGCGGGAAGTGCTCCGGCACCGCTGGGTGATGGCGGTGGCCGGCACCCACGGCAAGACCACTACAACGTCCATGCTGCTCTGGATACTCGATCAGGCCGGGTTGGAGCCCGGGTATCTTGTCGGTGGTGTTCCCCTGGACTTTCCGGTGTCGGCCCGGCTTGGCAACAGCGATTTCTTTGTGATCGAGGCGGACGAATACGACAGCGCCTTCTTCGACAAACGTTCCAAGTTTGTCCATTACCGGCCCCACACCCTGATCATGAACAACCTGGAGTTCGACCACGCGGATATCTTCGAGAATGTCGAAGCCATAGAGCGACAGTTTCACCATCTGGTTCGAACTGTCCCCTCCCAGGGCCTGATCATCCGTCCGGCGGTGGATCGTCACCTGGATAATGCTCTGGAATTGGGCTGCTGGAGCCCGGTGCAGGACACTGCGATTGGCAGTGAGACCCCGCGGATGTCGGACTGGCGTGCCGAGCTGCTCTCGGAGGATGGCAGCCGGTTTCTGGTGATTCACCACGAACAGCCGGTGGCAACGCTGAAGTGGGATCAGACCGGTCTTCATAATGTCCGCAATGCCCTGTCTGCAATTGCTGCTGCCCGCCATGTGGGCGTTACGCCGGATCATGCGGTGGCGGCCCTGTGCCGGTTCTCCGGCGTCAAACGGCGGATGGAGTTGCTGGCGGACATAGACGGCGTGCGTGTATACGACGACTTTGCCCACCATCCCACTGCCATTGCCACCACCCTTGAGGGCTTGCGCAACCAGGTGGGTGACGAGCCCATCCTGGCGCTGATTGAACCGCGCTCAAACACCATGAAACAGGGCGTTCACCAGCAGACGCTGCTGCCCAGCGCGGAAACCGCCGACCGGATTCTGTGGGCCAACCTGAATGATATGGACTGGCTGCCGGAACTGATTGCCGGTTGGCAGGCGCTGAATACCGGTTCCGATCGGCACCGGGTGGAGGCTACGGTGGAGGACTTGCTGGCACGCACCCTGGAAGATCTTCCCAGCCCCTGCCACATTGTGATCATGAGCAACGGGGGCTTTGGCGGTATTCACGGTAAACTTATTACCGAGCTTGAGCGTATTCGTGGCTGACCGGGCGCAACCGGCGACTTCCTCTGACTGACAAGTGGCGACATCCATGAGCAATCACCAGAACCGGCCCTCAACCGTTAACCTGGCCTTCACCGGCGCGTCCGGTGCCCAGTATGGCCTGCGCCTGCTGCAGTGCCTGGTGTCGGCCGGCTGCCGTGTGAATGTGATGGTCAGCCGGGCCGCACAGGTGGTGATCGCCACCGAAACCGACCTCAAACTGCCGGGAACCCCGCCAGCGATGCAGGAGACACTCTCCGCCTACGCCGGCGCGGAGCCGGGCCAGGTTCTGGTGTTTGGGCGGGAAGACTGGTTTGCGCCGCCGGCTTCCGGCTCCGGGGAGAAAGCGCCGCTGGTGGTTTGCCCCTGCAGCACCGGAACGCTCTCGGCCCTGGCGACCGGGGCCAGCAACAACCTGATTGAGCGGGCCGGTGATGTGGCCCTGAAGGAGCGGCGCCCGCTGATTCTGGTGCCCCGGGAGGCGCCTTTCTCCGAGGTGCATCTGGAGAACATGCTGAAACTGACCCGCATGGGTGCCGTCATCATGCCGGCGAGCCCCGGCTTCTACCACAAACCGCAGTCGCTTGAGGATCTGGTGGATTTTATTGTCGCCCGAATCCTCGACCATCTGAACCTGCCCCAGGACCTGATGCCCCGTTGGGGCGAGGCCCGTGCCGAGGACAAGCGCAAGGGCTGAGGCTGCTCGCAGCGATGGTTTTGGTCAGCCCGATTGATGCTTTTCATCATTGAGCAAATGGGCCTCCGGGCAGAGACTTGGTGAACGACAATCACAACACAGGTTATTCACCGAGGTTCACCATGATTCCACGCACTCTCTTCGACGCCGACCTTGAAGGCTTCCGCGACTCTGTCCGCAAGTTCCTGGAACAGGAAGCGGCGCCTTACCATGATCAGTGGGAGAAAGACGGCCAGGTTAGCCGCGAACTCTGGCAGAAGGCCGGTGAGCTGGGTTTTCTTTGCCCTTGTCTGCCAGAAGAGTTTGGCGGCGTAGGCGCGGATTTCCGGTACAGCGCGGTGTTGATTGAAGAGGTCGCCAGAGCGGGCTTGACCGGGATAGGCTGGGGCCTGCACTCTGACATTGTTGCGCCTTACGTGCTCAATTACGGTTCCGACGAGCTCAAAAACCATTATTTACCGAAGCTGGCCAGCGGTGAGATGATCGGGGCGATCGCCATGACCGAGCCGGGCGCCGGCTCGGATCTGCAGGGCGTGAAAACCACGGCGGTCAAGAACGGCGACCATTACGTTCTGAACGGTTCGAAAACCTTTATTACCAACGGCCAGCTTGCCGATGTGGTCATTGTGGTCGCCAAAACGGATCCCAAGGAAGGCGCCAAGGGCATCAGTCTGTTCATGGTGGAAACCGCATGGGAAGGGTTCGAGAAAGGTCAGAACCTGAACAAGGTGGGGATGAAGGCCCAGGATACCTCCGAGCTGTTCTTCCAGGACGTGAAAGTGCCTGCAGGAAACCTGATCGGCCCGGGTGAGGGCCAGGGCTTTTTCCAGCTGATGCAGGAACTGGCGGCCGAGCGTCTGCAGGTCGCTCTGGGGGCGGTAGCCGCTGCCGAGGCGGCCTGGGACTGGACCCTGGATTACGTCAAGGAGCGCAACGCCTTCGGCAAGCCGGTGATTGCGTTCCAGAATACCCGCTTCAAGATGGCGGAGATGAAAGCGGAAATTACCGCCGCCCGGGTGTTCACCGATCGGTGCCTGGAGCTGCATCTGGACAAGAAGCTCGACATCCCCACCGCGGCGATGCTGAAGCAGCTCACCACAGACCTGCAGTGCAAAGTGATGGATGAGTGTGTTCAACTTCACGGCGGCTACGGCTACATGTGGGAATACCCGATCGCACGGGCCTGGGCGGACTCAAGGGTGCAGCGGATCTACGCCGGCACCAATGAAATCATGAAGGAAATCGTTGCCCGTTCATTCTGAACCCTCGTCACGGGGGCTGGTCATAAGGGCAAGTGAGGGCAGTGCCGGCACTGCCCGTTTCCTTTGATCAGGAGAGGCACAGATGAAACAGCCGTTGTCGCGAGAAACCGTTTTCGAGGTGACCAACCTCGAAGAACTTGCACCGATGGCCGATTATTCGCTGATGGATCATCTTACCCCTGATCCTGACGCCACGTCTGATGGTGTTGACCATCGGCCAAGGCAGGTCTTTTCGGGGCATTATGTGCCGGTCAGGCCCACGGCCATCGAAACCCCTGAATACGTTGCCCACAGTGAGGATTTGTTCCGCGAACTGGGCTTTGCCGACAGCCTGGCCCAGTCCGACGACTTTATCCGGATGTTCTCCGGCGACCTCTCGCTTGTACCGGAGCCGATGCGAAAACTGGGCTGGGCCTCTGGCTACGCGCTTTCCATCTACGGCAACGAATACACCCAACAGTGCCCGTTTCAGACCGGCAACGGCTACGGAGACGGTCGTGCCATTTCGGTACTCGAAGCCGTTTTCAACGGTCGGCGCTGGGAAATGCAGCTCAAGGGTGGCGGACGGACTCCATACTGTCGAGGCGCCGACGGCCGGGCCGTTCTGCGCTCCAGCGTTCGTGAATTCCTCGCCCAGGAGCACATGCACGCACTGGGGGTGCCGACCTCCCGGTCGCTGAGTCTGTATGTATCGAAAACGGAGAGGGTGCGGCGACCCTGGTATTCCCGGGGCTCCCATTCCCTGGATCCGGACCAGCTCATTTCGGAGCCGGTTGCCATCTCCACGCGTGTTGCCCCGTCTTTCATTCGGGTGGGCCAGCTGGAACTTTTCGGGCGCAGGGCCCGAAAGCAGGAGCACCCCCGTGCGCATGAAGAACTTGAGCAACTGGTACTGCACCTGATTGATCGGGAGTACAACGACGTTATTGATCAGTCACTCGATACTCCCACAAAACTCGTGATGCTCGCGCGGGCGTTCCGCAGCCGCCTTGCCTCCCTGGTTGCGAACTGGATCCGGGTTGGTTACTGCCAGGGCAATTTCAACAGTGACAATTGCGCCGCAGGGGGCTTTACACTGGATTACGGTCCCTTCGGCTTCTGTGAAGTGTTTGAACCCTTTTACCAACCATGGACCGGTGGCGGACAGCACTTCTCTTTCCTGAACCAACCCGCGGCAGCAGAACGGAACTTCAAGAGTTTCTGTTCGGCCCTGAGGCCTCTGTTGACCGCTCATGAGGACGAACTGGCTCAACTCGAGGAGATTCATAGCGGTTTCCCGGAGGTGATGCAGGCGGAAATGGAAAAGATGTGGTCGGCCAAGCTGGGCCTTGAGGCGTTTGATGTCGAACTCTTCAGGGAGTTGATGATGCTGATAACGCAGACACCTGTGGATTACACGGTCTTTTTTCGCGAGCTTTCCTCAATACCCGACGATATCGCGCCAATCAAAAAGAGCTTTTACAGGTCACTGAATCAAGCCGGAGGGGCTGATTCGGATGCGCTACTCAAGCGCTGGTCCGACTGGCTGGCCCAGTGGAAATCAAAAACCGGACTCGATGGGGCTGGCGATGGCTCCCGGCTCCGCGAGGAGCGCTCTCGGTGCATGAGGCGGGTGAACCCAAAATACACTATGCGCGAGTGGTTCGTGGTTCCCGCCTATCAGCGAGCAGCCGATGGGGATTACCAGCCACTGAGAGCGCTGCAGGATGTATTGACTCACCCCTACGCCGAGCAATCGAATGCCGTTGAGGCGCAATACTACCGGCTGAAGCCGTCAGAGTTGTTCGATCTTGGTGGCGTTTCCCACTACAGCTGCTCGTCGTAACTTGTTTCCCGCCTGGTTAACTCGCTGACCAGACGGGGCGCCAGTTACCAAACTTTACAAATTGCCAAACCTATCAAGGTCTGCGGGCACCACATCCCCTAAAGTAGCGGCACAACCTCTAACAAGGATAAACGGTTGCCGCGATGAAATGCCTCATTGGTCTCTCTGTACCTGTTTTTTCCCTTTTCCTGGCCGGTTGCGGTGAGGAATCCGACGAGCTGCCCGTGGACGGGCGGGATTTCGATGGCGTGGAGTACAGTGAGCCTGCGCCTTATACGGGCAAGGTCATCGACGGCTACCTGAAGAACGCCCGGGTCTGGCTGGATATGGATGGTGACAGTCAGTACACCCCGGGGCCCCTTGTTATCGAGCTGGATAACGGCAGCTCAGTCACCCTTGCCTCGGGCGAGCCCACGGCCATCAGTGCTGCTGGCGGTCGTTTCGCAATGGATATCTCGGAGCTGGTTCTGGACCCTTCAGTGGGCCCGGACCTTGATCCACGGGACTATTCGCTGCATGCCGTGGCCCTGCCGGGTAAAACCCTTGAGGAGACTCGCAACGGAGACGTCCCGGTGGCCAGCGCCTATCTGATGTCGGCGCCTCCCGGTGTTCGCAATATCACGCCACTGACAACACTGGCCCGCTATCGGGGCATCGTCGGGCTGGGTTCGTTCCTGGAAACGCCCTCAGGCGCCGCTGCCAGCCTGGCCGATCTGAATCTGGTGCGTGACTATATCCTCGCCCGGGACGAGCGCTCACACGCCTATGCCAGGGCATTGGCACAATTCATGGCCAGCCAGATTCCAGCTGCCTATAACGACCTGCTGGCCGCGGGAGACAGTGACGGCACGGAACGATTCCTGAGCAAGGAAGGGGCGTTTCTGCTGGGCGTGTCTCTGGTACAGAATGCCGGCGATGTCATCGGGGTGGTTGATGCCGCCGCCCAGGGTGATTTTGCCAATGTCGACGTTAATGCCCTGACCCTGCCCGACGTGGATGTGGAATTGAGCGACCCGGTGCTGCTGACCAGCCAGAAGGTATACGCCGAGCCCTCCAATCAGGATACCCTGCCTGCCAGTCGCTCCGGCCGCCAGATCTCCGCCGAGCTGGCCTTCGATTACAGTGAGAGCGGACGCCTGCTATCCGTCTCGGCAAACGGCTGCCTGGCACCCTCCATGCCGGAGCTGGCAAGACTGATCGGTGTGAATGGCTATATGGCGGCCCTGCAAACCCAGTGGCTGCCGTCCGCCGCACTTTCGGAGCAGAGTCGCTTGAATTTCGACGACGAGGGCATGGATGAACGTCTGATTTTCGATTGGGACAACCGGCGGATTTACTTCGAGACCAGTACCAACTGCCATGCGCACAGGGGGATTGCTGCGGATTCAACGGACTTGGGCGGCCCTCCAGAGGTCACCTACAGCTGGACGAGGGACAGTGGTGATCTGGTGGAATTGGTTGCAGAGACCAGCGGTGGTGCAACGCGCACGCTGGCACCGATAACCGAAAATTCATCGTCCGTGTTTCCCGGTTACCGGATTGCAGAGCAGGGCAGTGAGGTGGAAGCCGTAACGTTTGCGGCCAGCATCAGCAGCTGCAACCCACGGGATGACGCTGTCGACGCGAGTCAGGTTGTGACTGGCGTTCAGGCGTACCAGTTTTCAGGCTATGAGCCGCAGCCAGACGGTTTTACCGATACGGTTCTTGAGTTCGATCGACGGGAGTTTTCAGGACCGGAGCAACCGAATCTTCGACTGCTGCGCTACGGATTCCTTGATCCAGATCGGCTCCTGTTGGCCCGGGTAAGCGGCGATGGCAGTTTCGAGTGGGTGATGAATTACCCAGCGGCAGACGGCCGGGCTTTGTCGCAGAACAACCGAACCTTATCCGCGATGCCTATCTGAAAAGCTACAACCCGGCTGGTGACTGTGGCCGCGAGTTTGAGGGTGTGCCCAATTCCGCTTATGCGCGGGTGGAATACAGTTATCAGAGGCTGTCTGAATACCTGGTGGGGTTGTTGAAATAGCCGGCATATGGCGTAATTCTGTTGCTGATAAAAGGCAAAGAAACTGACGTAACTGGCTGTTTTTCAAAGGGAGATAAGACTTCGCCGGTTGGCTGTCTGGCCACTTCCTGAGGAAGGAAGTGGTGCCGAGGAGAGGACTTGAACCTCCACGGGGTTGCCCCCACTAGCACCTGAAGCTAGCGTGTCTACCAATTTCACCACCTCGGCAGGTGATTTGCAGTTCTGCGCTTAGTTCGTTGAAAACTTGGCAGTTCTGCCGCAGTTGAGGTGTTGCCCCTCAACCGATGGCGCGTACTTTAATAATTCCGGAAAACGGTGTCAAACGTTTTTTATCAAAAACCTTGAGTGGTATTTGTGCCTATATTCTTTGTGTGGTTAGGCACTTCCTTTATACCGGCGTTATACTCGGGATCAAATTCAATTCAGACACACCGCATTACGGTACCAGGACAAGGACACGAATGGCTTCGAGAAGAAAGACAGACAGAGATCCGCACGCAGGTCGTGAAGCAGAAAAATACGACAATCCGATCCAGAGCAGGGAGTTCATCCTCGAGCACCTCAAGGAGCGTGGCGCCCCGGCAACACACGAGACGCTTTGTGAAGAGCTCGGACAGAATTCCCCAGAGGGTATCGAGGCTCTGCGTCGGCGTCTCATTGCCATGTGTCGCGACGGACAGCTGATCTGCAATCGCCGGGGGGCCTACCTTCCGATTGAAGAGGCAGAACTGGTTGTCGGCAGGGTGGTTGGCCACAAGGATGGCTTCGGTTTCCTTATCCCTGACGACGGTGGCAGTGACCTGTTCCTCACCGCCCGGCAGATGCGCCAGGTATTTCATGGTGATCGGGTGGCCGCCCGGGTTGACCGTGTCGATGACCGCGGCCGGCGCGAAGGCGTGATCGTTGAAGTTCTGGAATACCGGACCAGCCAGACAGTGGGACGTTTTTTCCAGGAAAGCGGCATCAGCTTTGTTGTTCCGGAAAACGCGCGGATCAACCACGAAGTACTGATTCCCCAGGAAAATTGCGGCAATGCCCGCCACGGCCAGTATGTTGTGGTGGATATCGTTCGCCAGCCCACTGTACGCACCCAGCCATTGGGCAAGGTGGTTGAGGTCCTTGGCGAACACATGGCGCCCGGGATGGAAATTGACGTTGCCATCCGTTCCTACGACATTCCCCATAGCTGGCCGCCCGCTGTTGGTGAGCAGACGGCAGAGATTCCGGAAGAGGTCACAGAGAAAGACAAGGCCAACCGGAAGGATATCCGCAATCTCAGGCTGGTAACCATCGATGACGAAACGGCCCGTGATTTCGATGATGCGGTGTACTGCGAGCCAAGGCCCCGTGGCGGCTATCGCCTGCTGGTGGCGATTGCCGACGTTTCCCACTATGTCCGGCCGGGTACACCACTGGATGAAGAGGCGGTAAACCGCAGTACGTCGGTTTATTTCCCGGATCACGTCGTGCCAATGCTGCCGGAAAAGCTGTCCAATGGCCTCTGTTCGCTGAACCCGGGGGTGGATCGCCTCTGCATGGTGGCAGATATGACCATCAGCGCCGCGGGTAACATCAGCAGCTACAGCTTCTATCAGGCGGTCATGTTCAGTCATGCGCGGCTTACCTACAACAAGGTAAGCACCATGCTGGAACATCCGGACACCGAGCAGGGTTACAAGCTCTGTGAGCAATACGCCAACGTTCTTCCGCAGTTACACAATCTCTATGGGCTCTACCAGTTGCTGCGCAAGGCCCGTACGGAGCGTGGTGCGATTGATTTCGAAACCACCGAAACCAGGATTGTGTTTGACGCCGACCGGAAGATCGAAGAGATCGTGCCGGTACAGCGTAACGATGCCCACAAGATCATCGAGGAATGCATGCTGTGCGCGAACGTTGCGACAGCGCGATTCCTTAAAAAACACAAACTCCCGGCGCTCTACCGGGTGCATGACGGCCCTTCAGAGGAGCGGCTCAATGCGGTTCGGCTGTTCCTGGGTGAGCTGGGTCTGCAATTGGGTGGTGGTGATAACCCCACGTCTGCGGACTACCAGGAGCTGCTGAACAGCATCAAGGATCGCTCGGATGCCAATGTGATCCAGACGGTTATGCTGCGTTCACTCAGCCAGGCCGTTTACAGCCCGGAAGAGGGCGGCCATTTCGGTCTTGGCTATGCGGGTTATGCTCACTTCACGTCGCCGATCCGCCGTTACCCGGATCTGATTAATCACCGGGCCATCAAATCGGTTATTCACGGGGGGCAACCTTCCAAGGATGTGGTTCCGCCTCCGAAACCGGATCCGGAGCTTGCCGAATATCCCTACGACATGGCCCGCATGGAGCAGCTGGGTGAGCATACATCCATGGCGGAGCGGCGTGCCGACGATGCCACCCGGGATGTTATGGCCTGGCTGAAGTGCGAGTACCTGAGTGATCATGTCGGCGAGGACTATGATGGCGTGATCGCTTCCGTGGTGCCCTTCGGCTTCTTTGTTGAGCTCTCGGGAGTCTACATCGAGGGGTTGGTGCACGTGTCGACGCTGAGCGGCGACTTCTTCCACCATGATTCCGCCAAGCATCGTCTTATTGGCGAGCGCACGGCAATGAGTTTCCGGCTTGGTGATGAGGTCCGGGTGAAGGTCGTTCGGGTCGGCATGGAAGACCGGAAGATAGACCTGGAGCTGATCAGTGAGCCGGTCCACCGGCAGGCCGATCGCGACGCCCTCAAGGTCCCTGATAAGGGGGAGCGAGGAAAAGGGGAGCGAGGAAAGGGAAAGCGTGGTCCCGGCAAAGGTGGCAAGCCCTCCGGCAGAGCCAAGCCTGGCCAGAAAGGCGCATCACCCGGCGAGTCTGGCCCGAAGCGCCCGAGGAAACGCCCGGCGTCGGCGTCACCCAAGAAGCAGGGGCCTGAGGCCTTTGATGACAATGAAACGCCTTCTGCCAGGGACGAACTCGTGGCCCGGGCTGCGAAGCTTGCCCTGAAGAAAGGCAAGAAGGGCAGTGGCACCGGCAAAGACGATAAAAAAGCCAAGCCGCGGAAATCCGGCAAATAACGGGAAGTGTAAACAGTGTCCGGAGAATTTGTGTTTGGCTGGCACGCGGTTGAGGCTGTCCTCAAGCGCGAGCCCGAAAGGTTACAACAGGTCTGGATCCAGACCGGCAGGCAGGATAAGCGGGTCAAGGGCATTACCGATGCCCTGGATAGCCTGGGTGTGCGTTGGAAAGTTGTGCACCGCAAGGAGCTCGACGAGCGGGTTGCGGGGGTGCATCAGGGGATTGTCGCGGCCGTCAGTGAGAGCCGGGAGTGGACGGAAGACGATCTGCTGGCGCAGCTGGCGGGCAATGACAAGCCGCCGTTTCTGCTTGTACTGGATGGCGTGACCGATCCCCATAATCTTGGCGCCTGCATGCGCACCGCCGATGCCGTGGGAATCCAGGCGGTCATTGTCCCCAAGGACAAGTCCGCTTCGCTGACCCCGGTTGCCCGTAAAGTCGCCTGTGGTGCTGCCGAGACCGTGCCCTTTGTGCGGGTCACCAATCTCGCCCGCTTTTTGCGCAGTTTGCAGGATCAGGGGGTCTGGCTGATCGGCACCGCCGGTGAGGCGGATGCAACGCTCTACCAGGCCGACTTCAAGGGGCCGGTGGCGCTGGTGATGGGGGCGGAAGGCAAGGGCATGCGTCGACTGACCCGGGAGCACTGTGATCAGCTGATCAATATCCCCATGCTCGGCCACGTGGATAGCCTCAACGTGTCCGTGGCTACGGGTGTTTGCCTATACGAAGCCCTGCGTCAACGGCTTGGTTAACCCTTGCACACTGGGTCTTCCCCGCCTAGAATACGTGACCCCTTTTTCCAAGGGGTGGTTTTGTATTGCCTGAATGCAGGCGATCCGGGGCCAAGCTTTTGATCAAGCCTTTCTTGTAAAGCCTTATTGATAAAGCAAAAAGAAACCGGCAGCAGCAGCTGTCAACTCCTTGCTTTCATGTTTGTCGGTCGCGGGTTTCAAACCGTGCCGGTAAAAAGGAAGCTGTTTAAACCGTAGGGAGAACTCATGCGTCACTACGAAATCGTTTTTATGGTACATCCGGATCAGAGCGAGCAGGTGCCCGCGATGATCGAGCGTTATACCGGCGTCATCACTGAAGATGGCGGCAAGGTACATCGCCTGGAAGATTGGGGCCGTCGTCACCTGGCATACCCGATCAACAAGATTCACAAGGCTCACTACGTACTGATGAACGTTGAATGTTCACAGGCCGCGATGGACGAGCTGACTCACAACTTCCGTTTCAACGATGCAATCATCCGCGACATGATCCTGCGCCGCGATGGTGCGGATACAGACCTGTCCCCGATGAAAGCTTCCGAGTCCCGTGAAGACCGTCGTGGCGGCGATGATCGCCCGCGTCGTTCAGCCGAATCTGACGAGCCACGTCAGCGTGCTGAAACCCAGGACGAAGAAGAGTAATTAACCGGAGTTGAGGAGTTAAGTTATGGCTCGTTTTTTCAGACGTCGTAAGTTCTGCCGCTTCACGGCAGAGGGTGTTAAGGAGATCGATTACAAAGATCTGGACACCCTGAAAGGCTACATCACTGAAACCGGCAAAATCGTGCCCAGCCGCATCACCGGCACCAAAGCACGTTATCAGCGTCAGCTGGCTACCGCTATCAAGCGTGCCCGCTACCTGGCACTGCTGCCGTACTCGGACAGCCACGATAACTAAGTAACAGAAACACAGGACTTGGGACCATGCGTGCACTTGCACAGTATGTAATGCGCGGTCCCCTCCAGGCCGGCGGGGTAGCAGCAGTCACAACTGCCGTGCCCTTGTTGTTCTGGATTGGCGCAGCTGTTGTCGGCCTGGTTATTCTCAGGCTTGGCATCAGTCAGGGGCTCAATATCGGGCTCTGGGCATTACTTCCGGCGCTTGGCTGGAGCATTTTCGGGCAGGACCCGACCGCTCTGGCTGTGTTGCTTCAGGTTATGCTCATGGCGTCACTGATCAGAACCACTCTGTCCTGGGAAAAAGCTCTGCTTGCGGGAAGTTTTCTCGCAATCGTCACAGGCCTGATGTTGCCTGTGGTCTACCCGGGGTTGCTGGATGATCTGGTCCAGGCCGGGGTGAGTTTTTACCAACAGTACAATGCCGAAATTGCGCAGAGTCTCGGCGATGACCTGGACAGGGTTATCCGGGACACGATGAACGCGAGCATGGCGGGCACCTACCTGGCAACGGGTGTGGGCATGACCATGCTGGCGCGGGCCTGGCAGGCGGGGCTTTATAACCCCGGCGGATTCCGCAAGGAATTTCATGGCCTGCGGCTGTCACCGCCAATCGCGGTATTGTGCGCGGTGACCATGGTGGTTGGTCCGTTCCTCGGACTGAACTCCATGCTGCTGGCCTGGGCTGCGGGAACGCCGCTGTTTCTGGCCAGCCTGGCACTGGTGCACGGCATTGTTGGTTTGAAAAAGCTCAGTGGGAACTGGTTGGCGATGTTCTATGTTGCGCTGATCCTTTTGGGCCCAAGTCTGATGATTCTGTTAGTGGTTCTGGCTTTTGTGGATAGCTGGCTGGATATCCGGAGGCGTATAAGTCCTGCCGGGCCGGCTGAATAAAGCACGAAGAGGTTAACGAGATGGAAGTTATTCTGCTCGAGAAAGTTGCAAACCTTGGCTCCCTGGGTGACAAGGTAAAGGTTAAGGCCGGCTACGGTCGTAATTTCCTGCTTCCTTTTGGCAAGGCTGTACCTGCCACTGAAGCAAACCTGAAGGCGTTTGAAGATCGTCGTGCCGAGCTTGAGAAAGCAGCTGCTGAGAAGCTGTCTGCCGCCCAGGCTCGCGCCGAGGCTCTCGAGGGTGCCGCTTTCACTATCAGCTCCAAGGCTGGTGAAGAAGGCAAGCTGTTCGGCTCTATCGGTGTGCGCGACATTGCTGACGCGATCACTGCCGGTGGTACCGAAGTCGAGAAGAGCGAAGTTCGTCTGCCGGAAGGCCCGATCCGGGTAACTGGCGATTACGAGATCGAGCTTCAGCTGCACTCCGACGTTGAAGCTACGGTCAAGCTGGCGGTGGTTGCCGAGTAAGCCGTTTTCTCTGAAAACGGCGTCGGGGTTCCCCCGGCTCTGGTAATACGCTGGTGGCCGTCGCTGCCTCTGCGGAGGCCAAGCGCTGGCAAACCTGACAGGCCCGAACCGCATCTCGCGGCTTTCGGGCCTGTTGCTTTCTGGTATGCTGTTAAGTCCCGGTAACCCTCTCCCATTGCTGCGGCAGGTCGCTTAAACTGTCGTGGTTATGATTTCCAACTGAAGATGTGTTCATGGCCAAGCCCAATCTGAAGCCCGCGAGTACTGATCTCGAAACCAGCCGTATCAAGGTGCCTCCGCATTCTGTGGAAGCAGAGCAGGCAGTATTGGGCGGGCTGATGCTCGATAACCGGCGGTTTGACGAGATCTCGGAAGTGATTTCCGCCGCTGATTTCTACCGGCAGGACCACCGCCTGATCTTCGGTGCCGTGGAGCGCCTTGCCAGTGAGAGCGAGCCACTGGATGTTGTTACCCTGGCCGAATTCCTGGAGCGCGCCGGCGATATTGAAGATGCCGGTGGCTTGTCCTATCTGGCGGAACTGGCCGAGAAAACCCCCGGTGCCGCAAACATCCGTGCCTACGCCGATATCGTCCGTGAGCGGTCCATTCTGCGTCAGCTGGTGGGAGGTGTCCGGCAAGATTTCCGACTCGGCCTTCAACCCGCTCGGCCGGAACAGTAATGAAATTCTCGACGAAGCCGAGCGAGTGTTTTCCAGATTGCCGAAGCTCGGGTCAAGGAAGGTTCCGGCCCCCAGGCCATTAACCCCATTCTTGCCAAGACCCTGAGCCGGATCGAGGAACTGTTTGAATCCGGCGAGCAGACCACCGGTCTGACTACGGGGTTCAAGGATCTCGACGAGCAGACCTCGGGCATGCAGCCCTCGGATCTGATCATTGTGGCAGGTCGCCCTCCATGGGTAAGACGACCTTTGCCATGAATATTGTAGAGAATGCCCTGATCAGCACCGGCACGCCGGTTCTGGTATTCAGTATGGAGATGCCGGCGGATGCCCTCGCCATGCGTATGCTCTCCTCGCTCGGGCGCATTGATCAGACCAAGGTCCGCGGCGGCAAGCTGGAAGAAGACGACTGGCCCCGGCTGACGTCGGCGGTGAGCCTGCTCAAGGACAAACCGCTGTACATCGACGATACGCCGGGCCTGAGCCCCACCGAAATGCGTTCCCGTGCCCGGCGTATTGCCCGGGAAAACGACGGCAAGATCGGCCTGATCATGGTCGACTACCTGCAGCTGATGCGGGTGCCCGGCAACACCGAGGGCCGTACGGCCGAAATCTCGGAAATCTCACGGTCCCTCAAGGGCATTGCCAAAGAGCTCAGCTGCCCGGTAGTGGCGCTGTCCCAGCTCAACCGGAGTCTTGAGCAGCGGCCCAACAAGCGCCCGGTTAACTCGGATCTGCGGGAATCCGGCGCCATCGAGCAGGACGCCGACGTCATCATGTTCGTGTACCGGGATGAGGTCTACAACGAGGACACCCCGGACAAGGGCATTGCCGAGATCATCATCGGCAAGCAGCGGAACGGCCCTATCGGCACCATCCGTCTGGCGTTTATCGGCAAGTACACCAAGTTCGAGGATCTGGCCCACGGAGACTACAGCGACTACGGCGGGGAGTATTGATGCCCCGCAGTACCGTTGCCCGGATTGACCTAGAGGCCCTGCGCCGGAACTTCCAGACTGCCCAAAGCCGGGCCGGCGGCGCGCAGGTGATGGCAGTGGTCAAAGCCGATGGCTATGGCCACGGTATCGGGCCGGTGGTCTCCGCCCTGGACAGCCTGGCACCAAAGTTCGCGGTGGCCTGCCTGGAAGAGGCGCGGGCTATTCGGGAGACCGGCCTGGTGCAGCCGGTCGTTCTGCTGCAGGGGGTACACGCCGGCGCGGATATCGACGAGTGCGCCCAACAGGGGTTTGAGCCGGTTTTTCACAGTTTCCAGCAAATGGAGTGGCTGGAGCGCCTTGAAGCACGGCCGGCGTTCTGGCTGAAAGTGAACAGCGGCATGAACCGTCTGGGCTTTCATCCGGACGAGCTGGCCGGAGTCATGGGGGAGCTGCAGGCTATGGATGCTGATCGGGGTCTGCTGGGCTTTGTGACCCACTTTGCCTGCGCCGACGATCCCGATAGCACCATGACCGCGCAGCAGACATCGGTGTTTGAGCGGGCCACCTCTGCTTTCCCGGATTGATGAAGAGCGTTGCCAATTCGGCCGCCCACTTTCATCCGAACCAGCCGATGTTTGACTGGAGTCGTCCGGGCATCATGCTGTACGGCGGTTCGCCAATGGTTGGCACGACCGGTCCGGAGCTTGGTCTGGAGCCGGTGATGTCGCTGGAAGCGCCATTGATCAGTACCCGAATGGTGCCAGCGGGAGAGTCTGTTGGTTACGGCGCCAGTTGGGTTGCCGACCGGGACACCCGAATGGGCATGGTGGCGATTGGTTATGGTGATGGTTACCCCAGGCATGCCGGCACCAACACCCCCGCGGCTATCAATGGCCAGCGCATCCGGCTTATCGGCCGGGTATCCATGGACATGCTGGCGGTGGACCTGACCGGTGCGCCTGGCGCGAAGGAGGGCGACACTGTTGAGCTTTGGGGTAGTACAGTGGGTGTCGACGAAGTGGCCGCCTGCGCCGGTACGATTTCCTACGAGCTTCTGACCGGTATTACCGCGCGGGTGCCGCGGCAATACCGGTAACCCTGAAGAAGAGGCTTGCTCACCCCTGTTCCGGCTCGTGAATGATTCCCTCGATGAAGTCGAGAATGGCAGCCAGGCTGCGGTCGTCCAGCTTTTTGAGCACTTTGTGCACGACCATCTTGCTGCCCTTGAGCATGCTGCTGATGCCCATTTTGGCCATGCCCATCATCATGTTGCTGGCATGCAGACGGCGAAGCGGCTCCAGGAAAAAGAAGTCCAGACCTTCTTCGGTCATGTCCACGATCAGGTTGAAGAGTTTGTCGATGGCCTCCTTATCGGCCTTGCCCCGTTCGCGCAGTTCGCCAACGGTATAGAGGGCGCGGGTTCGCAGCTCATCGGGGATCGGCGCGACAATGTGGCTCTGTTGTTTCAGCATGACAGTTCCTGTTGTTGTATGCTCTTGAAAGAGATAGCAAAGTATTACGTTCAGACGTCATCACAGTGTAGGGACCGGAATGGATAAGCCATTGGCCAGACCGGTTCTGGAATACCGTCACATCAGTGATATCCGGAGGCATTGAATTCCAGTGCATGTACTTGTTGTTCACGATTACGGCCCTTTGGGGAAGATTCTGCTGGAGCGACTGCGGGAAACGCACCTGCACGTCAGCCCATTGCTCGTCAGCGATCCCTCCAATGCGGACCTGGGTGCGCTGGACAACTGGATCCCGAGGATACGGACCTGATTGTGAATGCGCTCTGGATGGCAGATCCGGAGGTTGCCGAGAAAGACCCTGAGGGCGCTCATATGGCGGCGTTCTCTTTACCGGTGGCCATGGCCGAGTTCGCCCGTGATCGTGGCATGGCGCTGTTCCAGCTTTCCTCCTGCTACGTGTTTGATGGACGAAAGCAAAGCGGCTACATCACTTCCAATCCGGGGCAACCGGTGAATGAACTGGGCAACTGGCAATGGGAGTGCGAGCAGGCCCTGCGCACTCTGCTGCCCAGACACATTATCCTGCGGACCGGATGGAGCCTGGCGCGGTTTATCCGCAAGGTGCAGGTCAGCACAGCGGCCGACGAGGTCCTGTCACTGCCGGACGTTGCCGGGGGCAGCCGGTGGCGGTCCGGGATCTGGCCCGGGTGATTGAAGCAGTGGTGCTTCAGCTCGATTGTGGTGCCGAAGTCTGGGGGACGTATCAGTACGCCGGTGCCGAGGAAATCAATCTGTACGAGTTGGGCCTGGCAATTGCCGGCCTTCCCGGGATTCCTGAAGGTATCCGGGTGGTAGATGAGGTGCCGGAGTGGGGGCATCTCGAGCCGGTCAATACCACTCTGATCTGCACCAAGATCCGCAATACGTTCGGTATCAAACAGATGCCATGGCGCTCTGGCCTGGTGGATGAACTGACCATGCTGAAAAAGAATAACGGCAGGGAAGTGGAGAGTGAGCCCGCCGGTTGATGACATCGGCGGGCAAAAAGTGGTTTCTCAGTTATTGCACTGGCGGGAGAATTCCCGGCTGACCATCTGCAGGGCTTCGATGTCCAGAAGTTCGACTTCCCGGCCCCGGGCCTTGATAATCCCCTGATTCTGGAAGCGTGTGAATACCCGGCTTACGGTTTCAACCGCTAGCCCGAGAAAGTTGGCGATGTCGTTACGTGCCATGGGCAGGCTGAAGTTGGTCGGGGACATCCGGCGGCGCTGGAAGCGGCTGGAAAGCGACAGCAGCAGTGCGGCAATGCGCTCTTCGGCGGTATTCTTGCTCAGCAGCATGGCCAGCTGATGGCTGTTCTGGATCTCCTGGCTCATCAGGTGATACATGTGATGCTGCAGTTCCGGCAGCTTGCCGGTCAGCCCCTCCAGTTTGTCGATCGGAAACTCGCAGACGCTGGTCCTCTCCAGAGCCTTGGCGGTGCAGGCATAATGCTCGCTGCCAATGCTGTCCAGACCCACCAGTTCACCGGGCATGAAAAAGCCGGTCACCTGCTCTTCGCCGCTCTCGGTAATAATCGACGTCTTGATGGAGCCACTTTTCACCGCAAAGCAGGAGCGGTAGGGCGTGCTCTGGTCAAAGATGTGTTCGCCGCGGTTGAAGATCCGCCCCTGCTGGACAATGTCTTCCAGCCGGTCAAGATCGTTCTCTTCAACTGCCAGGGGAAGGCAAAGGTTGCTCAGGCTGCACTGGTGGCAGGAGGCCTTGAGGGGAGAAGCCTGACGAAACGGAATTGCTTGAGCCATACGTGATGATCCGTCCGATTTGATCCATATCAAAACTGTACCTTAATACGGATAACTGTCTTTGCCAAGGATCAAGCTTAATGATCTTAGAATATAATTCCAAAAGATAAGGGCCCGAAG